>OMLO01003045.1_pt1 | contig 13777 bp, 4 predicted proteins | sample 1674811 | NCBI WGS metagenome assembly OMLO01 (sample SAMN06265003, study PRJEB25207) | coral metagenome | isolation source: Coral host | place: Mexico:La Bocana,Puerto Morelos, Mexico | collected 2008-11-13
CACGAAAGCTCATGGGGCGTATGTATCCAGAAAATCGCTTTAAAAATGCAAAAGCCCGTGGGAGTGAAAGGGTTAAACAATTTTTTTGTTAAACTTTCCATTGTTTTCATTATATGAATTCCAGTCCAGGAAACCAACTCTTATAAAGTAGTGTTCCTTGTATGCAGCCACTAGGCTTCCAGGTCTGGTAAATGGTAATTGCCAAGTCTCTGATTTTTTTTTTCAGAACTCCACAATCAGAAGTATGAGAGAAAACGAGGTTATTCTGTCTCTACTCCAAAAAATGCATCTAGAGGAACAGAAAACAAGATCAGTCAATCTGATGGTCCAAGAAAGAAACGAGCTGCAGCGATAAGTGCTGGTAAGGAAGTAAACTCATTGATGTTTTTATTGTTTATGTGGGTGCTTTACATTGGTTTTCTTTAACTAATCTAGGGGTTTGAAGTTAATGTCTGTAAGTGTGTCGAATTGAGAGTGTTTTGTGTTCAGTTCAAATCACCTGGGGTTGCCATGTTTACTTTATTGTAATTTATGACATCATTGCATGTTCAGAGTTTAAAAGATGTCCATCATGCAATAATGTCATCATTTCTCAATAGGATTAACGTAAAAAATCATGGTGGTGTGCAAAATACCAGAAGCAAAATGCCCAGCATTCAAAACTGGCAAAAATGAACAACTTCAAATCAAGGAAACAATTTACCGCAACACCAACCAATTTGTGATTTGGAACAAATTGTTTTAAGCCTCAAGATTCTATCAATGTGATTGCCTATTGCCAGAGGCAGTAGCATTTTTGACATATTTTTAATCAATTGGTAACTGACATTTTGCTTGTCCCATTTACTCTGAATTTTTTCTTTCTGGTGAATCTTTAAACTAAGATGCTTCAAGTTTTCTGTTGAAACTCAAAGGAAAACCTGATTTGCATGTAGAAGCAAATAATCCTGTGGAAGGGTCGTTTTCCTGTTTACCAAATGTACTTCATGGTATCATAATCATTATGTTTGTCTGAAGTATGTATTTTGATGCTTTACTAGCTGCCCAGCTTCAGAAGCGTGCACGCAGCTTGTCTCTGCCAACTGTGGTGTCGTCGCCTTCCACTCCAACGTCTGCTCCCAGCCCTACCCCAGGTTTTACTCAGTCTATGCCACCATCCACTCTTAGTTCCTTGTTAAAGAAGAAGAAAGGGAACAATGCATTCGACATCAACAACATTGTTATTCCATACTCAATGGCCTCTGCCACAAGAGTTGAAAAACTGCAGTACAAGGAGATCCCAACTCCAAGCTGGCGACTGAATGATGTTGTTGATGATGATAATGATGATGATGATGAAACTAAGATGGAGGTATGTTTCACCGAAAATTAAACAATAATAAGGGACTGCACACTAATTATAATATCTTGTAAATAACATATACAGTTGAACCTGTATATAAAAGCCACCCTTTGGCCTTTTAACACAGGATCACTAAAAATACTCACTGGGAGTGTTCTAAGATATGGTAATGTACCTCAGCGCATTACAGACATCTGGAAATCATTCACGATACTAAGCGACCAATTATCAGACTGCAATAGCTTTGTATATGTCATTCCTTTCTAATGATGATGGATCACATTTTAAACACAATAAAATACCGCATAAAATGACATGTTTCTGTCCAGGGTGGCTGCTTAATAAAGGTACAAATACCTGTATAAAATCCAGGTTCAACTGTACTTAGTTGTGGACTGCCATTTAAAGGTTATGATCAGCGTGTGCCCAGTGTGCAAAGAAAGTCGTGTCAGATAGCTAGTGGGACTAGTAGTAGATGCTTTTGCTTCACGTGGCTGATGTACAAGTAAAGTCTAACAAGTAGAGTTAGAAATTTTACAAAATTATAGGAGCTCTGTCACAGCAGTTCTTTTGGGCATGTACAAGATCACTTTCAAATTGAAGTAAACCTGTAAATGGTAGTTTCCTAAGGCAGAAAGAGACATTAGTAAACTAAAAACGACAAACTTACAAAATTTGGGCTTAGGCTTTCAAGATGTGCAAACGGTGATGTAGCTTGTTTAAAATCACAGTAGTACTGTGAGAGTCAAATTATTGTTTTAATGCTATTTCTTATTTTTTTTTTTTTTTTTGCACATCTTAGTTAAAACTTACTCTTTGATAGCCCTTACTCTGTGATCACCATATGAGTAACCACATGCTGGCTGTTCTAAAGATTTCTGAAATAAGAAACAGAAAAAAATTTCTTCAGACTTCACTAATTCATGCAACAGCCATTAATAATTTAGTAAAGGAAAATTCTACTGCACCACAAGGTTTTGACGTACATGTGTAAGTATGCAGATAGTGATAAGTTAGAAAACTCCCACAGAGTTTACTCCTGTTGAAACAAAAAGGTGTTTATAATACTGGATTATTTCTATAAATGTAGCCTGAAATACCCACCCCTCATCAATGGCATCTCACCTCCCAGAAATGTCATCTGTATTGCTGATATTCATGTGCTTCTGCGATTTTGAATTAACTAAAATTTTACCCCAAAACGTGTCAGTGTTTTGTTCAAACTGTTGTAAAGAACATGTTTAATAAACAGTCTTTATTTCTTTGACAGGAGGAGCAGACTGAAAAGGACAGTGAGGAGGACACATCAGACGAGGTGTACATCTCAAGACATGGATTCTGCGAGGAGCATGAACGGAAACGATTTCTGGGACTTATAAAAAAGAAAAGAAAGCGAACCTCACGGCAAAGCAGTGAAATGAGCCTTCCAGATCCGCCATCTCCACTGGGATATACAGACAGTCAGGGAGGCACTCCACCTGGGACTCCTACATGTAACACACCTTTGCCGACACCAACTGGTAACTCGGTGCCGGCTACAATCTCTGTTCCTTCTGCTGTTCCTGCCCCTCCTTCAGCTTCTTTGTCCCCATCTGGGACTCTCACACCTACCTCAGCAATGCCGCCATCCATGGAGAGATTTCATCGCTCATTTTCAGACTCTAAACTTTTGCATCGAAGGTCTTCTTCGACTGATCGGTCAGAAAAATCAGTAAATGACGAGGAACTCTGGCCACCGGTGCCTCCATGGCCAGAGAGGACATTTCCATTATCAGAATCTGATGTGTCTTCGCTCAAGCTTCCTACTCCTCTGCCGACACCTGCTTCTTCTGTACCCGCTTCCCCATCAGCGTCGTCACCTGGGAGCCCTATGTGTTCACCTTTAGCGAGTCCGGCCTCTGATGCAAGTGGTGAAAAGAATGAATGGACAGTTAAACTCGTCACAGACCAGGGACCAGGCTCCGGTGGCGACTCAGGTGGAGCGCCAAGAAAAGGAATTGTGTTAAAACTAGCAAAAAGATAATGGGGAAAATTATATAATGGGTGTAAACACATCAGGTGTCCAGGCAAACAGCTGCCTTCAGATGTCAAGAAAGGGCTTTGATGAAACTTTGTATATCACATATCTGGGTTAGTTATGCCGTTTGTACGTGTGAGAAAAAGAGAGGCGAGCTTTTCGTTGTAGTGTTAGAAGTAGGGTTATTTTGTGTTGCCCTTTCCTTGACTGAGGACTAGTTTGTTGTCTGTGACTCCTATTAGGAGTATGTTAGAAGTTCAGGGTTTGATTTGAGATACCACCTGAAGTATCAATGATTAAAACAACCGAAAAAAGAAAAATTTGCCCGAGTATAATGCATATACTTTATACGTAAGCATTCTTTCGTTGAGAGAGAATTTTTCTCACTAGTCACGTTTGTATATAGCCCGCATATTTCCGCTCGAGTAACACTTGTATTTTATGAGTTTTAAACATCGTGTACATTGACATTAACATAGATTTGTAGAGGTTTGGTTACAACAAAAATGACAACTTTGTGAATAAACTGATTTATATTATGCACTGGTGTTGTATTTTGGCAGTGATGGAACACTTGTGCTAAAAATTAGTTAGTTGACGTAGTTCAGGGTGTTTGCATTTTCTCAACCAATAAAAAAAAAAACGGAAGCGAAACATTGCTGATTCTAAAAAGAAAGAAAGAAAGACCAGGAAACAAAAACTTAAGCTATAGAGAAAATTATTACTGATTTGACAAAAGCCCTCTTATTACTATCCAGACCATTTTCTCAGCCGTGTGTCTCGAATCATTTCAATACTCAAATACTGAAGTGACTGTACTATTTGGCTATTTTGTCACTTACCTATTTTTTTTTTATTTGAGTTTTGCGAGACAAATCGTAGTAGTGGAGAACGTCAACAGACAAAGCATAACCTGTTAAACATGATGAAACCTGCCAAAAGAAGTCCGTTCACGATAGGAGATGGGTAGTGTAGGGATAGTGTGATCGATACATAATGGAGGTAAGCGGGTCAGCCATAACGGCGTTTCACTCAGCCCCGGTGTAGGCTCGGCGATGACGACAACGGAAAGGTGAATGTGGGACAAAAAATAAACCAGGAAATAACACCTTTTGGTTATAAGTATGTCCTTGTTAATTTTCTTCGATTGGCAGTAAAGAAACCTACCTGGTATGCGTATTGCAGGTCGAAGAAACAAGGTCGATCATTCAGGAGTAATCTGAAAACGTTCGACCAAGTAAATCTCTGCGAGCACAAAAATGAAGGACGTGGAATCCTAAAACGAAACCGAGGGGTGTGCTTTTCATAGGGCCTATATCTTCCGAATGACATCTTTGAGAACGAAATACGTCGGGCAAGTAAAAAAAGTAGGATTCTAAACCGTTCTAAGTTTGCAATTTAAATCCTCATCACGATGAAAAACTATATTTCTATAATTTGTACTTGGAGAATTGTTCTCTAAGTTTGGTTTTTTTTCCTGTTACTGCTAAAAGGCTTAAAATTCTTTTCTTAGTTTAGTTTAAAAGGTGAAGATGGGTTGAAAGCCAATTACTAGTCCAACTGCTGGGGATAAAATGGCTTACATTGCAGTTCAGTGGCTTTCAATGCACTATAATGGGTTTTTCAGACATATCAAAGGGTTTTTCTTGAGGTTTGTAACAAGCTTGAAAGTAGATTTTCAAGACGGGTTTGAAACGTCCGAAATAGGAAATAAACTAGTCAATACTGTTGACCACTTACATTACATGATTTTGTTTCTTTTACTGAAATTATACTTGGACTGATCCTGAATTTTTTTGATATGTTGTGTCAGAGAATACAGCTGTTTAATTCCTCATTAGCAATACGCGCTTCTCGCACTGTGCATTTCTTGTGTGTATAATTTACATCCCATTTATCAAAAGAATGATTAGCCGTGCCTGTAATCTTACTTTGTGTAGATCAGCCTTTTTTTATTCTTCACGCAATCCTCTAACTACCGTAGGACGCAACGTACTGAATTATTCCGTTTGCGCCAGAATGACCGCGATTGACCGGTTAAAACAGCAATGACTGCGGCGATTGAAACTTCCTTCCACTTGAACAGCTAGAGAACAGCTGTCACGCATGAGCAGCGACTACTGAAAAAACAATTTGTAAAGCCGAATTATTAAAAATTTGACACGTAACCCTTATTCTGAGAGTATTACTGTTTTAAATCGCGCCTCTGAAGAACGTAGGTTAATTTTATTCATCAACAGAAGGCCAATAACGTGCGTTGTTTTCACTGGTTGAATCGCGGTTATTTTTCGTACAAAACAAACACACCTGTGATTTGTGCCTTTTCCGTTACTAAAAGACTTAAGCAGCAATACAGCGATATTCACAAGTAACCCATTAATGAGAGAATGGAGATTAACATGCTCAGAGAGTTATTAATGTTTTTAGCTTATTTTCTGTGCTACATTCAATTTGCGGGCGGCGCCCAAAAGAGAGAAGGCGAAGATGAAAATGGTGCCAACTCGAGTGGTCGAAGAATTCTGGTCTTCGGTGGAAATGGTTTTATTGGGAGCGAAACCGTTCGAAGACTCCTGGACAAAGGAGACGAGATTACCATAGTGAACCGAGGAAACTGGTACTTCGATTCAAGCGAGCGCATCAAGCCTTTTGTAAAAGCGCATTTTCTGTGCGACAGAGACAAACTGCTCAAAATTGACTGCGAGGAGCTACTTACATCCGGGTACTACGACGCTGTGATCGATTTCAGCTCGTACAATGCGAGGCAGATGAAACAGGTGGTCGACATATTACATGGCCGAGCTGGAGTCTACATCTACATCAGCACCGATTCAATTTACGAAGTCTGCGAGAAAACGCATTCTAAACCTAGCATTGAAGAAGATGCAGTCCGACCAAAAAGCCCAAAGAAGCGTTTGGAACTTAAGAGAGAGGAAAAATACGCGCACGACAAACTGGCTTGCGAAGAGGTACTCGAACAGGAGAGGAAATCTGGCGGATTCCCGTATGTAGCTTTAAGACTCCCGGATGTAATCGGACCACGTGACAGTTCCTTCCGCTTTTGGACCTATCATCTGTGGATACGTATTCACAAGGCCATTCAACATCCGGTGCATATGCCCAACGGTGTCATGGATGTGAAGTTTAGTCTTATACACGTAGAAGATGCGGCGAAAGCCATCGAGAAAGTCCTGGATGTTGGTCCCGCGGCTCACAATCAAGCTATCAACCTGGCATTCAGCGAACATTTTACTCTGAAAAAGCTCCTCCGAGATATCGCTGATAAACTGGACGTGGACGAGCTGGAGTTTCTTTCCGAAGACGACTCCACGTGGTATTCCTATCCCACGGTTACAAAAGGGCCCCTTAATATCAGCAAGGCTAAAATTCTACTTGGCTGGGAGCCAATGACTTGGGAGAGTGCTCTAGATTCACTTTCCTCTTTTCTTGACGATGCCATGACAGAAGAAAAGTTTGTCAGGGAGAGGGAGATGCTTTTGGCTGACTTCTTTGAGAACATTGTGCCTGAAGAACATTACTCAACAGCGTTAAAGAAACTGGTTGAAATATACGGAAGTGACGTAATGCAAGGAATAGCGTTGGACATAGGCTTCGATACAACCCTTGAAATTGCGGGCCCAGATGATGTTGAAAATTCCAGCGACGCGTATGGCAAAAAATCAGCGGAGACGCGAGTGGAAGCTCAAGCAGCAGATGAGAGTGATGAGGAAAATGTCGAAGAAGTCATGACGACAGTTGATTCTGATAACGAAGCCAGTGAATCAGCTCCAGATTTAGACAGAAAGAAGAAAGACAAGCACTTTGATGAACTGTAAATAGATACTTGCACTTTAATTTGACAATTTTATTCCACTTCTTGTGAAATATCAAGGAAACCTTTTTCCACAGTTTTCTTGAAAGCGAAAATTAATTTATTATACACGTTGTCGAGGTTCAAACCATGCGGACAGGTAATCTCGCCATTAACAAGGCGTTCATAACGATTTGCTCTGAATTTCCTGCAGAATGTCATAGCCTTTATAGGAGTGAAAATAGAGGACAATTTGTCTAATAATCGAGTGTTTCAGAATTGAGTAATTTTTTGGAATCGTAGTTAGCCAGTAGGAAAGACAAACAACGCGTGGAAGAAAGAGCTAGAAAGGGAAGTTCCTCCCCTCTCCCACTCACCGTCCTCCATAACCCCCTCCCCCCTTTCCCCTCTCTCTTCACACCCCATCCCGGTCTTACGCCTGCTAGGAAGGTTAGATATTTATATCCAGATCATGTTTTTCAAGATTCAAAGTTAACATCGTTCTCAGATCATTGTCTCAGGGCTTTTAGATCTGCTCAAGGAGCCCATCCCGGAACGATCTAACGAGGTTGCTTCAGTTAAAGAAAAACGCCACATGATAGGGGTGATATTATTCTATCGAGTTAGACAAACACAAAGAAGTAATAACAAGCCTATAATAAACTAGGACAGTCAGGACTGGCTGAAGATTGGGACAGACTACAAGCCGTTAAAAAATGCAAAATGGATGAGATGACAGATGAAGCGTGGTGGACCGCCCGTGACCCAGCTCGCGTTCGGATGAAAAGCCAATTAAAACAAAAGAAATGAAAACGAATTGGAAAGAAATTTCAACAGTTTTATGTTGACAATCCATCGGAAGCAGATTGTTCAAAGAACAAATAAGATCCAAATAAGGAAAACTATTTAACCTGCGAGCAAACAACACTCTGTAGTTCAGGAAATATACGTTTTTCGTTGTCTGAAGCGCTAACTGCCAATGATAATTAATGTTTTAAGGTGTTATTTCTTCTAATAGACCGCGGAATTTATTTGAACTCTGTATAGTCTAGAAAATAGTTGTACACACGGACTTGCGTATCCGCCGGTGTGCTTGTGGCATCGAATAGATTCTAAGATTGTTTGATTGATGCGAAAATCACAAAATAGGTAGTCTTTTTCACTCAACGGTATGAAAATTCAGTAACTACACAAATTTCTTTTCACACAAATCTCTTAAATTAAAATAAGTGAAAACTTTGTCAATTTTAACCCCAAAACACCGTAATATCTCAGAATAGTGTACTATTTCATTTCCTTTTGATGTTACACTATAAGTGGTTGAAGAAACTTGTCAATGGAAGCCTATTTCAGTTCTTTAACTTTTCCGATCGAACACGAAAATCTCGCAAAGACGCAAAATACTGTGCTACACCCAAGCGAGGCTAGCCCCAGAACTCCACGCGATCGCCATAAGTATCCCATATTGCATCGCAAAGTTCCTCCTCGCCGTCCATCTTGGAAAGTAGAACGGAGTGTGGCGTTTATATATCATCAGAGAAGCTATCATAAAGATGTTTTCTTGCAGTAAATTTACCTCCCCAGTCGCTAGGAGTATTGTAAGTGTAAATTGTTGAAAGTTTTGTTAGAGTTGCAGCCCAAGTTAATCGAACTGCTTTGATATTTGTAGGTTGGCAGTGGTCGCGCAGTATCTCGGCCGCTTTCCACCGCCATTCGTCCCCAGTCACAAACTTTGGCAATGGTATGTACCCCGAAAGGTGGATGAAGTGCCACGAAATACTATAAATACGATAGAGATATTTATTTTTGTCTGGGATTGTAATTTAGCCGTACTTTGAGCGGGTTGTCACAAAACTTTTGGACCGGCGCCGGCTTTTGCAACTTGAGATCGGGTTGCACGTGTCATTAGAGATTTCATAGTAGTAAAATTTAGAGACGCTAAATGGCTAGCTAGACACGAGGAACAGTTTAGAAAGTAGGCTTTGTGAGAGGTTATTTAACTTCTCGATCGCTTCTTTTTGAATGAAGACCTTGATTGGAATTAGCAGATGAAGTATTGGGGGTGGGTTCATAGGGATTTCAATATACTAAACTATACATCCAATATATGATGTTCATTATTGTGTACAATTGTTAAATTCCCATTGAGCGTGGTCAAAACTACATATCAGTTGAATGACTGAAAGACCCTACCTTCCTGGAAATCTTGACTTCAGTGGAAATTTCTCAAATGGAACATCAAAAATTTGGATAATTTAATGATGAGTATTTCTTTTTGATATTGAGACAAATAAGAGGTTACTTGTTTAATCTTGAGTTGTTCTGTATTTAATACATGTGACTGAACTGTTTTTTTTTGTTACTACAGAATGTCCAGTCAGCGCAAAAGTGAGTGTATTTTTGAGATTTATTTTTGTCAATGTGTTGTAGTAGATAGGTGTTTATGAAACATTGTTTGAATTTTGTACAGTTAAGATTTGTGTAGAGTAGTGGGAAAAATTGAACACATCTTGTTGAAACTAACTATATTTTTAAATAACTTAATGTGCAAGACATCTCAAACTTTGTTTCTCTCTGTTCTAAATTCTCCTCTGTGACTACTTAACAGCGGAATCTAATGCAAAGATTGCACTATGAAAGTTTTTGACAGTACAAATAACATTTTTACAATAACTGCAAAAATTCTTAAGCTTTATTGGTTACTTTTATTGTTATTAAGCAGAAAGATGCATAGATTTTTATCCTTCTTTTTGGCCTAATTTAGTCCCTTCTGGCTTTTTGTTATTGTATAAAAACAAATAGACTTCAGTTAATCATGCATCCGTCCTTTTTTTGACAATGAATTTGGTCATAACATTGTCAAGGTAGTCTGCAGATCCACTTGGCTATCACCTTGTGGTTCCACAGTTTCTTTGATTATGTTATGGCAAAATTCATTGTCAATAACAGGACAGACTCGTGAAAAAAGTCTGTTAATCATCATAAAAAAACATAACTTTTGGTTTGTTTTGTACCACTCACATGAAGAAGCTTATGTGACTTAGTAGCAACACTTGCAATACATTACATTCCTTACGTCATTTTAATTATGTCTGTGACTTATATGGGTGTATTGGTTACAACTATTATTTGGTCATTTCTTTAAGAACCTGAATGTGAATTGATGTTATGTATGTCCTATTTTGAAGGAATTGTTCCTATTTGTAACATAAAAATCTATTTGCAGGAATATGTTTAATCTGTCCCGTGCTGTTGTATCAAGTCAGTTCTCTAGTGAGTATAAAATACATGTAACCAAGCAAATGTTGTTGTTGATTTTCCTGTTTGGGGTAGCTCTGATTTCAAATACAAAATGAATTTTGTTATCTTTTATTTTTTTCTAACTTTTCTGTTTTCATTTTCAGGTATTCAAAAAGATAACTTGCAAAGCAAGGTAAGTTGCAGCTTACTTTCTGAGAAGCATGTTGGTGGAAAGAATTAAGTGCTTGACAAATTGACAGCCTAATTATTTGTATACTAGCACAAATTTAAATAAAGACCATTGTGCTTTTAATGAGTTATGAAGAGACCCTTTCACAGAGAAGGTTAACCTTGGGAGAGTTGCAATAGTAATCTTAAAAGAATTTCCATAATTGAATACCCATGTCTAGTGGGCTAGTAAAAATATTGTGCATTTTTTGTGCGCTAAATTGAAACAACCATAACCTCCCATGAATGCAACCCATCAACCATAATCAATAAAATGCTTTTTTTTATGAAAGTAAACCAATTTTTTGAAATGTAGTGTTCAGCAAAATGATCAGATCATGACTGAGAAAGAATGCTATTTATGGTCAAACAAATTTAATCTATGCAAGTGCTGCAGCTTTTTTTACAAAAATTTAGATTGCTGCTTTTGTTTTTGGGTTTTGCAATTCTATTTTAACAAAACAAAATACATTGTACAAATCATGAAAATGCAAGCTGCAAATGAAAATAAATAAAAATGAAAGAGGCATTTGGGGGATTACAATTTGGCCTCTTTCCATCCCCGTGCTGGGAATGTAAACTGAAGGTGATTTTGAGGCAGCATTACTGCATTACATTGGCCACTTATTTGGAGGGAATATATTGTGGTATATTGGGTGGAGTCATGACAATTTGTTTCATAATTTGAAATATGAAACCCTAGTATGCAAAAAGAATTGCAAGGATGTTTTTTTGCTGGCCAGTTACTTCAACATTTCAACTTTTAAGTTGTAAATATCCTTTCAGAAACTAAAGAAATTCATTCACTACATCTAAGTGGTGTTTTCAGTATCAGACAAGAAAAGTCCAAGAATTTAGACACATTTATCTTGATTCAATTGTAAATATAATGTCTGCAGCATCATCACTCCAATTCCTTGTTTCCGTGTTTTGGCCCACATTTCTCTCGATAGAGGCAAAACATGACCAGAGTAGCTGTTGCTTTCCATTTAATTTATTGTATGAATGATTTTTTGACTGATTTCATTAGGAGATTAAAGTCATCAAACAGATTAGACAGGAATGGAAACTTGATGTTTAGACCCCCACTTGGGCTCCTTCAACAAAACTTTAGTCGCCCGTTAGGCAGCAGCCTTGTGGAAATCTATCTCAATGTGCCTTTAACATTGTTATGCTTTTTTTTAACAATAAGAAACTGATCTTGTTATCTCGGAAAACAGAGATAATCACAGTTCTGTAGGTAACTTATTTTGTAAATTAATTTTTGAGAACACAGTAATAATTACTTGTTTTCTCTTTTTTGTGATAGGCTGTAGTACCATCCTCTCCCTTGTTAGCTCTGGCCTGCCGAGGCTTTCAAACAAGTTCCCAGGTGCAGGACGTTGATTCTGCTGCTAAGTTCATTGGTGCTGGTGCAGCTACTGTTGGTGTTGCAGGTCAGTTGATTTTTCTGTCGTTCAAAGTTCTCCATAAGAACTGGTGACAACCTATTTGTCTTTGACCTAATGGGCTAGTACTGCTGGGCACACCAGCTAATCTGGGGATAAATGTAACATTTTAGTGTAAGAAATTTGAGTTGAACCTGGACTATCTGGACTCGTTGGGACTTGAGTAAATAGTCCAGATAATCGAGAGTCTGGCCAATAGAAAGTATGAATATTAATCAGACCATAAATTAACAAAAGAAATAAAGATAACACATTTTTAATTTTAAAAGCCTGCTTCAATGACTTGAATATATGTACAGGGCACAAAATTAACTTTTCTTCCGAGGAGTCATTTGGCTCCTAAATTTTCCAACGTTGTCACCAAGTCCAAAAAGTTAGGAGCCATTTTTTTTTTCAAAAACTTCAGTTGCCATTGTATGTGCATTCAGTATTTGAAATAAATCTTCTCATCGCTGCTCATTTCAAATTTAAATCACTCCATAAATAAAGCCAAATGAGAGCATGTGGAAGGAATTGTCACGGTCTGTAAAGTACGGAATGTTGTGAGCCGGCAATGTCACAATATGCATTGTTAGCAAAAGGGAGATTTCATTTCACAATATACAATTCAACATTTGGAAAATCCAAGATGGCGGATGTTGGCATATTTGCTTTGTAGCATTCATGACTATTGTGCTTAACAGACCTCATCATTTTCACTGATTCATTAACCTTGAAGCTCTATTTAGTTGCAAAATACGTAAAGGTAAGATATACAAAACCCAAAGAGTTCTGGTCTGATTTTTATTTTGACTCACAATCGTGTTTCCCTTACACTACAGGTAGTGGAGCTGGTATTGGTACGGTGTTCGGCAGTTTGATTATTGGTTATGCCAGGAATCCATCCCTCAAGCAACAGCTTTTCTCGTATGCTATTCTAGGCTTTGCCCTGTCTGAAGCTATGGGTCTTTTCTGTTTGATGATGGCCTTTTTAATCCTGTTTGCCCTGTAGACTGTATTCGTGATCAGCATGTGATCAATTCATGCCATGAATTTTAGTAAATGGCTTTGTGGAAGGGCTATTATGTGCTTGTGCTAATTTTATTTTGTGAACAATAACTGTGATGGTCTCAAATAAACCACCTTGTGTAAAATTTTGTGCACACTTTATTTCCAGATGTTAAATTAAGCAGGGCAAATGGTGCAAGATACTAATGTGCAGTCCCAGGAAATTGCTATACCCCCCACAAAGGGATTTTAGCTTGACCCCCCCCCCCCCTAACCCCTGTGGAAATTCCAGTTTAGCATCCCACTTTCCTTTAAAGAATTGTGCTATTGAAACCCTCCATTCCCTTGAATTTCTGTTACCTTCCTTAGTGGGTATGGATTGAATGATTCACATCTTTTCTAGCTGTGGATTTTCAGATTACAGCTAGTGCTATCCACTGGCGCAGGAAAGGGGTAAAATAAAATGAATGCTTGAAAGATAAAATACTTAATTCCCCCGGGGGGTACACCTAGAAAAATTTGGTAGGGGTGTGCGGCCCGCTTCCCAAAACCCTTACCCTATCTGTGACCAAAATCTGCGATTTTCCCAGCCCTATTTATGACCTGACCAAAAATTTGATACCCTATTTCTGACCTGACTCTTAGATCATTAGGGGAAGGGCTTTTGCTGCTGGCTTTATCTAGCATGCGTAGCAGGCGTTAAACAG
>OMLO01003046.1_pt1 | contig 13776 bp, 8 predicted proteins | sample 1674811 | NCBI WGS metagenome assembly OMLO01 (sample SAMN06265003, study PRJEB25207) | coral metagenome | isolation source: Coral host | place: Mexico:La Bocana,Puerto Morelos, Mexico | collected 2008-11-13
TAGTCACAGATTCCGGTTATTTGAAGGCGCCGAACACTCGCCTTTTGCCACTGTCGCTCAGCTGCTAGCTACTGCTAACATTACCAGGGGCTACGAAAACGAGGACGTGCGACGTATGACTTCGCTGGCAGAGCCTATATTAGACGGAAAGGTATTTCTCAGCATTTACGGGGAGAGCATTGGTGACCCTTGCTAACCCCACTGGGGCCTTATACCAGCGCTTAGCCCCCAATGTCCAAAATTTACGAACTGTGAATTAAATTGGTATGAGAGGAGAAATTTTCTCTAGTGACTACCTGGGCTATTTTTTCCTCGAGGTGTTTCCGAAGCAAAAAACTGCCATTCTGCCTCTTTCTTGCTGGAATGTGTTATAGTTGCACACACGGTGAATTGTTGGGAACACTTAAAACACTTAAAAGGTAGACAACCGGCGCCTGGAAACAAAACAGTCTTTTCAGTTGCATAGATGATTGAATTACTGCTTTGCGACCTTGGAATAGTGTACAATAGTAGTGCAGTTTCAAGCCAAGACTGATGAAAACAAGATTAAAGTCGTCAGTCGTCACCACAAAATTTATTATTTGAGTTCTGACACTTACTCTAAAGAAAGACAATCAAAGAAATGGATTACTTAGGGACCTTAGCAAAAGCTTTGACTCGCAGGAGGTAGTTTTTTGATGTCAGTGTGAAGGAAAATTTATGAGACCATCATATCATCACAATAGACAAATTAATCTAGGTTTGTTTTGTCTTGAGTACATGATCGATTACTGGCCTCTCAAAGTGATGACTTAAAGATTTCAAACACCTTTTTCAAACACTTAAGAGTGATCAAAGGTTAATGGAGTGCTAATAGCAAACTCGATGAATCTGTGATTACCACGCTAATTTGAGCTATCAGTGCTACGCTGCATTCTCAGTACATGCTAAGTTTTGTAGCAAAATGATCATTTACAAAGCGGGTGGAAAAGTGCATGTCTAAATGAGAGAAATCTTAATTACAACATTAAAAGGTAAAATGCTGTTCCGTTCCTGCTCTGGCATATTAAGTACAATTAGGTATTTGTCGAACGTGGCAGTAAAAAAAAAAGCTATAAAAAGATAGTATATAAGGACGCTTGTTGTTTCTTTGCTTTTCTTGGTTTCTTTACGTAACCTCATAACCACATACATAACATCCTTAAGTTATGTGGAGTAGGGTGTAGTTTGCTACAGAAATAATTTTTGTTTTAGGCTTTTGTCTGGTAACATCATCTGCGAATTGTGAATTGTGATGCTGCGAGGTGTGTGGGAGAGGGAAAACTGCTTAAACTAGTACTTAGTTTAAACCGTCAAGCTACGCAGGCTAGATTTAGGGCTACTGAGAATGGATCTTGCATGTAAAAAGTGAAAGCCAAGTACAAAGTGCCCATGATCTCACTATGAAGTCAAATGAAACTCTTCCTAACAAGTTCAGTAAAAATAAATTCAGAACCAGCATCATGTACATTTAATACGTCTACTCTATTACACTTGAAAACATCGTGCGACCGAGACAGCTTATTTAGAACTGAAAAGATCTTGACTTCACAATAGCCTTAATCAGTGAAAGGCACCAAGGGATCGATTTTCTTCATTCCAGTCTTGATAGCAGTTACTTTCAGGGTTGATACTGGGTTTGGCAAACTCTGATACACAAGCATGTGGACGTAGGAAGTATCAGTACTACCGACACAAACCTAGAAAAAAAGAAGTTCCAGAATTAGCAAAAGATTTCACTAACAAATGTATTCAATTTCTATCTCTAGAAAAGAGATTCGGAACCCATGGTCACAGATTTGGAACCCATTAGTGCAGTCGCAGAATGAAGAATAAGATCGAATGAATGATTTGAGAACTGGAATATTTTTTAACGGAATGCATGACAATCAATGAATTTGCATGACAGGAATGGTCGAATACCGACGAACTATGTGCATGCCATTCCAGTTTTAATTCTCAATGTCAGTGTTTTTCAACTTTTTCTCTCCTGAATGCATGGGAAATTCTTATAACGAACAGAAACTAATTCGAAAGATAGTTGGTTAATAATTCTGTAATTAATAATAATAATAATAATAATGTAATTTAACCAAGGAGTTCACAAGAACTCATTCAGAAAATGCACGTGCATTCACGCCCAGGATCGAATTGGAACTTGAAAAATGTTGGTTCTTAAGGAGAGGGGAAAACTGGAGTACCCGGAGAAAAACCTCACGGAGCAGAGAAGAGAACCAACAACTAACCCAACCCACATATGACGCCGGGTCCGGGAATTGAACCTGGGACACATTGGTGGGAGGCGAGCGCTCTCACCACTGCGCCATCCCTGCTTCTCTACCTTAATCAAGTAATTCATTCCCGCTACAACTTGTTCTCTGTATGTTATGGCTTGGAACTGATCGAAAGTTTGCCCGGCTTTGGCCTCTGCTTGGGTCTTCACCTTGAGGAAAACAGAAGTCATCAGTCGTTACAATGAAATTTCTGCTTGATTGCTAATACTGACCAGTTAAACACGTAAGTAACAACGAACATAGGTGGTTTCAAAATTGTACACCGAGCAGTATACGAAATCAATGAGTGGGAACTGAGCGTTCATTTAAATGCGGAAATTACGACTCGGGTTATTTTGTTCCTGGAGAAAGATCAGTTTCTGTTGCTTTGTACCTACAGAGTGAGTTGCACTGCATCATTGAAGAATTATGTTACCAAGAATAGTACCGGTCAGCAAACTGGTTTGAAATATTTTTCCACAAACATTAACTGTCTAGTAGCAAATGTTTATGGAGCGTAGAAATCAGACAAAGCGGATTTGCTAAAGAAATACAATGCTAACGAAAGCTGAAGTTACCTTATCGCAGATTTCCTGCACTTCTGTAATGGCCTTTTCAACCTCGCTAAAACCACCGTCCATTGCTGTCTGCATCATGAGCAAACCTATATTCGTAGTTACTCGCAGAAAGTGTTGTTTAACAGTTGAATTAACATATACAAAAACTAAACGTATACTGACCTTTATGTGACGTAGAGGCATAGAGGTGTGTGGTACACAGGAAGTAGGAATCTTTACGAGACTACATTATCATTACAATATAGAAATTATTCTAGGTTTGTAAGGCTTTTGTTTATAGCCAACGGGCATGAAATTAACTGACAGTTAGGATTTTTCCTTTGTCGTGGACTTCAATTAACTGATATCCGACCGCCGGTTTAGTTACCACAAGAATTAATTTTTTCCTAGTTTCTGGTTAAAATGAAAGCAGAACACTTAAAAGGCAGACAATCGGCGCCTGGAAACAAAACAGTCTTTTCAGTTGCATACATGATTGAATTACGGGTAGGTGGAAAACGCGGGGCCGGGGTCCCGGGGTACGGGGTCCTGGGGTACGGGGTACGGGGTCCAGGGGCGTGGAAAACTCGGGGTGTGGAAAACGCGGGGTCTGGTGGAAAACGTGGGGCCTGGTGGAAAACGCGGGGTCTGGTGGAAAACGCGGGGTGTGGAAAATGCGGGGTCTGGTGGAAAACGCGGGGTACCATTTTTTTCGCCAAAATATGAATTTTCCTCAGTAAAATGAGAAGCCAAAATTTTGTTAGCTTATATTGCGATGAATGTTAATTCAGCATCTCGGCCTGAAACGCGTTGCCGATCAAAAGAGCAAATTAACATTTCGTGAGAAAGAAAACCATTCAAGGGCCAACGTGTCGTGCATATCGGCGTCTTTTTTACTTTTCACAGTACCTTGCGTGTATTTTTCACTTCTGAAAAAGAAATAATGAATGTGTTAACAGCCTTCTTTGTTTGGGAAACATTTTTTTCTAAAAAGGAATCCAACAAGGATATGATGAAATCATAAGTTTAAAGATGAGAAAGCGGCCAAGCCGTTAAACAAGCGCTGAGGCCGCGAGTTTCCTGGGACAGAGACAACTGTTTAAATCGTTAAGCTACGCAGGCTAGATTTAGGGTTACCGAGAATGGATCTTGCAAGTGAAAAGTAAAAGCCAAGTAAAAAGTGCCCATGATCTCACTATAAAGTCAAACAGCGAAGTGAAACTCTTCCAAGCAAATTCGGTAAAAATGGATTCATAAACGGCATGATATATATTTTATACGTCAACTCTATTACACTTGAAAACATCATGCGACTGAGACAGCTTATTTAGAACTGAAACGATCTTGACTTGACAATAGCCTTAATCAGTGAAAAGGCCCCAAGGGATCGATTTTCTTAATTCCAGTCTTGATATCAGTTACTTCCAGGTTTGATATTGAGTTTGGCAAACACAAGCATGTGGACGTAGGAAGTATCAGTACTACCGACACAAACCCTTAAAAAAAAAAGTTCCAGAATTCAATTCTGGAACTTTTTAGTAAGAAAAAAATTCCGTAACAAATATATTCAATCTCTATCTCTAGAAAAAAAATTTGGAACCCATTAGTGCAGTCGCAGAATGAAGAATATGATCGAATGAATGATTTGTGAGCTGGAATATTTTTTAACGGAATGCATGACAATCAATGAATTTGCATGACAGGAATGGTCGAATACCGACGAACTATGTGCATGCCATTCCAGTTTTAATTCTCAATGTCAGTGTTTTTCAACTTTTTCTCTCCTGAATGCATGGGAAATTCTTATAACGAACAGAAACTAATTCGAAAGATTTTTGTTTGTTGTTGTGAAACATAACTGAGGCGACCTTAATCAAGTAGTTCATTCCCGCTACAACTTGTCTTCTGTATTTTATGGCTTGGAACTGATCGAAAATTTGTCCGGCTTTGTCCTCTGCTTGGATCTTCACCTGTGAGAAAGCAGACGTCATCAGTCGTTACTCGGCCATGAAGTTCTGTTTGATTGCTAATACTGACCAGTTAAACACATCAGTAAACACGAACATAGCTGACATAGGTAGTTTCAAAATTGTACATCGAGTGCTATAAGAAACCAATGGCTTTGTACCTACAGAGTGAACTTTCAAGTTCAAAAATGAGTTGCACTGTATCATTGAGGAGTTATGTTACCAAGAATATTACCAGTCAGGAAACTGGTTTGGTTTGTACATCGGCGTAACAGAGAGACGACTAAGAGAAAGACGACAAAGACGCAACTAAACGGTCGCTTGACACTTTAATCTCCCCAATCATTCTAAGCAACATATGGCAGCCTGCGGCCTTTCCCTTCATTAAGGAAATACGGAACGCCGCAAAACTCTACAGTACTGATTAAAATTTATTTTTCAAATCGGCGGCACTCTTAAACCTCACGGTATCAACGAACGCTTTTTATTCAACAAATTTATTCTGTTGTTTTTCACGTTACCATCCACAAACCAATAGCGTAGCTCTATATTCCTGTATGTAAACCCCACAAAACACACAATTCCTCGATTCTCTCCGACGGAGGGTTCGAAGCGTCAGCTTTCGAAGCTCCTTAAGGTGGCCAATTCACATTATTAACCCAGTTGATAAAACCAAGTTAATTTATCAATAACAGAGTTACGTTACTAGACAAAGGATTGTCTAGTATCAGGATTGGTAACTCTATTTGCCTCTATTTACAACTAAAAAAAAACAAAGATCCATTTTCGGGACAATACTTCAAATATTATTTTCATGTGTATCAATTAAAGATGCATGTGAGTGAGGCGTTAAAAGCGAACTCTGCTGCTTTGGCCTCGCTATCATGTTACTCATCCGATCGTGTTAGTTTACATGCAACATACATACTAACTCTAAGTCTAAGGAGTTAACAACGTTCAAGAATTCACGCGGTGAATGACTGCATGCTCGATTTCCAATATATAAGAAAGAATTTAGTTACAGCAAACCAAAAGTTTATTACTGCTCTCCTCCACCTTCAGTAACATGATTAAAATTATAATCTCATCAGGCTCAAGCCTTGGAAAAGGAAAAAACAACAACAACAAAATGGAATTACAGCAACACAGGAACAGAGAAGTTATACTTTCATGCGTCGCTTCCAAACCAAAGCCAAAAGCCTAAAATACGCGTTATCTATTTTTCTCCATTCTATTGTTATATTTGTTGAGGACATATGCTACATCCTGTAAACTAAACATTTCCTTTAAAAATAACTCTTTAGTACAACTGATTCACCATAAAAAGGGGATCTTTATGAGTTACAGCAGTTCTTTTATTTTTTTATGTCAGATTAAGAGTGTTGAGAATCATTACAAAGGCAAAACTGTATTCAAGTACGAAATTTTCGAACCAATCAAGTTAAACCATGTATATTTCGGTCTTTGCTAATTTGGTGCATTCAAACTTTCAGATAACAAAACACTGATACAGATGTGACCCAAATAAAACCGCTGTGCATGAGATATTAGATGATATTTTGGGAAGTTAGGTGTTTTGCCTCAATTATCAATTGCATTCCTTTTTCACAGAGTTATTAAACTGCATTGGTTGAAAACCTTCTCTGGGATAGTTTTACTGCAACAGTCTGTAGGTGATATTGTTTTTTTTGTCCTCACCTACGATGATACTCCTCCATACAACATATTGACCCTATGCCCTCGCCCTGCGGCCTCCTGCTATACTCAAGACATCGGGCACAGGTTTTCACGATACGGACAAAGAATCATATGTAAATATTTACTCTACGATGAATTATAAAATGAAGCTCGCTTGCGGGATTGTTTTTTTTTTCATTCTGTTGAAAAATGTCAAAAATATTGACCAAACAGGGCAAATAGTAATCCACTCGAGTCCCTATCATTGCTGTTGAAATGGGCAACTTGAGGTCTCTTTTCACAAACCGGATTGGTTCTCGAAGCGGGTTGAATGCAATAGTTAAGCATTTTACCGTCAATCTTCTAGGTCTCAAATATGTTCATGCCAGGTAACGTTTTCGAGGCCTAGATTGAGGGGCTGTCATCTCTACAGAAATAGACAGGTATTTGTCTTCTTCTTTCAATACAAGCCACTGGTTCAATATGACGAAGACATGTCAAAACGTGATGTTGTTTCTTCATATGACCAGTTTGAGTTTAGTTACCCAGGGAGATTGATGCTAAACGAAAATCTGTCACAGCTAGAGCACCAACAACAAGGCTAATTTAAACATTTTCTTTCAACTCTTAACCTGCACACCCACCCGGGTTATTACTCAAACCAGCAGGATAGACCTAAGAGCCCCTTTAAGTTACAGAAAGCTTTGAATAACAGAAGCAGCTGATTCCAGCTTGTTGCAATCGATATTTCTTTGATTTGTTCCACGGTGAATTGGCGGTTATTGTTATCTTTACATCACCAACCATATAATCAGAATAATTCATTCAATTCAATTTATTTAGCTATAATCCGAACCAATCGTGATCTGCACCAGGCAACAAGCGACGATTTCAAAGGGTCGCCCCGAAATTGCGTGCGCTTCCATAACAAGTGTAAGTACATTGATGGGATGCTTAAGTGATTTTGTTACTTAGAAAGATAGACCTACGTACCAACAAAGAAGATTTAAGAAGTGTTAAATTGAAACTATAGCGTTTACGATGAGTCATAAACATTTTGAACCTTATGGTGAATTTAAAACATTTTTATTTCTATTCTTATTCTTATAATTGTTGATTTTCCCAGTAAAGTTAAGAAAGGTTTTATAGAGGCGTTCCATAAAAGCAGCTAACGCTTCAAGGTGTCATTTTTACGCCTGAAATGAGAAAAAAAAAGATCTCTTTCATTTGTGGATTAGCAAATAGAAATTCAGTTTGGAACACAAAATGCAAATCGCTAGTAAACTTGATCAATATCGGGTAACACGCGCAGGCCTCATGTCCACAGATCGTTATTACAGTTTTTGCCATTAGCCACTTTGAGTGCATTGAAAATGTGTCAAGTGTTCTTCTATCCAGAAAAACAGACCTGTCATATTTTAAAATAGGTATTTGTTTGATGCACGACGTACGTTTTAATGCTTTAGAACCAAAAATAACAACGTTCTTAACATAATGGTGTTTAATTCATATCGTGACGCGCCGAAATAGTGGTATCATTTTCAATGCCCAAATAAAAGAAAAAGTAGTTAAAAATATAAACGTAAACATTGTGTCCTAATCATAATCATGTCCTAAAGCGCACTTGTTTGATTTTTATGACGCGCCGTAATGACGGTTTCGTTTTTACTGGATAATCAGGCGTACAAGAGGGCTGGTGCAAATCCTTAAGTGGGCCACAGCACTGATGCTAAGGTGATTAGAAAACACGATCAGCGATTAACTTGAAAAGGTCTAAGCAATTGCAGTGACTAAGACAAGAAGATCCCTTAACAAGAAAGATCGGTAAAACACAACAAATTGCAAGCTTTTTATTTCAACAGCCCTCCTTCGTACAAACGTTAATATTTTATATGTTTTTTCAATGGTCTCTTATTAAAAAAAAACACTTTAAACGTCCTCAAGTTACCAGTGGGTTTGAATTTAAAGCTGTATATTACAGTTCTTGCCATTAGCCACTTTAAGGGCACAGGTAGTGTGTTAAGTGTTCTTCTATCTAGAAACACAGACCTGTCATGTTTCAAATTAGATATTCAGTTGAGAAGCACGATGCTTTATTGTTTCGAACCGAACATAAGAACTTTTACACTTTTTTAACATAATGGTGTCCTTATTGCCATTTGCGCACTTGGTTAATTATAGTGACGAGCAGTAATGACACTATCATTTTCACTGCCCTGATTAAATAAAAAGGTAGTTTTTATTTAGAAAATTCAGTTTTGGACAGAAATAGATCGGTAGAACGGGAGATAGAGCTGAATTCGTCGAGAATGAAGAGAACACACGTAGCCCTTGGCGCCTTTTTTCTTTTAATAATGCTGATTGCCGAAAGTGAAAGCATAGGAAATATGATTCAACCAGGAAAAAGACAGTTCAATAAAAAGGTTTGTATTCACCCAACAGCAGTATTTTGAATTGTACAGTTGATTTTACTCAGCATATTTTGAAGGCTGTTTCCACAGCACTGAAGCCAACGTGTTAGAAAACTTAACATAATTAGCGACTAAGATGAAATGTCTGCCCAATGTAGAGACTAAGAAAAAAAGAATCTATTTTCGCAAAAGTCTTTATACTAAAAGATCGAAAGACCACAACAACGCGCGTTACAAATGTCTTCTAAGAATTCTTGGCCACCCTCTGCAAAATACAATACGTTGGGGGTCAATACTTTAGGATATTACGTTTTTGTGTGCTGTCTTTACATATTAAGCTAAGCTGGGTCTTAGACCGACAGACAGACGGATGGAACACCTCCAGGCAATTGCGACACGCTGAATGCATTTTTTTGGTCTGGCGCTACCCTACCGTCGTTCTCACCACCGTTGCAGTTTAACACAGGGCATCGGCCATTTCAAGAAGGCCCATCGAGGGAGAGGCGCCTCGCACTTATCATAACTCTTAACAGGATTTGCTGAGAAAACAACAGGACGAACAGCTTAGAGGGAGTGGATTCAATTAAGTGTTGTTCACACAAACGACATAACCACTTACACATAACGTCATTATGTTTGCAGTGTGAACATCTTGACATAAAGACATATCAGCAAGATAACAGTGTAAACATAACGACACAAGGATCTTTCCCGTATGTCTTCATGTGGATGTTCGCTTTACATAATCTATTGCATTTATTATGTTATGTCGCAAGTGTTCTGAAAAGGCGCGTGTCTTCTGGAGGTGCCATTCTCAAGGAAATTAGTGTTTAATCTATGTAATTGTTATTCATTGCAAACCGTCGTCGAAATTCGAATGCACAGCGAGACTCTTTATACGGGAAACGTCTTCCTTTTACGACCCATCTTTCCGTTTTCAGTCTGTAGTTCAATCTTACAATTCCACTGAAAAACGCTGAAAAAGTCCTGTAACACAAAGAAGTCAACTCTAGTCGGGCTTAGGCCTCGAGAAACCTGGATTCCAATCACACCATTTAACAATTATCTAAACTGTGCAAGGTAAATTAGGTATAAAAGATTGCGGAAGTTCGGTGTTTCTGTAAAAAACTTGAGAGAGCACATAAAATATCATTTTCACAGCTGTTGTTTTAGTGTAATTTGTGTCCGAAATAAGGTAAAAAAGTGTCTAAAAATTAAAGACCAGAAATAAAACGTCTGCTATTTTTATAGTCCGAAGTTTTTGCAAATAATGTATATGTTGTAGTTAAAAATTAAATTCAGGTAAAAATAATTTTAACCTAGTTTGATTCTCAATTTCCTTTGTCTTCTAACCCTAATTATTCAGGGTTAAGAGACAGAGGAATTTAATTTTTACCTGAATTTAATCTTTAACTAAAACATATATGCATTACGTTTTTGGTTCACCGAAAAACGAAAATTTAGTTCAATTTATTTACACGCATTTCTGACACATAAAACTAATTTAATTAACAAAAATACCGACGCCAGAAAAAAAGAGAAATGCAAAATGACATTAAGTAAGAGGAAGTTGTGTAGTGGCCTAAGGAGCAAAAAGAAAAGCCTCATTTGTGAGTGTTAATAACATTTGTGTTGTGTTGTTTCTGTTTTACAGTTCGCAATGAGTGGAAGGTCTTTATGTAGAGGTGTTGGATGCCCGATAACAAGACTCAAAGCTGTCCACAAAGTGATTTTCGTGAATGATCAAAAAATGAAAAGAGGGACTTTCGATTGAAGAAAATTTAACTGTTGAAGCGTGTTTCCTCTCTGTTATTGCCCATGGGTGTAAACTGAAATAATATTCAATCATAAATAAAGCTTTGATGGCATTGAAACTGAAGTATTCAAATGACTAATGAGAAGAATACAAAACGAGGCTCTGTAACTAGTACACAAGTACCTATTTTTCAATCGAGAACATTTACGAATTCCATCCGTCTCTCAGTCGGTCTGTTGGTCAGTAAATTTCGAGTAATGCTAGCATAGTTTAAATGGAGTCTGTGATGTATTTATTAGGCCTGTTTTTTGCCAACGACGCAAGAACAAGCGCAAGCACAAAATTGGACGGAAAATCAAAAACAGGCAAAATCGCCGGAACTTCTCGCCAGGTTGCAAAACTGTTTAGGCGCGAGGTAATCTGGATGCAGTACTTTCAGTGGCGTAACATAATCACGCAAATGCAAGCCTATGTTCAAGCAAAAGAAAAGAAAAAAATTTGATCCATGTGCTTGCGTTTGTGCTTGTGCGTGCGTCAGGGCCGTTTTCAATGTGAAATAAGAATTATTTTGCGTGCACTTGTGCTCGCCGTCGCTAGTAACATCCAGGCTTTACTCTGAAAGCACGTTTTTCGTAGGACTGGAATAAATGACTTGATAAGTGGGTAACAATGCAATGTTACACTATTTTAAAGGCGCAGTGGAAATAATTACACGGCTATTTTATTCAGTATATTTATTGTCAGTTATATAATTGTAGCCATCCGTCTGATTCTTCGGAATTTACAGGATCGGTATTCGGATGGCTTTCATTCTTGTCCGCTTCGGTCATCATAAACGCTCTGTTCCATTCCAACACATCCAAGAGTTCTTGCAACAAGGCACACGTTACTTGGCACCCTTTTAAACTGTAGAGCAAAAAAATTAGAAAAAAACCCAGAATATCGCTAGAAACTATTTTCAGGAAACTGCAATGTGCATTATCATTAAATCCGAATTATATGTTATTTTTGCCTTTCAATTCTTTTCAGAGCTTTTTTTGAGGCGTCAACTTACGAAGTCGAGGCGCGTTTACTGTTTCAGAACTTCGTGTATGAGAATTGAAACATGAGTTTCTCTTTACACTATTGAATTTATTGTACCCAAGTTTTATATTAATCTCGATGATTGCAAAAGAAATACGAGCATTTTTGAAAATGAAATACAACATTCCAATAAAAGTGGAAAACATATCATTAATTTCAATATTTCAATATGTAGTCAGTTTTTAGAACTGTAAGCTGATGCCAAGCTACTTGACTTTACATATATCTTTAAGTAGACTTGGGACGGATGTGCCATTTTTGGGTATCTGAGATAAGTTTTTTTATGAACGTTTTGTTTCTAGTATATTCTGTATTATTTTATAATCATATAGTACTTTTTAGACGAAGATCGTTATGTCCGTAATGACACACTTTGTCCAATAGATCTGTTAAATAAATAAATTGCCCATTAAGGGTCATATGATGACAATAATACGACAACCAACCTGTTCTCGAAATTCTCTTTTCCCATTTGGCAAAACTCCTGCGAAGCAGTCACTTTGAGGAAGAAATGCTGCGAGAAGAAAAAGTGCAAGAAACGAAGCGACGGCTTGCCTCCTCATTCTTTTAATCACTTTAGAGCAATGGAGTGAGCAATCCAATAATTCTTAAAATTGTCGTTTGATTACATCTGCATAACTCGTCTCTTTATCTATTTATTTCTCAGTGCGGGATAGCGCGGAATTATTAACGACGGGAGGTATCGTAGGGCGATGAGTCGTCGATTACATCGCTCGCTACTCTGAATTTTTTTTTTAATTTATAAATATTCTCATCATGTAAACTTCCTATCTGTTTATTACGACAAGAACAAAGTTGAATATGGACTCAGACAAAAGACTCATAACGAAAGCGAGTTTTAATACCCCGTCGAAATAGAAAATTACAATGACAATCAAAGTGCTTAACTTTATGTCTTACAGTAGCTGTATAAGATGAACGTTTGAAAAAGATTATTTGTTGAGGTGGGCGAGGCAAAAAATAAGGAATTCCCTGCGGATGAGCTAAACATCTTGCTATGTGCATGAAAAGAAAGATGGCGGACGTATGGACCACCTCCGCAGAAATCTTGTGAAAGAGGCCTGTAGCGTTATTAACGACAAGAACTCCAAAAATTAATTTTCTAAAATAATACCGAGAAAATTCTTCTTTTTAAAAAGGAACAGCTGGTCGTTGACGAAGTGAACGATAATTCCTTTCATGCCGCGGCAGAACTGTTGGCGAATGAAATTAACGAAACTCCAAAAACGCTCCAACGCAGAGTTGTTAAGCGAAAGCGAGAGCCGCGTGGGTTAAGCATCATGTAAAAAAGTGCTCGATTTTAAGTCAGTCCGGTGAACAGAATAATCAGCTGTCTACAGTAAGCAGCCGTGTCCAAGATAGCAGCTCTGCAGCGGTGAATATTCCTAAAAGTGTTAATTCTAACGACTCATTTCAACCTGGAATTCTCTCAGGCGCTTGTGTTGGCAAACAAAAACAACAGCCAGAACTTGTTTTCAGTCCAGAGTTGTTTTCTAGTAAGAAAAAATAAGGTTGCCAGTGCTGGCTACCCGAAATAACTAAGAGTCAAAAATGCTAAGTAGCCAGTTAAAAGAAAAACAACATCGAGGGCTTTCTTTTCACGTTTAACATTCACCGTGGAAAAGAAAAAGGCCCAAACTCCGCAAAGCTCAAGAAGGGGAGAATTATGATCAGGGATGGATGATTCCTATTCTGATTAGTAAACTGAACTTAATTTAAGTTCTTAGTTTGCCACCCTGGAAGCCGGCCCGAACTGTTTCGTCCAAAGTGTACGTGCGTTTTTTGCTTTGAAGTAGACAGGTGTCAGTTCGTGTTCTTGGTTTGCACGTGACGTCATCAATCAATCCTTTGAAAGTTTTCGTTTCATCAAATGCAAGACTTTTCCGAATAAGGCGCGAATGAATAACCGCACAGATCTCAATCTCGGCGAGGTTGATTATATATCAATCATCTTTCATATCCCAGTTTCTTGACTTGACGCTTGGGGTGACACTGCAAACCAGCCCCTATTTA
>OMLO01003047.1_pt1 | contig 13774 bp, 8 predicted proteins | sample 1674811 | NCBI WGS metagenome assembly OMLO01 (sample SAMN06265003, study PRJEB25207) | coral metagenome | isolation source: Coral host | place: Mexico:La Bocana,Puerto Morelos, Mexico | collected 2008-11-13
AATGTTTGGTGCAAAGGGAAATTGTGCAACACAAAAACGGCAATTTTCCAGAAAGATAACCATTTAGTAGCACCTTTTTTTTTACAAACCATACCATACTGCAAAAAGTCGTTCAATTCGTGGTTGGTAAGAAAAAACGAATCATATTGTTAAAAAACAAAAAGCGAATTGCTGGGTGGATGGTTTTATAGGTGGTTGTTGCATCTACACAGTCGATCAACGAACAATGGCTTTGATGCTACTAAGAGATTCTTGTCTATGGGACATGGTGGCAATAGTGGCAAATAATATCCCAACTGCTCCATGTGTAAAATGATTACCAAAGATTTCAGCATTAGCGGTAGGGAATCGAATGCATTCGTGATAAATTCTTCCATTTATACAATTGAGCACTATGGGTATATCATATTCCCAATGCACTTGGTGCAAAAAGAAAACGTTATGGCAATGCACATTCGAAAATGGAAGTTTATGAACAGCTGCATGGCAGTTGAATTCATCTAAATGTGCAACCCAACGTTCCATGATTTTTGTTTCGGGGAAAATGCTCACATCATTGATCCATATTGCCATGCTTCGGAATTTTACTTTACTAAAATGTTGTATTACCGAAAAGACTGTAGATATGAAATGAATTGCGAAAACTTTCCTACAAACCATGAAATCTTAGGCCCCCTGCCACTTTCAGACATACTGGACCGCAAACATCAGTTGATTCATCATGGTAGGTATGGCTTGATGATACAGGAACATTGCTTGCGGTGAAAATTCCAGAGAAATTTGGAGAAAAAAACAACCCCTGAGCTTTCTGCTTATAGGGCTGGTTTCAAACCCACCAACTTTGTTTGGTGGCAAAACCCCCCAAAAAGCACCTTCTCAGCAGACCAAGTGCAATCGGCATCACCATTTGGCCTACCGACTTTTCGGCAGGAAAAGGAACCGCCAAGTCCATCAAATCAGTAAGGGCAACCCGGCTCACGGAGATGCTGTACAACACAAGAACAAAACGAATCATTTCAATACCCTGGCATACCCGTCATGGAAATGGATATGATATGAACAAAGATCAATCAAAATGTGTTTTCCTTTCATTGTGGTTTCCTCCAAGAATCACTGGAAAGTTAAGGTTTTTTCTCTCTAAGACGCGTTTTTAAAAATACATTTCTATTTTTCTGGTCCAGATGATTTGAGAACGAGCAAACTCACAAGGATTGGACCAAGGCCTTCACATCAACATGTTTTGTAGCACCAAAAAACTTGAAACCGAAGTAAACATGAATAAAATATCTATCTATAAAATCATCACAGCTTGTTTCGGAAAATGTAAAAGCGACAAATTGGTAATCATGTATTTCAACTCAAAAAGAAACTGGTGATGGTAAAGCCATGTTTAGCCTGGTAAATCATTGAGCTGTAGTCTGGTAAACGATCAAGGCAATGGAAATCCCTCATTCTAAATGGAAAACATGTGTATATACAAAATCTCCACATATATAAAGATATATACAGATACACATGAAAATATTCTATAATATATGTCTTCAATTTGTCCATGTTCCTAAATTTGACTACGAAAAAAAAACGGGGTATATCCCATCAACCCAAATCTTCCAGGAACCCCCAAGCCTTTGACAGTTCCCACCAGGCAACGCAGTGCAACCTTTCTTGGCCACGAGGGGTGTCAGTGGACAACGCCCTGGTAATGAATACCATACCTGTGAGCGGAACATCAAAGCTGTAGAAAGTAGCAATAACGGGAAGCCTTCTACTGAAAATGGTCCCATCCCTGTGGCACACCTACTTGCATAATGTTCAACTACAAGACTCTTACAATTGCTGTACCGAAACAAAACTGTTTGTTTTTTTGACAAAACGGTGAACAACAGCAATCAACATGCACCAAAGAGGAAAAATAGGAGCTCTGATGCTACAAAATCTTCGGCACCAAAGCATCGGACTTGGCCCAAAAAAAACCTTATCAAAATGATTGAAGGAATGCTGCCTTCTGAAAGAACATACACCTACAAACATTGCTCAAAAAAAACCTTGAAAAACATATGGTGGATCATGGTCTCAATGCCTCTACACACCAACTACCACATCAGAATGAAAAAAATCCAGGATCAAAGAACTGATGTTGTAAAGCCCCACGGAATCCGTAGATGTTGTACATGTACCTCTCGAAGTAACCGTCATTGTAGATAACACATATACATATATATATATATCCACGACACATCTTAGTAAAATCAAAAATGATAAATCCTTTAAAGACAACCAACCTAGTAATATAGATACCTGGACTTGTATCCCCGAAATGGACGAATATATACATATATATATATATGTTTTCCAGATATTTGTTCTTTGTTTTGCCAATGCCAAGACCCTTCTGATTCAGACAAGAAACTGCACCTGGGTATGATGCCCTCAGATTTTTCAAGCTGACTGTGAAACTGTGAAACTGATGCATTTCTGGTTTGAAAGAACATCTAACAGCCAACATCAGCAGAACCACCGCAACTGCAATGATCTTTCCTCAAAACCAGACCAAGGCAGGCACCAAGTTTGTGATGTGTCGTTTTTTCGTCATGATTCACCCAAACTGCAACAAAAACATCAACAAACAATCAATTAAAAACACAACTTGCAGACAAGGGTCGCATCCTGATATTGGCAACCCACAGTGAAACCTCATTGGCCACAATTGTGGAAATTTGGATGCCATGGAGTTGCCAACATGGCAGAATGGACTCAGGCTTACCTATGTCCGCAGACAATGGCATGCAAACGTGTCGATATTCTTGCAGCCATGGGTATACGTGCCTATAGAACCCAGTAACCATATGAAACCATTGTTTCTAAAAAAGAAACGTTTTTTGGCTGTTTGACCAACTATAAAGCCCCCAAAAAAATCTTATGACAAAAAACATCATATTTACACATTTGGATGGTATATCTACAGATACATTTTATTCTAATCGTTTGACCCGTTCTGTCCAGTATGGCTACGCCCTCACTGACTTCATATTTCCTTATCAATGTCGGCGCCAATGAACAGACCGCAACACCCATTTTGCAAAAAAAACATCCAACACTTTTTTGGGGAAAAGAATTGATCACACCACCTAACGGGGTATCTTTTCTCATTTGCCCTGGCTGAAACGCGGCAGCTTTTGACCCTAAGATTTGTACACCGAGGTCCTAAGAATGCATGCGCTTTTACCCAATAAAAGCAAGACATCTTCCAACATTCAAGTCCACCTAATTCTGATCCACTTCTTTCCAAAGAAAAAACCACATCACAATCTCTCCACTCATGCCCCCTCAGAAAAAAAAAGAACCAATTCATATTTTTTTCTCGAAACACAGCAAAAATGTTCAAAGCCCACAAACTGCAACTACATTGAAACTTGTTTCTTGCAAAAAGAATCTTAAGCTCCAAAAAGAAGCCCCTCCTCTTCTTTTATCCTATCAAAAAAAAATCGGTCGGTAAAATTGCCCCCAAAAATCTCCATCCAAAAGGCGACCACTTCAGATTCACAATTTGTTTTCACGAGTCACAAACTGAACGTTGAGCCGTCTCTTTTGTTCTTGAGCCAAAGCGCAGTGTCAGTTGACTGCTCGCACTGAAAGTCTTTATGGCTATGCCATACCCGGTTAAAAGAAAACATTCGTTGTTGAATGCCTCTAAACATCAAAAGGTGGAGGGTATGAGTGACTTAACCAAACGCACTCCCCCCACTCTAGGCCATTCGGCTTAGAGTGCCGTCAAAAGTAGCTGTTTTCAGCCTAGCTACACTTCAGAGATTTTTTCCCAACCTTCGGAACTCTCACTACCATCATCAGCCTGAGGGAAATCAGCTCTCAATGGTAAATCGCCACCAGTAGAAGTCAAAGGCGGATCAGTTGGTATCGATAGCACCGGTCGTCCACCGATCGCATCTCGACCTCGTTCACTCACAGATCCACGTTGATATCCTCTACGAAGTTCTCCTGGATTCCCGACCCAGGACTGCTGAGCCACCTCAGAGTTCACATCTCCAACTGTAGCTTCAAAAAGAAACGGTTCTTGAAGGTGACCAGAACCACTCGCTTCAAAGTAGTGTTGATCATCTCGTCGTACTCGACCTTCAACTGCCGTAGACACCGTCCTAGAGGTTGAGGATGATGACTGTGGCGTACCAAAGCCAGGCATCACCGGTACCTTCAGCTTCAAAAACGTCCAGCCCCTCCAACGCCTCTTCGGCTCAACCAAGTTCTTGGGCGGGTCTGTCCACCGGTCTTTGACGACCAGTCTCTCTCCATTTTCAAAAATCCCAATAGAGATTCTTTCCCCAGACAACTGGGCCACCTCCACAGGTACTCCGCGATGAAGCGGATGAAAGCATCGCACACGGTAGCTTCCGTGAGCTCGAAGAAGCCATCCTTCAGCAAGCCAAGTGTCCACCCAACTGTCTCGAGAGTGAAATGGAGGTCTTTGATACTGCTCTCTCAACCATGCGGCTTCAACTGAAGTTCCAGGGACCCTCATAGCAGCTACACGCGGCTTGTGAGAGATCCTCATCCGTGACGAAGAATCCATGGCAAGCGGGCCCTCTATGGAACTTTCACTAGCTACGGGGCAGCCCGAAGGGCAGTGGTCACAAGAAAAAGAGTCATTTTCCCACACAAACGACCTAGCTGCTCCTACCACGTCGCCTACCTCCAAAGCTTCGCCCGCCGCGTTTTTCACCTTTCGCCTACCATCACAGGAATTGGGTTCATTCTCTTCCCTCAATTCCTGGGAGATCTTGGGTTCATCTTCCCTCAAGACCCCCGCCACTCTGGGTTCATCATCCCTCAGAGGAGCATTCCTGGCCGGTTCATCTTCCCTGGCCTTTTGTTTTTCTTGATCACGCATTTCAGCTCGTGATGTTCCACTTTCTTCTTTTTTCTTTTGATGATTCCAACCTTCACAAACAGTTTCCCTATCCACTGACATTCTAGTTGCGTTAGGGCTCACAAGTTCACACCGGGCTAGAGCGGGGACCTTTGATCCCTCCTCAGACCCTTCACAAAAATCGTCGGCCAACTGTACACGATCCATCTTCGTTCCGCGCGCAAGTAGTAGCATCAGCAAAGCCAACGCCGCCAGTTGCACGCCACGTCGCCAAGGTTCCGGAGCAACTTCCGCCAGCATTCCCATCATGCCAGCCGCCAAACCCACCTTAGCTAATCTTTCCTTAGCGACGGCAGGTTCCTCAGTGCACACGGTCACCCCTTGGTTCTGTAAATCGTCGGAGGCAAAACCTTGAAGACCGTCACTAGTTTCACTACCTATTCCTACATCCCTCATGTTCATGAACTTCCCAAATCGTTTCCATTCCGTCGGAACCGTGATGGGTTTTGTGTGGAAATCAGCGATCAATTCCGTACCCTTTTGATGTCTCAACAACCAATCACCTTTGGGGTCAGTAAGTTTTTCTTTAAGGCAATGAGATCGAAGTCTTAGGTGCCTGGTCCTCCAAGGTCCGTCAGGTTTCGTGAGGATGGCGATGGCACTGGAGTTGTCACCACACATCAGCTTCTCGAAGTTGTCCTTCCCATGGAGGATGGTGAGCAACGATTCCAGAGCTTAAACTACCTGCATCGCCTCGCAGTACCCAAGAAGTTCTGATTCCGCCGTGCTCATGGCACAGAACGGCTGGCGGGACGCCTCCCACTGGACCGGCATACCGGCATATGCCAGTACAATCCCTTGTGAACTTCGACCCCCCTGAGGGGCGAAACTGATATCTGCATAGGCTTCGATCAACTCTTCGTGACGAGTGATCGGAAGATTGGAAAGGGGGCCCCTATCCCTACGGCAAGGTCCATACACTAAGGCCTTTTTGGGGGTTCCAGCAAGATACTCTAAAACCGACTTCCCAACCCTCACAACCCACCTTGGAAACTTACTCAAGTTCCTACTCATGGTTGCCACCGCAAAAGCGATGTCTGGACGACTCCGGATCGATAACCAAAGAAGTTCGCCGGTGACCTCAGTGGCCGTCAGGTTCTCTTCAGGTTCCTCAGGTATTTCAACCTTGGGCATAGGACTCGAACGAGAGACTGTCACCCCATGCCTCTCAATCAAATCCTTAGTGTATGAAGGTTGTCCTATGGCTAGATTCTCGTCATCCAACCATCGCAACTCAAAACCACAAAATCGTACCCAACCGTCCTTCCCTACCGTTTCGGGTTCAGCAATGGCCCATTCTCTCTTCAATCGACCCAAAAACCCTTCCCTAACCTGATTGGGGGCTACTATCATCACGTCATCTACGTATACGATGATATGTCCTACACACTGCATGGAGTCCTGATCGTTCGTTTCGATGACTTTCCAAAGATTGCCCTCAGGGGTGGATTGGAGATGGTACCTTAACCCGTTGCTTTCCCACAAGAATTCCTTGAGAGTTTGATCGCGATGAACAGACCACCTAGCTGGGGAGGAAGGAAACCCATAAAGTGCTTTGTGTACACGCCATCTCTCCGATGGAGTGCATACCCCTGCTTGCACCATGATTTTTGGGGGAATAACTATCACTTCTCGGGCGCCCTCAGGTTTCGGTCTAGGAGCTAGGAGAAATGCGGTCTTGATGTCTGTAGTGGAAACACCCCACCCTTTCAAAGTTCCATGACGCAGAGTGGACCGAATCATCAGCCCGTCCGCCCCAGAGGCGTAAGAACCCCAAGGAGCCGGATCGACCGCTTGGTCCAACAAATTCCCACAGATCACCCCTCGGCACTTCTTTCGACCTCCATTCGGACCGGCTTTCACTGAGCAAACTAACTTGCCCGGAACAAACTCGACCTCTTCCTCACGGAGGTCTGCGACGTTCACTGCTTCGATCGCACCAGTTTCTTCCGTTAAGCTACGGTACTCATTCATCATGGCACCCTTCCAGGCCGACAAATCTTGCCTAACACTATCCAATGAGACTATGGTGGTTTGCAATACTTCTCCATCATCTCCCAAGGTTACCTTACCGTCAGTTACCGCCATACCACACAGTCTTCTAGTAACATCCGGCCTACAGGAACCTAGTTCACTAAGAGACTCTTCCACCTGATCCCTCACCCATGTAAGGAGGTTCAATCTTTCCCCATAGCCTTTTCCTTGTTCACCAGTCAGGGGGACTTCATTCAACGCGTCATTCAACTCGCGATTCAGCCACGCATGTTCCCTCAATAACACGCCCTCAACCTTTTCGACGCTAGCCCTTTTTACACTCTCCCCCCAACCTGTTACTTGTTTTTCATGTTCATCCAAGTCACAACCAAGATACTTCGACCCGGAGGCCTTTCCACCCAAGTCACTTCCAAGCTGCTTTGACTTAGACGATTTCTCATCCAAGTGGCAACCAAGGCACATCGACTTAGACCCTTTCTCGCCCAAGTCACCTCCAAGACACGTCGACCCGGAGGCCTTTCCACCCAAGTCACTTCCAAGATGCTTTGACTTAGACGATTTCTCATCCAAGTGGCAACCAAGGCACATCGACTTAGACCCTTTTTCGCCCAAGTCACCTCCCAAGACACTGTTCCTGAGTGGAGTTTTGCCCAAGTCACCACCCAAGACACCGTTCCTGAGTGCAGTTTCGTCCAAGTCACCCCCTTTTTCCAATCCCAACGGATTAGCATTTGCGTTGGGATTCAATTTCGGCACTAAATCGGCATTTTGGGGGGACCTTTTTTGGTCCAAATGACCTTGGAGGCCACTCAAGACACCGTTCCTGAGCGGATTTTCAACCAAGTTGCGTTCTCTCAGACACGAAATTTCGGCCAATTTTTCTTTTTTCCCTTTAACATCCTCTTCAAAATCCAACTCAACACTTTCAGGGAGAACCATGTCATCCACTACCGACTCCCCCCCAGCGGGCTCCGCTGGAGCTATTGATGGGGTGTATTCTTTATCATCCACGTGTTGTTGTTGTTGATTTGGAAGTGGAACCCGTGGACCCTGTGGCTGAAGAGGCATTGGTTGTTTTCCATGCAAACGAAAAGGTGGAACCCCAGGGTTTTCAACCATATCCATTTGAAAATCTTTTGGGGGTGATTCTTGGAGATAAACCGCGACTTCTTCAGAAATGGGAGAAGGAAGAATGGCTTCCCTAACATGCACGACTTGTTCATCGTCTGTTTTCACCAACCACCCGTGAGGCATCAAATGACTGGGGCACAAAAGACGTCCCTTCACAAATGGAGCTGCAAGTGCCCCTCGATCATGCCACCTCTTCCGTTTGACCATCACCACTGCCTGGAACGGCAACATGTCCAACACAGGAACGCCCAACACCGAAAGCTGTGCTCGGAGTCGCTCCTCCGCAGCATACCGCATGGCCGAAGGCCATTGATCATTCTTCAAACCTGCCGACCGTAGGTGTAGTCGAGTTCTCCGTTTGAGTTGGCTAACTTCACTTTCGACATGTCCAGCCGCAGCTGGATCGTCACCTCCCGTAGTCGACTGTTGAATGAGCCTTGACGCTAACCAACGTTGAATCGGTCGAGAGATCAGCTCCCGTGCTTGATCCGAATGCATTCGGTTCACCACCAAGCCCATACTGTGGAACCTAGTCACCACGGATGATAACGCATGCAACACCTCCGGAGTGGCCCTGGACGGCATCGGAAACACCAACGTCACATGTTTTACGGGGACTGGACTAGAACATCGATCAATCTGTTCCTTCAAATCGTCAGGTGACTCTAATCCCTCACCAACCCCTGTTTCTTCGCCAGCCGGAGCTGGGTTGAACTCACCATCCATTTCCAAACCGTCGCCGGCCGGAGCCGGGGCTTCATCTCCACCTTCTTCAACATCCAATGATAGTTCGGGTTCTTCGTCAAGTCCCTCCCCCCAACTATGATCCCTTTCAACGCTCTTTTCAGACTCCCCAGGGGAAACATGTTCAACCACATGAGGAACAAGCAACGTGGCGACCATTGAGTACTTCACCTTCAACCCAGTGGCTTCATCTAAAGCTGGGGGTAAAGGAACTATGTCAACCCCCATTGACCATGCTGATGGCCCTCCGGCTAATCTCCTACGGTGAGGTTTCCCCGCGGCCATGTTCAAAACACATTCCCTACAGTCACGTCGGAAGGGTCGGTGTTGTTGTTTGAAGTGTTGAATCCATTGGTTCCTATCCATCACTTTCTTGACAATCCTCGGAACCCCGGTTTTCCTAGCAATTAGATCACCCAAAGATACTCTAATGGCCTGCTTCAACCCCGGAGCCCATGCTGACCAAGCGGCAGTTTGTTGGATTCGAAGGTTCAAATCAGGATGAAGGGAGGAACCATGATTCAATCTACACCTACAACCGTCTAACTCAGCCATACCCGGAAGATTAGTCAAACAGGAAGTTGGTTTCACTTGTGGATGACCAAAACACCCTTGATCAAACGTCGTCATCATCATACCTTCCCGTTGCAGCAATTCCCGGACTTCCGGCCAAACCCAAAACGTTGGAGGGTCTTCGTCCTCACTATAGCTGGCAGGATCTTGGGGGGATTCCATCAAAAAACCCGTCGGAATCTCATCAGTCCTAGACTCTTCTGCGATCAGGTAGAGAGCAATCTGCTTCAACATCAGGGCCGAGTCACCATCGGTCTTCCGCCGATCCTCCAAGGACAAGTCACTCAAGCCATACCGCTCCGACAATCGACCCCTCAGAGGCCTCGGTCCAGGCTGCACATTCCTCAATCGGCTGACCGTCCTACAAGGTGGTCCGCCAACAATAGCAGCTATGGGCGTAGTACGACAAACATGGCAGAGGTAACCCCACACTCCCCTTCGGTGAAGATCCATCGCGCCTAGCCTAGCTACATCCACAGCAAGAACTTCTACACCCGACGGCCAACCCTTTTCCCATTCTTTCGAAGCTTCAACACCACCCGAAAACAGATGAATAACAACCGCCTTAGCCCTACTGCTCCGTTTACGGGTACGTCTGTTCCAAGGAAGTTCGTCTCCAGATGGTACCGTTTCCTGACCTACCATGAACTCCAACACTGAATCAGGGACTTCAGGGAACCTAGTTCTCCACCATTGAGCTTCGGAGTCACTTAACCGTCCCATGGCTAATTTGGGTCCTAGCCGTTTGAATCTCTCCTGTTCTTCGATTTCTTGGATTAAGGCTAGAGCATGATTCTCCAAAACCACCGGACATCCGTTCCGAAGCCAACACCTAATTCGTCCTTGTTGGGGGTGATAGATGAGGCAACCCCTTTCGTCCCACCGAATTTTGTACCCCAACCCAACTAGGCCCCTCAGGGGGACTATGGGCTCGACAGGATCCTTCGAGAGCAGAGTTCCAGTTTCGACACACTGGAAAAGTTCTGCGGAACCCGCAGCCAACTCAACCTTGACTGCCAAGGCACTTTGAATCTCCTCCTTGGATCCCTGACGAAGGGCGTTTGTCGCTCCCCCGTCCAACAACCCTGTCGACAAGGCCGAGGTATTAGCCTTCTTCAACTCTAAGGCCTTCACGCTAGGTCGCAACGACTTCATCAACGCCGTCGCTTCACTCATTAACGCATCCAAGGCACCCTTGTCGTTTCCACCCTTAGGGCTTTCCGTTTCCCCATGGCCCTCTGGTTCTTTGGGTTTCTCTTGATCCTTACTTCCCGCATCATTCTTTGACCCTTCACCCTTCTTATCAGTAGCCGGCCTTTCCCCACCCCTATTCTCAGGCTTGACCCTAGCAACCTTTTTCTTGGCATGGGGACATTCCCGTTTTGAGTGGCCGATAGCCGAACAACCAAAGCATCGATTCTCTTGGGGGCTCAGGAAACCATGGGTGAACTTACATCGGTCAGCTCTGCGGCATCCATCATCGGTACCCCAGTACCTACAAACACCAACACTTCCACTAGCGGCAGGAATTCCGGGGGGGGTACCATCACCCTTCCCAGCACCCTTTCCAACATCATTCACCCCTGGTGGTTTTGGGGGTGGATTGGGAACTTGATCACGACCCAGCAGCGACTTCACCGATGCCCGATTTGGATTTTTGGGGTTAGGCCCTACCGTTTCAACCCCTACCAACCCTGCATTACACATGTCTTCAGCTTCAGCCTGCAAATGCTCAGCATAGGACATGACGGCAGACAACGTCGGCTGTTGATCTAATCCAAACTGTTCCCTTACCATGTTCAACCGGTACGCCACTTGGGGGGACTTTTGACTCAACCCTTCGGATGCCCTTTGAAGTACCCCAACCAAAACTAAAGGATCAGGCAATGTTACTCCTAGCTCTTCAGCACGTCCCACAAAACGACGCCACAACCGCACCCAACCAAGCAACTCTCGGGTTGAATCCCCAAACTTACTGTCCGTGATCGCTTGCAAAAGGCGGGTCCGTTCTGAAGCTCCACCAGGTTGAAAGGTACAATACAACTTGAACAACACTTGGTCCGGGGAAAGTCTTCGGGTACTTATGATTTCTCCCCTAATGGTTTCCGGAAGTGCCTGAAGCAGCATCGACAGTGCCCTTCGCTCAGTACGGGGCCACAAACTGGTTTTCGGGTCAAGTTGGGGGCGAATCCTAAGCCTTTCAACTGGTCCCATAACCAACCAATCCCGGTAACACTTTTCAACAGCTGCCTTGATCATTCCCCACCAAACATTTGTCAGAATCAAAACGTGGCATCGGCGGAATTGGTGGGGGCGGAGGCGGAGGACTACCCTTAGATCCTAAGCTCTCTTCATCCTGCTTCCTAGGGGGTGATGGAGGAGGAGGTCCCGGCGGTGGTTTAGGAACATCGCCACAACCCTCGTCCTGGACAGACGCAAATGAGGCTGGTGACGAAAGACCCTGGGACATATTCAGAACTCCTACCCTAAATCTCTCTTCTGCATCACGAAGACACCGAAGTCGAAACAGTTCCACTGGATCCATTTCCACCTTTTCTTGCGGGGTGTCGCCCCTGGAAACAATCCCACCTAATTTTAACTCACTATACGCCAATCTTTCCATGGCCCTTCTTTCGGGGCTCCAAAACGGATTCATTGGAATATTCCCTGACCCTCCTACGGTTTCTCCCTCAATCCCCGCAGGAGCTTGAAAACCAACACTGTCTTGATGTGGTTGAGCTTCACCCTCCACCCCGGTCTGCCCTGACGATCGCGGATCCGAAGCCGAGACACCTTCATTCGCCTCCACCCGCGGCCCCAAGCTCATAGGAACGCCCGTCGGCTGCGACAGCGCACCATCTTGGCCAGCTTCACCAGTGGTCATAGACGATCTCGAGACTCTCGCTTCACCACGAGGATCTCCTTCACGTTGAACACGAGTTTCTTGCACCCGCACACTTCTCACTCCCAAACCAAGACTGCTGGCCAAAGCACCAGACGCAGGGATCAATCCTCTCAGGAGATCACCGCCTTCACTCATTGGTCTACTCTCAACAGCTCGAGGTTCACGTGACTCTTGACCTCCCAGAAACTCTGCAGCTCTCGCATCTGCCTCAGCGCTTTGATGGGCTGCCACCATAGCACCAAGTTGATCATCAGCCGAAGCCGCAGCTACTTCCTTTGTAGAGGCCATGGAATCAACGTGTTGGGCTCATAGCCCACGAGTCACAAACTGAACGTTGAGCCGTCTCTTTTGTTCTTGAGCCAAAGCGCAGTGTCAGTTGACTGCTCGCACTGAAAGTCTTTATGGCTATGCCATACCCGGTTAAAAGAAAACATTCGTTGTTGAATGCCTCTAAACATCAAAAGGTGGAGGTTATGAGTGACTTAACCAAACGCAGAAACAAATGCTCAGGGTTGGATCAGAAGCCAGCATCTGATTGAGCTCAAAATTCATCATGCCCAACTTCAAAGTTTCCAAAAACAGTAGAAACACGACACTTGAGCTCGACTTTTTAGTAAGAACCAACAAAACGGAATCCTGTGGACCACCGAAAAAAGTCAAGCTTCCCAGGCCTGAAAATTTGCTTAGCTTCGGAGTTTCGGAATCGAATCTGAAAGCCCAAAAAAAGCCAACAACTCTTCTTTCCAAGGAAAGGATGACACTTTTACACCCGTGAAAATTAACATGTGGAACCAAAAAAAATCACGCAATTGTAAAGGAAAATCATCCGAAAAAAAAAATAAAAACTCCATGACTATTTGGGTTCAAAATAATGTTAAATTTTCAGGGAGTTTTACTTCTAAAAGCTTTGCAATCCATAAAGCCATCAGACGTCTTTCATCTTTTCTCACCTCCCCTCAACCCTATCACCCACATCCACTGGGCTGGCAAATCCTCCTGTAGGAGACACTGGCTTTGTCGCCCAGCAGCTAGAGAAACTCCCACGCGACGCTGCAAGCCTGCTGCCATGAGATTGTCCTTGGGTGTTTTCAGAGAGACCAAAACCAACAACCAGGAGAGTCGTAGTAGTACACTCCTGAAAACTAACATGACTGGCTGGAAAATCCTCATTTTCAATAGGAAATACATTGACTCAAATAGTCCATGGTGGATTTTCCAGCCAGTCATGTTAGTTTTCGGCCGGGTACCAGGAGAGCGGTCACAAAAAGACACGAGCCAGCCCTGCCTGGCATGTATCGGATTCCTGATTTCTTTTCGAAAACCTTGTCAAGTTTCAAACTTCCGATATGGCATCAGAATCCTACACCAATCACTGAAATCATTGATGCTTCTTCCGCTACTTCCATCAACTTTCATTTTCTTCCGTTTTTTCCATGAACTTCTGACGAGCTTCTGCCGGCGTGCTGGGTGCACGACCCGGCATG
>OMLO01003048.1_pt1 | contig 13768 bp, 17 predicted proteins | sample 1674811 | NCBI WGS metagenome assembly OMLO01 (sample SAMN06265003, study PRJEB25207) | coral metagenome | isolation source: Coral host | place: Mexico:La Bocana,Puerto Morelos, Mexico | collected 2008-11-13
AATGTACAAAGCTACCACGTACCATGTGAGCCTGCACTTATGGGATTGACCGCTGGATTCCCGCTGAGCTTGTGGGCTGCTTGAGCACTAAGCTTACAAACCGCTTGACCGCTAAGCTTACAAACTGTTTGACTGCTAAGTTTGAGGACTGCTTGACCGCTAAGCTTGTGAACCACTTGACTGCTAAGCTTGTGAACCGCTTGACCGCTAAGTTTGTGAACCGCTTGACCGCTAAGCTTGTGGACCGCTTGATCGCTAAGCTCGTGGTGGTTAACTTAGTTAAATTGCATGTAACCAAATTTAATGAAGTTTTGGGGATGAACAAAATCTGTAACAACCAACAAGAGGTACATCTGTTGGATTCAGAATTGGTTGAATTATTGAAAAGTTTATACCCAAAAGAAGTGCTCAAAACACTTTTGTAATCACGAGAGCGCATCAATGACTTCGCGTGTTATGTCACACACATTTTTTGCCACTGTGGTGTGAAATATTCATTCACAAGAAATGCAACCAGGTGGAAACAGTCATGTTTATGAATAAAACTTGTGCATTTAAATGGCAAAAAAAGCAAATCTGGTTGCCACCAGAACCTCTCAGGAGGGATTTTGAATTTGGAACTTGGAGTGCACCCATCCTCCTGAGAGGTTTTTTGAATTTTCCCACCTCCACACCCGCTAGAGCACTATCAGACTCATTAAGTGAGCCAAGGATTTTATTCCCCTGGCTTGAGGCTGAACCGGTACTTCACCGTGTCTCCACGACCATAGCTCTACCCAACAACCGGACACCATCTTAAAGCAATTAATGTTTGTATATCTCATGGCATGGCAGCGGGGGGTTTTCACCATTCCATGGGAGGTGAAGCATACAGGTGTACAGTGGAAAGCCCCCGCTATTTCTAATCAAGGTATACAAGTATACAACACCAAATTTGGGTTTCATGTCTGAAACTCTTATATATCGTTCTTGGCTAGACTTTCTACATGTGGTGCAAAAAATTGTGTCCTCTGAACAGGGAAAGTCTCGTTGACAACCAAGCGGAAACCAGGAATCTCTTTCTCCAGTTTTTCAGCATCAACAAGCTTTCTGTTTGACAGTTGGTGAAGCAGCATGGCTTGTACTTGTTCTTTCAAGACGTTGTACTTCTCAAACTCAGGAAGAATGATATCAAACTCATGTGCAGAAACAGTGTTATTATTCAAAACTTTGGATAACAACCTGTTGACCGTGTCACATTTGGCGAAGGCAAGTGTCGTGATCTCTTCATGTTTTTTATTTTTGTCTCAAGTTTTCTGCTGGCGACTATCAGCCCCGAAGAAACCAAAAGTGAAACACCCACCAACACCGCCTAATGGAACTGTTGCCAGCAGGCCAATTACGGAATAGCGGAACCAAAACTAGCGCTGCAAAACAGTGCCGAGAGAACACTAGAGCCGGCAGCACTCCAGCTAACGATTTTTTTGTCCATTTGTAGTTTTTGGCAACAAGGCGATGATGGCTGGGTTCTTGGTTCAAAGTGTTAGTTATCTGGTTGATCCTTTGCAAAGAGAAATTTTGAGCCTGCAGTTGAGGATAGATAGGCTCCTGAGGGGGCACAGAAGGAACACATTTGCAGATGACATAGTATATAAAGATCTGGTTAATTTCTAATTCAAACTCCATTGGCATGCCTTTGAAATCAAAGAGCTTGCCGTGTTCATCTTTGAGGCTAAGAGTGATGTTATTTATATGTCTGTAGAGCAGTCATGCATAACCTTTTGCAGAGAATCATGATCGCTTACCTTTTCAAAAGGCTTCCCTGTTATATCAAACCAGGCCAAGAGGTCTGACCTTTTTCCATTGAACAGGTTCTTTTCTTTGTTGATCGAATCACAATGAACGAATGTCATTGGATATGTAAGCCTTTTTATGTATGTTGATCGCTTCAATTTTCGATTAACACCAAGCAAATTGGCTAATCACAATCAAGAATAATCGGTTTTGTATCAAGATTTTCGATTTTTAGCAAGCTAAGCCAAAAGGTGTAATTGTTTCTGTGGCTAACTGATAGCCATATGTTTTGAAAATGTCTTTTATTTCATTGGCGAAGTGATCTAAAGAGTAATGTCCTGGGGGGATTTTGCCAATTGATACAGGTGGATCTCTTTCTTGATCACCCAATTCTGCTTGAAAACTGCTCTTAGTCTTGATCAGGTGGCAGGCTTTCCATATCAATTTTCACCAATGAAAAATAAAACAGTGCTGCCAATTCCAGCCATTGATTTCACAAAAGCGGTGCCAAACCTGAAAAAAATATTCAACAAGCCCACAAACATCTACGTCATGCCTGACCTCTATTTCATGACAAAATTCAGAAATATTCCAAAAAACGAAACTCAGACACACCACTAGCGCCGAATGAAAACACTGGTTGGGCAGGCCTGACATGAAATATTGGCCACATCAACTCAACTTTGCTCTCTTCTGTGTGACACAAGGGTGTGGAATTTTTTGTGACATCTTTTACAAAGGAATAAATCTCCCCCTGCAGGTAAGAGCCTCTTATATCTTCCACGTGTATTTCGCAGTCAGGCGCATTTTGTACCAGCTAGGAGGTATTCAGAGCATAGGCATTTTGCCCAGAGATCTGACATTCAATCCTTTTAGTAACCATTATGATGTTGCTTCTTACAAAAGGATATGCAACGAGTTTGAGATTGTCCCATCAAACGGTTTTCACTTCATGTGAGGGGCAAACCACAGTCTGGAAAGCATATACATTGTTGTGTTAGGCCATGGAACAATGAAAACAAGAGTGTCTTATCCCGGTTTTGATAAATTCAGTGATGAAGGTGGGTCAACAAGCAAAGGGAACCTGATTTCTTTCATTTAGCCTGATGACATGGCTTACAGTCAAGCAGACTGGTGCGCCCACAACACAGCCTCTGGTTTGACGCAGGCCAGGCTGTCACGAATCAATCAGTCAATCAGGGCTTTCGTTTGTTGCATCCTGGACACACAGGATGCAGCAGGCAGCAGCATTCTTGGCTAAGGCGGCTGAGCGAAAGAAGCTTAATAGAAGTTCCTGGTGCTGATGGAAGACTCGATGAGACAGCCAGACCTGGCCAAGACCATGTAAAGGCATCAGCTAGCGATAGATGAGGCCAAAGTTAGGCTCAACCTAGCAGTCTGGCTGGGTGTGTGGCTGATGCCTGCGAGAATGATCATCAACACGGTGGGGTACAACAACAAGCTAAAACAGGCTGTTGCTGGGATGAAATTGGGGGTGAACAACGAGGTAAACCCAAGTACCAAAAAAGCAGCGCTAAAACTGATGGCAGATGGGCCATTAAAAATCAACCCGCCCATCAGCCATCCTTCTAACCTAAAAGAAAGCTTGCAATCTGGCCAATCAAGCCAGGTAGCATGGACCCAAGCTTCGTGCTGATGTCTTAGAGGCCGGCTCCCAAAGCTATGCGCGTGGCTTTGAATGCATTCGTAACCATGCCCACAACAACCACGATAGTGATGACTGCCGCCCAAAGGATGGAAGTGACAGTGAAGCCATATTTTTGGAAAATTTCTTTCATTCTTTCGCGGTGCTGTTCAGCCTTTCTTCCATGGCGTTTTTTTACTTTCAACAACAACTTCCTTGTCCAGAATATCATGCGGGCACTCATTGACAAGCTGGTCTTGATGTTTGCAGATGTTTGATTCTCGAAGGGATTCAGAACAAGGATTTATGCAAGATCCGCTAGGCGCAGGAGACAAGAAAACTTCAGGCGTAGACAAAAAAAGCTGAATGAGATTTACGGAACCATGTATCATATCAGGCTCTACCATCAAATCCTATCTGACCATGGGGTTTTCTACTGCCAGGCCCTTTTCAACAACCTCATATTCGAACTAACCCTTGCACCAGCTTCGCAGGTGGTGAAAGGCTCTGACCCAACCAATCTGAAATACAAGCTGACCAACATCCAGCTTGAGTATGAAATGATCTGCAGCAAGACAAAAAACAAGCATTTACTCCAGGGTCAAGAGCTCGCCTATGACGACGTGACTTGTGCCAAAGTGGTGCCCTTGAAAAAAGACAGTGGCACGAGGATCAGCATCACTGTCAACGTCCAAAGATGATCACTAAAAGCCATTCTCCTCCTCTATGGCTCACCCAACATGCTGTACAACAACAGGGTTGAAGGCAAAGACATTGGGAAGAGGCTCACTGCTTCTTTGTGAAAGAAAAAAAATAAAACTGAGCACATGGATTTGAAAAAGTCCTACACTGGCGATAAGTTCAGGCTGCTGATTGACATGTGCTCCATGGCAGACCAAGCAATGCATGGCAGTGGCACGCGCATTGTGAACAGTACAGACGAGTCTAGCTGGAAATCAAGTGGAGCACCAAAGGTTCAGGCATAGTGAACTGCCATGTATTTGTCATATCCGACTTCCAGTTCAACATTATGGACTGACAGTTACAATCTGTGCAGTATTAAATGAACCCAGACAACATTCCTTTCAACACGGTCATCGTTGGCCCGTCCAACTCAGGCAAAACATGGTTCCTTTTGAACAAGCTCTGCAGCCCTTTCTGTGGCAGGTTTGATTACGTCGTGCTCATCTGCCCAACCTTTGCTCACAACAAGACCCTATTCCGTTTTGCTGAGAGAGACCCGTGTTTTAATTCCATCATCTGCGAGCAACACCAAGTGGAACCTTGTTTGAAATTGTTTTTGAAGGTGCCAACACATTCATTGTCCTAGACAACTGCGCAACCTCCAAAGATGTGAAAGGACGCACCAGCAAGCTCAGGAAACTCAGCTTTTCCACCTGCCACGTAAACATCAGCGTGTGAGTGTTGACCCAGCAGCTCTCCAACATCGTGAAGCTGTTCCGTGAAAATGTGGCGGCTATTGTGCTGTTCTACACCCCTTCGGCTAAGACCACAAAGGCGATTTTTGAAGAATATGTGGGAGAGCTTTCGCAAGATGACCTCGAGCTGCTGATTGCAAGGCTGAAATGGAAAAAGTTCTCTCACCTTGTTTTCTCTCTTTGCCACCTGTACGAAATCTAATAGAAAAAAGAAAACGATAACTAAATGGCTATAGAAGAAGTCGATAGCTGTCGATAGCTGTATCTCAGTTTACACCAGGGTGGTTGGTACATTTTTGACAATTAAAGACATTGAAGCTCTGCAGAATGATCTCAAACAAGATTACATAATCACCAAAGAGTTGTCCACACTTGTTGGAAGTCTTGCTTTGAAATTTGGGTGGCTGCTCATGGTAGCCAACACGGTGCTCATCACAATGAAACAAATCGATTTTAGTGCTGAGCACCCTTAGAATTTATTTGGGTGGATGATGATGAGGACTCTCATCTTGATAATTGAAAAAACTGTTTTTTTCTAACAAATGGCAAGTATCGCAATTGTGGTTGGTGGGGCTGTGGTGAACGCCATGGCTTTCATCGGTGGCAATTATCTTGCGAGGGCCCTTGGCAAAGCTGCACTTGTAGAAAAAGTGCGCCATGATAAAGCTCTTGAGGTGTTTCAAGTGGCTTATGCGAAATACACAAACTTCTCGACTGGATTGTGACAAACATGCAAATAAAGGAGGACGTCAAGCAGAACTTCACCAACACTGACTATGCCTTGAAACTCTACAACTAGGCACACCCTGACAAACGAATGACACCCAGGAAAGAGCCCAAGTTCTCAGATTTCTACCAACCAAGCAAACAGCAAAAACAAGGCGAGCTTCTTTTTGTGGGCAGTAGTGCACTCACTCTCAGCTACGCGGCTTTCCGTTTTCTTTGAACAAAAGCAAAGGTTTGGTAATGGATTGCAAGCGTCCCAAAATCTACTACAGTCCCCAGGGCTACTGGAGAGGTATCACTGCCATCAAAAAATTAGCAGATATCGCAAACGCCCCAGAAGGAACTGCCGAGCAGTGGCTCATTAAACAGGCTCTCTGGCAGATCTATCTCCCTGGGCTGCAATAGATTCCATGACCCAAATTTGATGTATCGTCACCTAATACGGTCCACCAAGCCTACCTACTTTTTTTGCCGCATGACAAACTTCCCCGCGGCCTCAAAGTTTACAAATACACGCTGACCATTGTCAACGTCACCAGCCGTTACAAAGAGGCTGAGCCTCTGACCTCCAAAGACTCAGCCAAGGTTGCAAAAGCTTTTCAGTTGATTTACAAGCGCTGCCCTTTGACGTGGCAACAGATGCTGCAGATCGACCCTGGGCGCAAGTTCATGGGGAGTGTGACCAAGGAGATGGAAAACCACAAAACATATATTCGCTCTGGGTGCCTGAAATTCACAGTAACCAGGCTATCGTGGAATGTTTCAACCACACACTTGCTGAGCGCTTGTTTGGGCATCAGTATGCTGTGGAGATGCTGGCCAGCGGTCGACTGCCTGGGTCAAAAGGCTACCCGATGTTGTTGCCGTTCTCAACAATGAAGTCACTCATCTGACGGGCAAAAAGCCTGCTGTGGCAATCAAAGCCAAGCTTCCTCCTGAACAACTCCGCCCTTGACACATTAAAACAAATGTGCGGTCTAGCATAATGGAAACGCAAAACGTTCAGACCGCTCAATGCAACCTGCTTTCACCTCTTAAAAGAAATGCGTCACAAGGTCGGCACCCTCTAAAACATAACAACACTGGGCATAAACAAACCCGAGAAAACATGCAACAACTGAATAAGACTACAACCACTTATTATAAGATCTACACTAAAATAACAATATAATTTAAATTGTATCACTTTAACAATAGGAAACAGGCTAAATACTTAATAAAACTTAAGCTATTTACAAATCATTTCCCTAAAATTAAGCATTTGTTTTTTTAGCAGTTCAGTTCACCTTGCGTTTTGAAGGGTCCCGCTTCTTCGCTACAAGCTCTTTCTTCTACACACAGAAAACCTCTCTCCAAGTATCACCCCAAAAACCCCTAAATATGCCAATGCAAGGTGCAAAATGAGAGAAAGGGAAAGAAAACTATTGGATAAAGGTTCATTGCAAGGGCATAGAACAAAACTGGTTACGTAATAGGTGCCACAGAATAAATACAATTTAAAAAACTGATCCTATGGCAAGTAATTAAGCAGCTAGTTAATGAATAGTATAACACCTTAATAAATTAAATTTTTAATATTAAGTTTTCCATGATACACCAGTGCATCTGCAAGAATACACTGGATATGCAGTTTACTGATAATAAAGCAGCTCTAAAATAGTTTCTAAATTAAATGTAGTTTTCCTTAATTTGCAGTTAAGAGGGTTGATCCAAGTGGAATCGATTAATGTTGGAGTTGTTCATCAGGAGAAGATAACAGGCATTACTGTTGGACTGCTCTGGGATGCTCCTGTCTTTGTCACTCATGTATGTATATTGCACAGGCTAAAATATGTTCAACTCTAGAAGTCAAGCCCTTGATGGTGGGTTGTCTCTACTATGGTGTAGAAGATTTAAATTTTGTGAGACATCTTAGTTTAGGTACATGTCTGTGTTTGATAGAACTGAAAAAGTCCACTGGTTTTGTAGTTTGCTTTCTGGTTATGGTCAGAATGTACACACCCCCTTCAAAGAAATATCTGCCACCCCCAGCTGTGAATGTTAAGGATGACCTACTCCAGTGTTCGAAGCAGAATACTGTAAGAGTGTTTATGAAACAAAGGGTTCAAGATTTTACAGCTGAAATGGTGACTGTGGTTGTCAACTTGTTGGATATTCACTTCCATCATTTTGTGTCGCTCTTTGGTCTCTTTAACTATGCTTTAATGCACCGAGAACTTTTCAGAGTATTTATCTGGCAAGCACGTGTGGTGTTAATATGGCCTGTTCATTTACTTGTATAGAAATGACTGCAAGAAGCACATGGAACCAAATAAGAGATTTACTATGATTTTGCTAAATAGGTGTGAAATTTTTAGATGCAAATTGTTGTGACCTTAAGCTTATTTAATTTCAAACCATGAAAAATTTTAGTAGGGAAAAACTTTTTTATGCAAGAGAAATGAATACCTCAGGAAACCTTTTAATGCTGGCTTCCTGACAACCTGGCCGTGATAACTGTTTCCATTGTTGCTATTTTTTGTTGTCACTTATTGTGAACTTGGATGTTAGGAAATGACTTAGTGAATAGTCATGCCTCTTTATGTGATTGTAGGGTGAAGGTGATGCAGCTATTGCTGTGTGGGCCAAGCAAGAGCAGGGGGAAATTACTCTCACTGATGCAATCAGTTCATACATCTTAGGAGGTATGTGGTCTGTCTTTGGCTGCATGTCTGGGTGTATATTTCTTTACAATCTGAAAGCAACCTGTGAACTTTAATGCTAGGGCTCCAAACATCTATATGTTCCCTTAAAAGAGGAAACATAATAGTGTAGGCTTAGATGCATTAAAATATATCAGTGAGGTGACCTCTTTTGGTCCAAGAAAAAGGTTAAGCCCTCATTTCACATTGTGGGCACTTATTTTTGTGCTATGTGTAATTAAACAATGCTCAGAACACCAAAGAAAGACAACAGTAAGGTACTGTTGTCAGCCATTTGATTAATATTATGCAATTGGGTTTTCTGATCAGTAATTGCTTTCCCTCCTCCACGGCAGCTTGCTACAAGAGCCAATATTTTTGGTGCTTCCCACAACCTGTCATATCCTAAATTGTGCATTGAAAGTACAAAATGTAAACATTTTATCGCAAATGAATTCCCAAGCAGTAAGGTGATAGGAATATCCACATAAAATAGTATAAAGTTGATTGGGAGTTGAGAAGAATTTTTGGTAAACAAGGCTTATGGGTGAATTTCATGTACCTGAAGTAATTGTGGATGACTCCTGTTTGTAGATGTTTCAAATATTTCATTTTTTTCCAATTTATAGGATCTGGTGTTGTTAAAGCAAAGATGTCAAGTTGTGGTCACTTTCTTGTTATTCTAGATGACAAGGTAAGGTGCCTGTTAGATGTCAAAGGCTAGATGCAAGGGGCACATGGGATGTATTGTTTCTGACAATATGATGACACTGTGCAGAGTGTATTACAGGATTTTAACTGCCGAGAACAATCATTTCTGTACAGTACATGTACATAAGATGATTTGAGGATATTTTTGATTTCAGATTTTTTACTCTAGATTTTCTGTCAAAACAGCTGCTTTGCCTTTTTATTAGTCATCAAGAAACTTTGAAAGTGTCTGAAAAAGCACATTTGATTTAGAACACAGTGCTGCTTAAAAACTTGCAATATGATATGTTTCTTGCAGAACATGTTGAGCTTGTGGGACATTGCATCTTTGACGATGATTGCATTCTGGTCTCACCTTACTGTGGGTGACTTTCTGTTGTTGAGTTCTAGCAGTATTCAGACGCCTGGAATGTCTAAGTAAGTATGCTATATAAAAGTATGCTCATCTCAATATCGGGCAAGTCATAATAAGTACTAAATGTGCATACCCTGTATTGTTCATGTATTGCATTTACAGATGTAAACATGTGGTTGTAACTTATGTTAGCGTGTTACTTAGTACAGTACTGCTCAAATGTAAGTTAAGACAGTCTCATGGGATGTGTCTCGGTTGTCTCATTCGTCTCTTGGGGTAGGTCTTGTTTGGTTCAAGATGATTCCTGTTTCTCTCAAGACCCATCTCACTTCATTCAAGTCTTCGAATCTTTGCCTGTTTCTAGCAGGTGCAAAGTAACTTCTAATGGTTTGCACTGTAGTAATACAAAATGCCAGTGATCTATTTGCAAATTGCTTTGAAGGTTTATTTACACATTTGGTGAAATTAAGACACAATTATCATTCACTATTGGTTTTTTTTTACAGTGGTGAAACTTAAAGCCAAACTTTTAAAACATCAGTAGCACTGTAGATGTAAATAAAATGTCATGAAGGTTGGCAATCAATTGAGATACAATCATTGTGGTTTTGTTGCCAGAGTATGGTTAGTTTAACTTGAAAAATGGATTGTCTGTAAACAGTGAAAATTTTGATGGCACTGACTTGAGGTTTGAATTCATAGGTTAAGCTAAAGATAAAGTTAAGAAATAGTGCCAAATGCAACCATAAGACATTACACTAGGCGATGTGACATGGTTGAAAACATTTAATATGAAGTTACCAAACAAGTAGTAATTCTCATTTTTAGTCCTATGTTTTTTTGTTTTCTTTCTTTGTTACCTTTGGAGAGATTTCAGAAATCTCAGAAATTAAAAAAATGTATCCACTGTGGAGTCATAAGACAGTACCAGATTAGTACAGCACCCAACAAAGTTAAGTCCTATTTGGCATTGTTCCTCTTGGCGGGTGAACAAATACAAAACTCTGTAGGATCCTTTCTTGAATAGTCATTAGTAATTACCATTCATGCCTATTCCCTTTTAAGTGGTATGTTTTAGGAATCTAATGAACCTCATCAAATCACCACATTGGTCTCCTGTAGGAGACTATATGGAAGCCCAGCTCTTTCCCCCAGGGTTCCAAATGCCTAACCAGAAGTGACAGAGTGATGGTGTGAGACTGTTCCCACACCACTACAACTTGAAAATAACATTGCCCAAGTTTTAAAAGGAGGGTGGTTGTTATTAACTGTTGTAAGTAGCTGTGCTAGTGTTGTTGTGAATGAACTGACCAGCAGCTGTCTTTTAGAGGACTACCCTCATCTGGTTAAATAGTATTGTTACAGTTTGCCTAAATTTCCTGGATGCAAAATTCACAGATGTTTTCTTGTTTGTAGAACTGATGATGAATACAAGTTAGTTGTTCTCACTACAGCAAACAATCAGGTAGAGTTAAGCTATTCTAAGTGCAGAATTAGATGCACTGTAAGTTTTTGGGAAATGGTTCTATCTAACTAAAATATTTTCATATGCAAATCCTTGAAAATACTGTCAAAGGAAATAAGAAAGTTGAGTACCTTTCTCACACATTGAATGCCATTTGTCTGCCACACATGCAACAGCACTTTATTGACAATAATATTCTATCAACATCACAACATAACAGAATCGGAGTCAACAACAGGAACAAAACTCCCAAACGTTGATGCACTTCATAAGACTTAATGCTAGAATTTTCTAAGGGGTGGGAGGGTCAGAAAGCCTCTTTGCAGGCTCGGCCGGCAGGAAAAACAGTTCTCACACACTGAATGCCATTTGTCTGCCACATAAAAATGTGACAGCACTTTATTGAAAAGAAGAAAAATCATAGAGCCTAAGGAAAATAATGCCACACAAATCGAAAAACTTGACTAAATCATGAGTCCTCGCAGATCAGTTCTGGTAGTGAACTTTGAATAAACTATTAGCCTCGCTAAGTTTAGAATCTCGAAAGAACCAGAGAGAAACCTGAGACGGAGACTGTGTAGGCCATATTGTTTGGGGTCGAGCTCAATGACTTTGAGTTGCTTCTTAAGCAGCTCGGTGGCCCTAGAGTAAGTCAACTGTTGGAGATGAAAGGAGAAACCATGCTTGTTTTGGTAAATCTTCCTAAGAAGATTCCTTATGTTGACCAACAAATAAAAATCTTTTGGTCAAGGATACAGGGCATGCACGAGAACCTGTGAAAGCCACCAAGATGACAGAATTGTGTGAATTGGTGGTTTTTTTCATTTTGGTTAGCATAATGGACATACGTTCACTTGACATATGCAGATCATGGCATCTCAGGTCCTTGAGGTCACCCCAATGAAGGAATGCTGTGAAACCGAGGTCAATGAGACACACTGTCTGAAGCTCACCAGGATTTCCCCCACCAAACTGGAGCACCAATCCCTTGACCTGGCCTGCTGTGAGTGGGGTTTTTCTGTTTTTAGGACATGAACCCAGGATGCGCCTGCATGCTTCGAGGAGCTGTTTCAACTTGATGTGCTGTAAGGGTAATAGAAAGCAAGCCTTTTGATGGGCCCATGCTACCCCAAAAGCTGCCGCCTGTATGGATGCTAGTGATTTGGTAGTCTGTAACAGGTGTATAAAGTAACATGCTAACTCAGGACCAGATGTGGGGAGGACATTAATTTAATGTCTCTAGGCTCTGCCCATTTCTGCCACTCCGAGAAAGATGATGCGCATTTCTTAACTGTACTAGGAGCTGGGCAAAGGGTGCATATATCAGGATGATGACTGGTCTTCGGATCCTACAGGGTAAGAGGAACTGGGAGAAGAGACATTTAGAACAATGTTAGGAACCTCCAAATGGATCAACCAATAGTCTACATATTCCCCAATGCAAGTATGTGGTGGTATGATTGTGGCCCCTCACGGGCTGGCAAATTGGCCCTACACGAGTCACTATGTGCCCACAGAGAGTAAAAAAATGGTACAATATCTGTGTGTGCTAGTAGCTGTCCTGTAGTGCACAAAAGATCCTTGGCCTCTCACAGGCTGTAACAGATTGTATCTGCCAAAGCTCATCGGATCCTAACAGGTGAGAAAACACTGACCTCTCGTAATGCCTGATGTATTGATCTCTCGCATGCTTTAACACATTGGCCACCCATAGGCCCCCCAAAAAACATTGGCAACTCAGAGGGCCCTAGCACATAGGCTACTCACAAGCCATACCACATTTAGGTTCCTTCTGGGCTGTGGGACATTGGCCGCTCCCAGGTTCCCAATCACCCTCATTTTTCAGGGTGAGCGCCAAAACCACTAGCTGCAATGTCCTCTCTAATTCTCCTGGATGCTGCTCTAGCTATATCCAAGGACTTTTTAGTGCCTGCCCATCGTCCAAGTTGGTAAAAGTACGGATACCCTGCTCTCTCCAGTGTTTTACCTTCTGTATTTTTTGTCAAGACGTAGGGGGTGGAAGCTAGGCCAAAGGGAAGGACTGAGAACACAAACCATTTCTTTTCACCAGCCGTAGTCCACTAAAACCAAGGAATTTTTGGTGGGGAGGAAACAACACCCAATGGACTAAAAACCTCAGTTTGTGAAAGGCTAACTTCTCTAGCTGCTCTCTGACAAACTTTTTCTCATCCCAGGCTGATTTATGGTTCTCCATTTCTTTTGTGGTGGTAATTCTACAAACAGCAAGGCGTAGCCATCCCTGATAATTCAAGATGATCCCTCAACTGACCATTAACACAAACAGGACCTTCTGTGGGACTGTCGCTGGCTCGACAACTTCTCAAAGTCGGGCCATGTATGTCATCATTCATGTGATGTTCTAACATTCATAGTCTATTGTACCATTCCATTAAACTTGGGTCAGACTCGATCTGTGCGTCCAAATCATAGTTCCAATCAATAATTTATCAACATCACAAACGAAACGTGGTTGAGAAGACATCTTACAATGTAGTATTTTTTTCCCGTTGTGGTTGAGGGGATAGGCGTGTGGCAGTATTTTGGGAAACTCCAGGATTCCACAACAGAAACACCCTTTGTTTTGGCTTAAATCCAGTTTATGCCTCGTGCTGGAGGAATTCTAGCTCAAGGTGAACAACTGCTGAGAATGGCCAATTAGTTGTGCCCAAGGTTTCAAAGGCTTCTTGCTTTCTCCCTTCAACGTTGTGCTCTCTTTGACTGCCCACCTGCATGGTAAGGCTCCTGAACATAACAATCTTCCCAGCTTCCCAGCTGTATTTTTCAGCTAACATAATGTTTATTTCTTTTCTTGAGGATTTTCCTACCTTCCTCCTAGGCATCAATCCAGGCTTTCTCGTTGCTGGTGGAGGCGGCCACATCCAATTTATCCCACTCTTTCTCGTTAAGCTGAGACTGGATCTTGTTTCTTTTATATTTGAATACAGGCTGTGG
>OMLO01003049.1_pt1 | contig 13767 bp, 4 predicted proteins | sample 1674811 | NCBI WGS metagenome assembly OMLO01 (sample SAMN06265003, study PRJEB25207) | coral metagenome | isolation source: Coral host | place: Mexico:La Bocana,Puerto Morelos, Mexico | collected 2008-11-13
AAGAGGAGGAATCGGAAGAGGAAGACGCTGACATCAGCGGAGGCTCAGATTCTGACTGAAACTGTGAATTGTGAAAGAGACTGGACTCGAGAACTGCATTCAACAGTCTAAAGAGCAGAAGGGCTCTTTTGTGCAAAACAACATTCAAGCGAGGCATTATGGTCTCATGACTTGGATGCCTCGTTTTCATGTCTGCATAAGGGCTGTCAAAGCTTATTTCTAAGTGAACTTGCGGGACAACTAAGCTTTAAAAGGCCGTATCGTTTGTATTAAGTCCAACTAAGCTACCAAATCAATTATAAAATTAAAAGAAAGCATTCCTGTGTCAAATATGCTTAAACCACTTACTGCCGTAGATCTTCGTTCCGTAGATTTCCGTAGAATTGGTACCTCCCTCCATGGAATTTGACAATAGCCTACGCATATAGTGAACGAATCAACTAATTTTCAACTTGAAGTTGGTAAACGTAAATTTGCGTTACGATAGAGAATCTGAACGCACTGCTAATGCTTTTTACGCACAAAACATTAACACTTCGTTTGAGCTAAAAACTGCGGTGACCCCTACAATTGTTATTATGGGAGTTCAGTAAAAGAAAAGTAGCTTTACCCCACCCCTATTGGGAACACAGCTATCTCTGAACGCGAGATGGAAATGCCCTTCCCTCATCCCCATTTTTCTCGCGTTTTATTATTTTTTCACGTCACGACAAACTGAAGGAAAGAGATACTACTTGGAGTCTCAACTCCAAGCCTGGTTTGAGTGCCCATGGAGTAATAAACACAGAACTGAGTCAGTATTTAAAAATATTGTCAAACCTCAACTGAGTTCACGCGAATTATTTTGTAAACAGAAGTCAATCATCAAGTCAAATTGTCAATAGGCAACTTCTAGGCTGGAGTTTTTTCCCGTGTGTTTTTCAAAACTTTGTTGTAATTTGTTTAAATTTAGAAAGCTGCTCGCAGCTGTTTACAAGCGCTTGCAAAACGTAATATATCTAAAGCGTCAATCGGATTTTGACAAACGCGAGAAATTTCTGGGACATGGCTTGCAGGTAACATGTCACCCAGAATGGAAGTCAATCTTGAAAACCTAAGAAATGGGTTATTGTCAAAGAGAGAGGATATTGGCCAACTACTTCAGTATACTGCGAATTAATGGCCGAGACGCCGTCCTGGAGCGTAAACACGCAAAATCGAGAACTGAATCTTGATTGCTTATCTCATATTGCGGGACACAGCGGGTAAGATAGCCCCACGTCTTGCCCGCTCAATCACAATCACAGCACAGACTATCCCCATAGGAGAAGTCAAGTTACTGTGAACAATTGGTAGGCCATTAAACGGCTTTTTGTTTTCGCTTCGATATCTCAACTTCGATAAACCAAAATTAACTTCTAGTTAATTAATTTTCAAGTTAATTACAAGCCAACAAGAGTTCATAGATTTTTTAATAATGACATCGTTCAATTTCAAGCCATATCGAAGTGAAAAAATAAATGGTTTAACTCAGAGCTCGGAGAGAAAAACTGGAAAGCAGGACAAAGCGGGCAAAATTTACAATTGCAGTTTTGTTACTTTACGATAAATTATTAATTGACCATTGTGAGAAATCGTTTTCAAATTCAGCCGCAGACAAATCACATACTAGTCAAAATAGTTTCAGAACGGGTGGAATTTTAACTAATTTTTAACTGGTATGAACTAATTTAGAACCGTTTCATTGAGAAATGAGGTTTCTAACAAGTTGTGTTCGCAAAGCCAGTGGTTAAAAAAGCTACATAATCGGAAACCTTTTAAATAATCCCTAATTTTCGACTAAAAGCACTTTAAAATCCATGGTAACGCTTCAAGCCTGTGGATTATTTGACCGAGATAGAAATTGCGTCGACTGAGCGCCCATTTCTTTGCTAATTTCTTTGTAAGCCAGCTTTTGTTGTGAACCGAAAACGTGGAATTAACACTTCGTTTCTATTCATTGCGTGAACCGACAACTGAAAAAAAGCTCAGTGTGAAGAAAGAGATCATCTTTGCTGAGCATGTCGCCTGGATTTTAACACATTTTTCAACTCGAGGTAAGGGTGTCCAAAGACCTATAAACGAATCAGTCGACCGATGGTCTGTTGAAGTGTCTTTTTCATAAGTTCTACGATAAGTACCTGTAAACAATTAAAACACACGCCGCGTTTTCACTCAGTTGCAAATGCCATGATGCTCATGCAGATTTTTATATAAAATTTCGGCACCGCCGAAACTGGGACTTATATTCTCTAAGCATATTCCTTTTACTGCCGTGAAATTGCTTAAATGCTGAATTTGTAAAAAAAGGCAGGAAAACAGGAAGATTCTTTATCAAAAACGCACTCCAACTCCCACAAAAAAAGTGGCAATCTTACTCTTTTGAACCTTAAAGCTTGAGCTGCAATGCACAAATAAAACGTGATACGACTTTCCCTGAGAAATCTCCCTCCAGTGTAAAAGTCAGTTTTAAAATGACGGTACCGTCTAGATAGAGTGATTGATAAGTTGCCAGCCGAAGCTGTGAACAAAAGAAAATTAAAAACCTGTGTTAAATACAATAGTAGGGTGTGTTTTGTAACTCGGTTCATTTAGTTTTCATTTGAATAATTGCATTTTAGCCTCAACTTGTTGATGTTTGTACTGACCTAACTGCTGTATTCTTCGAAAGTCTGAAACTGTTATTCATTTTCAGTTCTTTTGATCAATAATGCAGGCCCTCTCTCAACCACCCACCAGCTCCCTAAAACATGTTGAGTCTTCAATGTTCTTTGTAATATGACTCCCGCAGTTACAGGTTTTCTTCATGGAACCAGACCCGGCCACCTGATATTGCAGGCTTTGTTCCAAGGCGACTCCAGTCGTACACGAGGGTTGAAAATTATATAACATCCCGGCATCCGGCGACAACCTCAGAGAACAATTCACGGTATATATTTGCATGTACCTCTGCACAGTAGATAGTCTGGGCTTAGTTAGCCTACGATAAGAAATCAATTGAAATTACGGCTTTTCTAGGATGTTTGCCAAATAATTAATTGCCATCTTGGCATGCAGGCTAAAACTTCACGAACTATACTCGCGCGAGTTTGGACCGAATTTCTTCGATTCATTAGCCCTAGAGAAAAGAAACGTATGCTAATGTTCTGGTTACATAAAGGCTATATTGCTGTAATATACTCAGATTTTATGTGAGAAAAACTGCTAAATTTCAGAAGCTTCTTAAATTATCGGACATCTACCTGGTCACAAAAAATAATTTTTTGTATATTTATCAGGACCCCGCTGTTTGGTGATTTTCTACTCTCTTGGGGAACCATTGCCAGTCAGTAAGACTGTCAGGTAAATTCAAGATTAAATTTAATTCGCCGATATCTATTTGACAGGACTGAATTAAATATATTTAGTCTTTACACAAAATAAACACAATCTTCAATATGCAGGTATCGAGTTTAAACAAGATACCAAATCTCATGAAAAGTGAATCAATGAAAAGAGGCTTTAATCTAACTATAAGTTTAGCGTTTTCTCGTTAATTGTTCGTTAGCTTTTTTTGTTGCTAATTTGCAGATTTTGTATCTTTTGGTCTTTTCATTCTCTTAGCACCTGATTAAACTTTTTGTCGGCAATAATGTTTCGCACAAACTTCAAGCACTTGCCTCGTTTTGGTGTTGACTTGCTGGCATAAATTAAGAAGTCAAATACATTAGCATACTCAGAATGAATTATTTAAAATTAACTACGCAGCTTTCGTGCATCTCTCGCGATATTTCTGCCAGTTTACAATGGCTGTGGACAGGAATTTCGGACAACCTTAGTCGTGGAATGTACTAAGGCTTTTGGATATTCTTCTACTGGACGACCTTATGTTGCGGACGAGGTAAAGTAGTAGCAGTTTGTTTGCAATTTTTTTTTTCCTTGCGTGGGGCGAAGTGAAAGCTCGTGTGTGAGCTTCTTCGGTCATTACGTTCCAATTTAGAATCTGTTTGCTCATTAGTGTTGTGCTTCCGTGGATGTCGGCTAATTGTGTTTAAATACTATGCACCTTTTACATTTTGGAGGTTTTACTCGAAGAACGTGATGCAACGTGAGAAGAATGCGAGATAAACCGTCTCACACCGCGTTCTCGCCGCAAAACGTGAAGTGAACAGTACGATACGGGTAGAGAACGAACCTTCGATAAATTTGCTTTTCAAGGACCTTTCCTGTCAGCGAAAAGAAAACAGAAGGCGCGTAGTACGAGGAAGGATACTCAACATCTCGCTCTCGAAGTTAAGCGTCCAAAATTTCGAATCGTAAACTTACAAATCCACCACTCGCTCTAAAGAGTATTGCACTTCATAATAATGATTACAAGGTAACAAGAACATTTGTCGTTTTATTTCTTTTTTATTTCTTTTGTTTTATTACTCGATAATTAGCTTACTCGCCGAAGAAGCGGGCGAACCATTTACTGAGTGTTCAACGTACTGCAGTTCGCTGCCAAAAAAGCGCTGCATGTTGTCTTGGGAAAGTCACTTTTTTCTGCATACAATTGAATAACGCGCGTCGTTCATTCCATTCACGTTGTCATAGAATTTCAACCCTTATGCTAAAGGCATTCTTCTGTTACTTCGACGATTCTATTGTGGGCGGCCTAGTACAATCTCCTAATAGGTAATATGATTTTAAGTAGCGATTAATAGAGATTCGTGACATATTTGAAATCCGAGAAGCTAAATGTCAATGGACTTGTATGTAAGCTTGCCTCACGTCTATTTCGGCTCACACATTTTAATCATTTTGATTGTCATTTCTTGTGCTGTAGGATTTGTGCCTCAAGGAAAACAGATCTTTCTAATGTGAAAAGTTTCTAAACGCGCCAAGGTTTTGATTTTTCGCCGATTTCGACCGATATACTGTAAGACAGTCACGCTCGAAAATTCAACTCCTTTTGTAATGACAGTTAACTGGCCTGCGGCGAAGCGTTGTTTACGGTCTTTGGGGAAGTTTTTAAAAATATAATTTTCATAATCTTACAGTTGAACTAATTGCAATACTCGAGAAGTGTTAAATTCCTGTCATAAGCTTTCTTATAGACCACATGTGTACAATATGCCCTGCCACACGACTTTCGAGAAGGCAAATTCTTTTACAAAATCTTATTAAGTTTGCTTCATAACAGCACGTGACAGAGCCTTCTACTTCATTATCTACCTGCAAAAAAGTTTAATTAACTTCTCAAATTTCCAAAATCTTTTTTAAGTATTTGTAGTAGAAACACTGGAGAAAACCTAGAGAAAAATATTTTTATGTCACATAATTATGAACTTTTACTTAAGATACCGTTATTATTTAATTGGCTACTTGCTTTTGCAAACCAAATCTTCTGACACTCCCAGCTGGCTCCCACGAGAGCTTTTAAAAGCTTTAAAACTAAGTTTGGTGTTTATTTCTTTCTGTTCAAAAGAATGCACGGCGATGCCGACAACTGTTCCATCTGAACCCACTGGCTTCATTGCTGGTACAAGACAATACAATTCCTTATTGCTATTGTCTTTGACATGTGCACACGTTTCCGTCACTGTTTACAAGCGGTGTAGAGAGTCGTAAACATACAAACTGTGGAGTTACTGTAGAGAAAAAGACCAACTTTTTGCAGTTTATATGGCTTGATTGTTGACCTCTCAGCAATGACCAAATTATAGCAGTTGTTGATTTTTAAATATTTAATTAATTTTTGCCATGAACACATGTAACAGACTGGTTCAACATCTGGTGTTCTTTAATGTTGGCAGTTGAAATTGTGCTTTAAACTGACAGCTTTTGCCAGAAGACCTGTTGAAATACTAGAACTTGGGAGAAATCTCCAGACAATACATTACAGTACTAGTGCTAGATTCAAATACAGTGTCATAGTTTTGGATTAGATATATAGCTTGGAATGCTCGATAATTTTTTTCTGTAAGGTTATTGGATCCCTCAATGCCTGGCAGACAAATCAGCCTTTAGGACTGCTCATTAAGTTGGCACTGGAAATAATTGCAAAGAAGAAAGACCTCAAGGCTAGCACAGCATAGTTCCAACTTTGTAAGCCTAGGGCAACCTGGAAAACCCTTTTTTTTGCATCCCTTGATTTTCTTATTTATTTCAATTCCCAAGAGTCAGCAAATTCACAAAAATCATCAAGTTTTTTTTGTCATAAAGCACCTCAATGCTTCTCAGTTTAACTAACCTTAATATCCCTTTTTGTTTTTTGTTTTTTTAGCAAATGTACCTCTGAGACACATGGACATATAGCTGTGTGTTTCTTCCTTTCTCAGTTTATTTTTTTTAGCTGGATGTACGAATGAAAGTTGATATGTAGTAAAAAACAAAACCCACTGTAAATATTAAGTTTCACCTGGACCATATGTTCTTGTAGTCAGAATCAAGATGTTACTCTTACTAGCCCTCCTTAGAGGCTGTCAAACATTTATTTTAATGTTAGTTTTGAGAATTTGGTGGCAGATCAAGACAAGTTTCACTATTCATGTAGCCACCGATTTTTATATTCAACTTTCATGGCTTAACTGTACTGTGATGTTTTATGAAGAAATAGATTGTGGATAAGCAGTTGCCTGCAGTTTGCATTATGACAGCTGCTGATTGCCATGTCGTCCACTCTTGTACTTAAGTCATGGTGACGCTTGGTGCTATAATTTGGTACCCTTCATTGTAGAAGTCCAGCTCTAGATGCCAGCCAAAAAAAGTATCCAAATTCAGGAGATTGCCAATTTTACCTTTTTTGATCCTCTTTCAAAGTCAGCTAGTCAGACTGCAAAATTTCTGCCAAAAATGCCAATAATCGGCTTAAATATGTCTGGATAAAGTATTTTGTATGCTTTTATTTCTATGGTCTGGGAGATTTGGTGACCAGGAGATGTGGACTGTATCCATGAGACTCCCAGGTGATGTGGGAGAGTTGGTATAGATGGGAGTGTATGGTAACAGGGTGCAACACATCACAGGTTATCTTCTTGATTAAAATGTACAATCATAATTTGTACCAATCGACTGGCAGAATTGCATTTCATGCTATCATACATATACTTTCAACCTTTGCCATTAGCCACTGATGCCATTATTTTTTAAAATAAATAACTGATCTGTTATAATATTATACTGTAAAGGTGACAAGCAATGAAATTTGTATTTTAAATTAGGGCAAAAACAAGAATATTCCTCTTCGATAATGAAGGTATGTCATTGCAAACTACTTTTTTAGTTTTCTTTGTGCGTGCTGCACATTGTCTAGTAAATAGATGTGTACATGTACAGTGTAGGTAGCTTGCCGTGTACATGAACATTGCTTGAAGGTTTGGTTCAAGTTATCTTTAACATGTGCAGTACTGACAATTGACAGTGTAAAGAACATTTTAATACAGAGCACTACCAAACCTTGTATCCCAGTTTATAACAAATGCACCTTTTAAAGACGGTGACTCTTACAAGTACACTAAACTGGATGTTACATGTACAGAGATAATCTCTACTCAGAATTGTACTATCTACTAGTACTTGTACATTGAAAGTGCCTTCCTTGTACACTAAGCTGTAGTCCCGTAGGTTTAACCCAAAATTTCACTAATTCAAACTACTATTAATTTATAAGTTGTATTTACTTTTTTAACAGAACTCTGATAGAAGAAAACTGAGAAGAACACTTCAAGGTGAGTTTTCAGTGTCATGAAAGCATGTTGCTGTTGATGACACAAGCAATATACTTTGTTCTCTGTTATCTTAGCTCTTGTACATGTAGTTTGTGAGTACATGTATATACATGTATGTATAGTTGTGTTTAAAAGTAACACAAACTTGCTGTGACAGAACAGTTCACATGTATACTGTAATCTAGGATATAGTACAGCACAACATTGTAAAGTGCAGACATTGAAAGGTCTAATGCTGTATTCCACAGATATTTGTACTTGAATGTATATAAATTTGAAAAAAATAGGTCTGGTTAATCTTGAAGTTGCCCATGACATTTTTTGGTCAGCTCATTGGATGAGCTATTTACATGCATTCAAATACTTTGTAAGTGTCTCATTGTTTTGTGTGTGGCATGTTTTTTGTGTGTGTGTTGAGTTACTAGACGTAGTGAGAATTCTGATTGGTGATCAGCGATCTATTGTAAACAAATTCATCACCTCGGTTGCATATGTTTCCAAACTACACCTATAAATATTCGCTGCCAGTCCGAAGTTGGCCAAAGCCTGGTAGAGTGGATAATTGCTTGTCTCTGGTCCTGTACTGAGGAGTTTTTGCTTTCATTAGTCAAAGATGCTCTTGGATTGGGTCTAGAAGGGTGTGATTAGTCAAAAGAACTCTTATCTCAGCGCATTCCAATTTGCAAAATAAACCTTACCCATCTGGGCGTGATATATCTCTTATCTGAGCAGAAAACTAAGGAATGTGCCTGATCAGCAATGTTTGTATAAGTGTTACTTGATAATCATTTAAGCTTCTTAATTTACATTCCACCGTGGGAAAATACCTATGCAATGAACCATAAAATAACTTAATCCACCTCTTACAAAGTAAGATATGTAATGTTATACTAAGTTTGGCATGATTTTGCAAGAGACCAGAAATAATTTTAAGATGAGTAGTATCTTGTGGCTTCTGTTGGGTTCCAACTTGAAAGTTCACAAATCAGAAACCAGAGGGTAGCCGGTTCCTATATGTCATAGTTCTATGTCTGATATGGGCTTCTGTAAATATGCCTTTTGTTTTGCTGGGGGCCATTGTTATCAACAATAACACATTAAAAGCAACTAGACTATCATTCAGTTAGCTTTATGTGCAGGCAAGTGAGGGCAAATCCAGATATTGATCCAGCAGCACAGTGACTGTGCTAATATATGGGGAATACACCGCAATCTTCCCATGAGAAAACTCCAAGCAAATCTGTGGTTGAAACATCATCTGCCATGAGCTATCAGAAAGGTCATTAGATCACAGCTCTCTGAAATAGTGATGATATCAGGAAGCTTCAAGCAGTGAATTCTTTCACTTTTGCTGCAGTTGCACATCTGAATGTACAGAGTATTTAAAGGAGAAAGCTAGCAGATTGAGGTTTGAAGGCAACATCAAACAAGTGTTGAGTTTTGGAAACACTCTAGAGCCAGACTAGAGTCATGGCTAATTTCACCGGTATTTGCAATTAGCTCTTACATTTTTACTGTTAATGCAAATTACTGTTCACAGTTCTTCTCTGACCTTCTGTGATATTTGCATGTTACAGTGCAGAAATTCTGCTTTGAATCACTTGGTATTACTCAAGATACATGTGCTTGTTGTTTTATAGTTCTTGTTGGTCTTTTTGCTCTGATTACTTTTAAATTGCTTCTTCTGTAACTACTGTTGAGAGAGAAATTATTTGCGACTCTGCCGATCTATGCTATGCGCACATAAGTCTCTCTAAGTTGCATTTTACACAATTTTGTACTTGATATACCTTCATTTTGTTGTTCATTCAAAGTGCTATTTTGTGCTATTTTATGTAGCTGCAATACTCTTTAGTGTTAAGCACAGCTTTACACCATGTGCGCATGCATGTATGCTATCTAATATTTTTCATTTGGAATGTTTGCATGTACATGTGGCTGTGTGCATACCACTTTTCTGATCATATCTTAAAGCTGTGTTTTTCATTGTTGTCACAGTGGCTTGAGTAAAATCAGTGGTTCCATAATTTCTTGATCTTGAAAATGATTTAATTTAAAGGTTGCCTTATGTTCATGGCACATGTACAAGTAAAGGAAGTTTCTTATGCATTCAATGTAAATTTAGCCTGTAGACCAACAGTACTGTAACAGTAGTGCTCTTTTCTATGCTAGAAATACCAGGCTACTGTAATCTACACATGTATGCTTATACAATGTAATGTTCCCAACTTGCTGTAAGTGCTTCATTAGAACACAGAAGCATTCTGTAAAACTGTGTGAAGATGTGGGTTCTACTTGTGCATGCCTGGGCCAGTCAAGGGCACTCCTAAGATGGCAAGTGCATACACATGTATCACTAACAGCCTCAGATGTCAAAGTAAAATCTATATATTCATATATTTTTTTTAATCTCACCCTTAATTTTTCTTGTTAGGAAAACATATTGCAACAAGACAAACTTGTTCGTACATAATTTGTAACTAAATGCTGCACAATTTTTTAAATCATGATTATAAAAAGATAACTGGAGGTGCACCAAAAACGGACTTTGGACACCACTTTGCTGACAGTCCAAGTAAATTTCCATTTTGCACCTGATAATTCCAATCTCTGTAGTGATGATTTTATCTTTCTTCACAGAATCATTCTGCAATGACATCGATGGTAACAAGGTAAAGCATGGAGATCCATTTGTGCCTGATGGAAATGATTTTTGTCTGCACTGTAAATGCTTGAGTGGACAAGCAGAGGAGTGTTTTACAACAGAGTGTGCAGTACCAACATGCAAGGACTACAAGGCCGTGCCTGGAAAATGTTGTGCTTATACATGCCCATCAGGTTAGCTTAGAATTCAGATGTCTCAGATTTGTCAGTAATTTAACCACAAATAATTATCACTTTGGGAACTCTTCCACTTGTGTGTCTCTCCACACCCAGATGTATAAATGGGAACGCTGTTGTAGACTAGCTTTCCATCTCTAGGGGAGTACATATGTCTAGAGAAATGTCTAGCTTATGCGTCATGGATGAAAACCAGGGTAAGCTGTGATTTAGACTCTGCTGTTTTTGTCAATGAGACCCAAGAGGGTTTCCTTTAATGTAACTGTAGGATGTGTACATTGTTAGTACACTAAGGTTGTAAACTAAGGTTAAGTCTGGAGACTTAAGGTAAGACACATAGTAAGAGTAAAGTTTCGTGCCCAGCAACACAACTCAATGTCCCTAGCCAGGAAAATTGTTATAATAATGAGTGAATTTGTTTTCAAACAGGTATTAATTCTGAGGCTGCAGAGTTGGCAATAATCATCAGCTTATCAGTGGGCCTGTTACTTCTTCTCATACTCCTAATAGTTGTCATTGACAGAAACAGGAAGAAAAATCAAAGAAATCGAACAAGAAATGAAGTTTTGGAGCAAACACAAAATTTAAGATCAAGTGAGTGGTAACAGCTCATTTATGCCCATAAGCAATGTTTTTGATTTTTGCAACAAGTGCTGTTAGCTTTTAATGAAAGTCTAGTAATAATAATTAATGCTCTTGTCTTCAGTAAACTATTTTACTGCTCCACGGTCTCGTCAAACGCATCTGATAGAAATATAATGTAAATTGAACTTTGCCACTCAAATAATTTGTGCATTTAAATGTATGTCCTGTTGCACCCCCGATTACCGTAGATCCAAGCTATTTACTGGGGGTATACACAATTTTGTCCTATTTATTAACTTCTTTTTTGTTTCAACCTTGTTTCAGGACCTCTCAATAACAGACTTACATCCATCAGAGAAGAAAATGACGATGGTGTAGAACCACCTCCCCCCTACACTCCTGGGAGGGGGAGATACAGTTTTCGAAAACCACACTATGGGTCTCCTCAGTTTACACCAAATGAACCACCTCCCCCTTATGAAATTGACTCAAGAGAGGCCACAGATGTATAGCAGAGGCTGATGGCTGTGTTCAGTTATATCAAAATATTTGTTAAATTAAACACCACAGCACCAAGTCTTGTGGGGTGAATGACATGGCTGGTCTCGGAAAGTGACAAGTTTTGGAGACTAATCAGTTCTGTTCATTTCATACGTAGCTGTTTGTTTGAGTTGATCTTGACAATGCCACTGACAACAAGATGTGGATTTGTAGAATGTGTAAAGAGGATTGAGAAGCCTGTTAGTTGGGATTAAAAGGACTCTGAGTGAGATCAGCAGAGTTCTTCTTAACAACGGTATCAGAAACCATAAGTCCCACATGGTGGAGAATATTGCCCTCCACAAGAAGTTATCAAAGATACTTTATGGTCTGAAAGGGCACTGCTCCTAATAATGTATTTAAAAGAATTCAGATCCATACAGAAAGTATGAAGACCATGTCAAGATATGCAGTGCTCAGTTCCCAGGGAAGACAATGGAATGGGGCTGTTTGAGTTTTTGATTGAATGGCGCACAATTTGTAAGCAAAGCAAGCCTTTTCAGGAGCAAATGGAATTAGCAAATGGCCAGTGTTGTTCTCAAGGGGACATGGACTTCTGTTTTGTTAAAAATGTGAACTGATAGTTATACTAGAGAAAAAAATTGACATTTGTTTGTACAAAGTTCTTTTCTATGTTAATTTGATATGTTAGGACTTGCCAGTAGTAAAGAGAGGGTCAGTCTTGTATAGATACTTAAAAGGATTTTGAATCTGCTTTATGTATCAACAATGTCAGAAGTTAGTTTAATTGCAACAAAGTGCAAAAACAATGCAGACACTCCCTTTCTCCTTTCAGACATTATTTATGTGAGAGGAAAATACTGTGCACAAGCCCAAGCTGACATGATTTCTTTAAAACAACAGCTTTTAAGTGAGTCGGCAAAAAGTACCTTCATTTTATAGTAAGGGTGGTAAAGATGAAGTCTTTGTTATGTTTTATATTTATGTTGAATTATTCTCCCATATTTGATTGGTTCTTATGATCCATTAGAGGATAGACCCGTAGATGACGTCATTGGCTATTTTTCTTTTTAACATGTTAAACAAGTAGATTCCATGTTACTGTGTGTCTGTTTAGAGAACTCACTGAAGATGTGAACATGAAATGCAGTAGGAACCAAAAGTGGAACACTCATCCAGCAGCTTGTGGGCGTCATGTCATCATTTATAATCCATTACTTAGCAGACACATAGCAACATGATCAGTGAAAATAAACGCGTCTTTCCTTATTTTGTGTGGTTCACAACAGTGAACAACCGCAAAAACACAACTCACCACTAAATGCTGGATTTGAGTTACTATGACAGAGAACAGCTACTTGGTAATGTAAATTTATTTATTATTTAATTCTTTACCAACCTCAACTAACAAATAGGAAACTTTATAGGCCCTGCAGTGTCTGCAGAGCGTTGAACAGCGATGCCTTAAAAGGGAGTGTCGTACTGCAGCTTTCAATTCTTGTAACCACTCTGTAAATAATTGTATGTTGGACAAATTTTTCTTGACCAACATTGCCTGTCTTAACGAGGAAGGTGACCTCTTCCTGGTAGCGAGGCTTGATGTTATAGTATTTTAGATAAGAAAGAAATGCAACGCATAAAATGCTATTTAGGATATTAAAATTCAGTTGCACTCTGAACAATGGTTTATTGCATTTCCCTGTATTCCAACTCCCGAGAACATACTTGTGTGCGGGATACTGATGCGGAGGAATTGGGGTCAACAAAACCACCTGAAGACCAAAAAACATGTAAGGGTTCCCATATAGAGTTTGGAAATCTCAAATTCAATGTGGGGAGGGGGATGGGGCAAAGCGAAAGGGATCAATGGAATGAGCCTCGATCACTTTTCCGGTAGGCGTAAATAAAGACCAAGGAGGGGATTTGTCTTTAGTTTTCTTCTGATAATTTTTCTCTGAGCGCGCGCCAAAAGAAACATTTTGATCTCTTGCCAGGCCCCGCTCCATCCCCTTATGTTTTAGCGAGTGTATCAATATTTTGCTGAACGTACGATTTTGATGACGATTAGAGGGTGTGTGGACAGACTAGGGTAGCGGCAGCTTGTGACCATAATCAAGAGAGGCACCCGCAA
>OMLO01003050.1_pt1 | contig 13767 bp, 17 predicted proteins | sample 1674811 | NCBI WGS metagenome assembly OMLO01 (sample SAMN06265003, study PRJEB25207) | coral metagenome | isolation source: Coral host | place: Mexico:La Bocana,Puerto Morelos, Mexico | collected 2008-11-13
CCCATTGTTTCATATTGTCAACTTTATTTTTTTTTCGGGGTATACTTCAGTCATACCTTTGAATTTGAATCGACCACTTAAACAACTTCACCACCACGCCAGCAACATCTTCACTTCTGACAGGATGCTAGCACGCCTGGTGATAGGGCCCAGGAGCCACCAGAGTCAGAGTCCTGACAGCATCAATGGTGGGTCTCCAAAAATTCCAAAATTTCGGCGAAATTTTGGGAATTTTCCAGGGAGTTTTCCAAGTCACCTCCCCCTCCCCCCCAAAAGAGCATGCTTATGTTAAGATTGGGATTCTTCGCCCACCACATATACAATCTTTGCGTGAACAGCAATGAAATTTCTTCACACAAGATGTACATGTATATAGCACACACACACACACATGAAACTAAACTGTCCCACTTTGTCTTTTGATCCATTGGTCACTAAGGATGTGGTGGTGGAAGAACACCCTCAAATCGAAGCTGCTCGTGAATCTTTGGTCACGACTCAAGGGAGTTCAGGGGCCAGCGGTGGGGAAACTGAAGAAGTAGCTCAAGCACGTCAATTGTTGGAAGAGATGTCTTTGGGGGTAGCTAAAGTAACTCCACCAGTTTATTCTGAACAAGGTCAACCCAGAGGTCGAAAACCCAAAAGGAGCAAACTCGAGAAGGTGAAGGAGATCAGCAAAGGTGTCAAAGCAAGGAAGGGTAAGAAATCAAAGGGTTCTAAGAATACAAAGAGCCGAAAGGGAAGGAAGACAAGGAAATCAGAGAAAGTTCAACAATCCGAGGTTCCTGTTGTTGAAGCAGTCCCTGAACCAGTCATCCCAAAACGAAAGAAAAGGGCTTCCAATAGTGCTAAGGGAGGTTCTGTGCGGCAAAAGCGTAGGGTGGAAGTTGTTGATGCACCAGCAGCAGCAGCAGCAGAGGCATCAGGTCGCAGTGACCCAGAGGATCCTGATCTTGAGGTCTCTAAGGATGGATACAAGGCTGATCTCGATATGGATATCCCTGAAGATGCAATTCCCCCACCAGATGGTGTTTCGATGTCTACCAATTCCATCTACTCGGGTGCTTATCGACGGGCAAAAGCCATGGGTGCTAGCATTGAACTTTGCAGGGAGGTAACTTAACTGCGATAACATCACTCGAGGATATGTAGTTTTGCAAACCGGTCTTAGTGTTAACGTATTTGAGCCTATATATATGACTAATTACCCCGAAGTGGCCACTAAGGCAGGGAAACTGGCTACTGCTCTTTTGCGTGAACATGGGCTGACCTCTCCGAACTTAAGTGGTATACCCCGCGCTCGCAAACCAAAGGGACCTAAGGAACAACAACCAGAGGTATCCCCCGAAGCCCCATCCACCATCACTGAAAGCTAGTCCGTTTTGCCATACAATGGTTTGGGTAGGGAATATTTTTTGATCACTGATCCCAACAACTGACAGCTCTGTTGTTGGCTACAGTGATGCAATCCAAGATGTCAATTTCCAAAGTGGATTTGCCCCAATGAATGGTTTACATGTGTTTGTCTTCATAGTGTTAAATAGAATTCGAAGTCATGATGCATCCTATACATATAAAAACTGAGACTTGTGCTTTTGAAGAATCTTTGTGAAATACGGGCAAGTTCCATGACTTATTAGCTGCACCTTCAAAGTGCGGCACAGGGGTTCATTCACACTTAACAACAGTGTGCGAGCCTGCCTCCAGGCTATTTTGTGGAACATGCAACACGTTGATCGATGGAAAAACTAAAACCATGGTTGTACTTTGCAGTAGGCTCCATTGCAACAGGCATCCATCTAAATAATGGCCCTATAAATTATGTATATGTTTCTCTTGCAGGAAACCTTATGACCTTTATGGATGCTGTTGGAAATGGAACCTTCTTTTGGCTTTTTCAACGAACTGTTGAGCAATTAGTGCATATCCTTTCCCAGTCTTAAGTAACAACCACAATATGTCCATAATGGCAACCTTCTGTGAATTGATCTTGTTTGATGATGAGCTTCAAATGTGCGATACCCCCTTTTGCCGCTAGCATTCAGGGCCACAGGTTCAAAATCATCCGTCCATTTTGGTGGCTTCAACATCGGTACCTTCCCGACCCTCAGCTGCAGAGAGTCCTTCGCTTCTTTGACGATGTTGATGCTCCAGCACCTGCAATGGGTTGGTTGGTCTTTTTGGCATGGGTGGGACATCTCATATATAGGAAGTTTGGTGTATGTCGGGAATTGGGAAACTTAAAAACTTGTTGTGGCCACCCTTAGCCTTAGGAAAACGACTATGTCGATGGATGGCTCCGCAGCTGGACCACGCAACATGCTGCTTGGCTGTCAGGTTTGAACATGCCTCGATCATCTATATTTTAAACCTCCACTCCAACACTTATTTAGTTTTGCCTTCTCCCCCAAACCTTCTTTTTTGGAAAGATGTTATCACCGAGATGTTGAGTCTTTTTTGGATCGTGCTAACACTTGATCCTGCAAAGCAGTGAAAACATATATGATCCAATGGTGAGATGTTCATTCTTGCCTATAGCTAGGTCATGAATCCCTGCCTAATATTGTTGGTTTCTCACATACACTATCTACAAGTGTGTCAATCTGTTGAAGGGTCACGAGTTGGTCCATGAAAAACTTTGTTCCCTGATTATCTCATGTTTTGCAGGTTTGGGGAAACCTCTCTTAATTTCCAAACCTCAGGTTGAAGGCGAAGAAGCGGCTAGCGGAGAGACCATCAAGTGATGATGATGATGATCGCGATGGCCCCTACTTTATTCCCTCGAGATTGCCGAGCACTCCCGTCAATCGTGGCTATCTCCCAGTTCGTCTGTGGGCCTTGATCTTATTAATGCAAAGAGCATTTCCCTCAGCCCCGACATTTGATGTTGGGGATTGGTTCTGTGGAAAGAAAGCTATATCCAAAGCATGGGTACGCAAGGGATTGAAAGCATGCCCGTTGGATCTTGCCCTTGACTCTAATGACGATACCTGATTGCAAAATACAAACTTTTGTTTTATACACATATATAGCGTATACATGCATATGGCAATCTGAAAACAACTCTGCATCTTAAGGGTTCATCATGAAGAAAAACTTTTCTTACAATAAGGACATCTGTACCAGCCTTGGGTTTCTACGTTTCCTGTGGTGCATCTTAAACATGAAGACTGGCGGTGTGATCGTTGCCGGTATTCTTTGCTCGACTTGGAGCATAGTGAATAGCCCCTTGCCTCTATATTATGCTATTAGCTTTGTATATAATATATATATATATTTGTATTTTTGAATTGCATACATGATTGAGAATTCCTCAATTGTATGTATATACAGTCTCCTCATATACCCTGCCGAACGTAGATTAGACCACACAAAGAGTTTCGATATATCATTCTGACCCCTTTGTTGCACCTCGTCCATTGGTTGCATTAACTGAGGATACACCTCTGGAAGGTCGACCGACTGGCCGCTGGGGCATGAGACACTTTGGCAGCGATATGGGTGATGGTGGAATGACTCAATCGCTTGGTTGTTTTCTTTTAATGAACCCTCCGAAAGCCATCCACATGGTTGATATCAAGGCATTATGCATCAGTTGCGCTTGGAAACTTGATGGTATCGCGGGTCGCACCCTTAAAGGTGTTGATGGAGTGGTTCTTGTATAGGGGGATAGACAAAATCCTATAATCAAGGCATGACCCCTGGATATATATACTTACTTTTTGGGGGGCCATCGCTGGTTCATGGATTTTGTCCATCAATGAACTGCATCTGGTTATCTTGCCGTCCTATGTTGTGGCATATACTTACTATAGGTGACATTGCTGCTCTATGCGGCAATGTTTTTTCGAGTACACTGGCTGTTGGAGAACCCATTGCAATCATTGGTGTTGACCTTAATTGTGGATATTTTTGAATCTTTGTATATATATACTGCATTTATGGTTGCTTTTTTTGTCATGGTTTTGGAATGCTTAGATCTATCACCATCCTCGGCTACAAGCACTCTTGCAAATGAGACCCACTTGGGAAATCAAAACATATTTGGGTATGTTTGGTGCCCCAACATGGAAGCCAGTCAGACTGGTGTCCTCTGATCCGTGTGTTCAAGAACTAGAGAGGACAGCGCTGACTAAACTTAAGCGGTTTCTTTGATATCTCCATGCATTCCAAAGCAGTGTTTCAGTTTTACGAGTATACAGTTATTTTTTTTGTTCGTCCTGCCGGCAGGACCTTGGATAGAACACGGTTTGCTCCCAGCAACTCCACTGTTGTCTATTACAGGAATGGACGCAAGTGCTTTAAAGGTAGCTCTTCGTTGAAAAGCACCCAAACATATCCTGCAACTTTTGGTCGGGAGGTGCCCTGGCATACTATAGATGTCACACATGACTGACTACTGTTTTCATGCAATTTCAACCATCCACCAAAAGTTGTGAACGTTGCCAAGTTCATGAAACAAAAACAGAAGGTGTGAAGGTTCCTCCCTTCCTTTCATCTTTCATCGTTTTCACTTATATGTAACATACATATATATATATATATACATATACAGTATATAGAGATTATATATGCTAAAATTTAAAATCTGAGGTATGCAGATTGTACACTACGGATGCTGTCATGCCTAACTGGCCACAACGTATTGATGGCACTTTAGATCCCTGGGATGATGCAAAGTTCCTTGCTTAAAAGATTCGTCCCTGTAATTGTAAAAGATATCCCGACCATCCATTCCATCACACCGCTCGGGGCAAGGCTTTCAGAAGTGGAAGCGTTTCTTGTTCAGCACCTCAATGAGCGTCATGAACGAAACAAGAGGAGTAGAACTCTCTAAACTTTTCACATGTCAAGGGTATCCATTCCACTGGCCGTGATATCTATATCATATATACATAATATGTGTGTTTGGTGTCAATGATAGGCCTAGTGGTGTGGAAGACCTTAAATTAAAACAATTAGCTTCGCACATGGAACGCCTATAGGGATCCCTGGGGTGGCATCGGAAAGGCATCGGAAACGGTTCTTTTGGGCCCTCAAATACATCTTAGTTTGACACCCCGGGACGACCCTGGGCATCGGAACGGCATCGGAAAGACGTCGGAAAGAATTGTAAGATTTTCAACGGCCATAGCATGTTGGGATATGTTTTATGTCAACCTAACGTAGCTATGTTGATGTTTGTGATTCACATGTTCCCATTCATGTTGCTCCCTTCCTTCCGCTGCATCACATCCAGCAAACATTGGGGATTTTCCAACAGCACCACGATCTATTGGTTGGACCCGGGTGTCTAGCCATGGTGACTTTGGCAGCATGTTTGATGTGTGTGTATGGGAGTTGTTGGTAGTATGCACGGTGTGTATCTTGTACAGCCATCATATGTTCTATGATTGCACTCTGTAAGGTGAATGGTTCTGAAGAAGCCATTACTTTCCAAATTGCACACGCGGCTCATGTTCGCACATTCTTTGCGAAGTGGAATGGATGTGTGGCCAGGCTTTTTATAGATAGCAAAACACTTTACACAAGAATAGAGTAACTGTTCCTTTTCTCATGCATGTATACGAGGCTGCTCCACCAAAGAGTCCTGCTGTGATTGTCACACCACCCCCAAAGCGAAGTCCAGAGACTCCTGATCTCTCGAGAAGCGACACTGCCACCACTGAGGATGGGTGTGTCTATGTTATTTTTTCCAATGTTAACATACATATGGTGTTTTTCATTTGGGGTTTTTCACAATGTCACAGGCGGCTTCTTCTACTTCAGCGGTCACCGCAGTTGGCTGGCCAAATGAACTTCCATCGAGCCGTGAATTTGATGCCCTGCTGGATTTGAACAAGTGGTACACTTAGAAGAAACACATGCATGCATATGTTAAATATTTCACATTCTGTGCATCTATCACGTGTTACGTGTTTAAAACCATATTAAGGCCAACTTCGCCAGCAACTTTCTCACGTGATACAACACGAGAAGATTTGATGTCCCCACCACAGCATCCACCAAAGCAAAATCCTGTCAAACGCAAGTTGGTGCTCGTACCACCCGGTGTTGCATCACCACCAGGGGGGGGGGATCAAGTTGACAAGAAGTCGAAATCACCAGCAGTTCACACAGCGGCCAAAACTTCAGGTGTAGCTAGGGTGTTGAATCTCAACCTGGTACCACCACCACCGCCCAAAGCAGCTGCTGATACTCCAGCAGCACCGCAACAGTTGCCTAAAGCAGCTGGTGAACAGTTGCCTAAAGCAGCACCACCAGCAGATGTCGCACAGGAGGTGCAGCCAGCAGTGACACCAACTGATTCTGAAAGTAAAGGATCAAACACGGATTTTGAAGATGGAACCAAGGCAGAAACTCCTGCATTGGCACATCCTGTGAAAGCCGATGTTGGCAGCCCTGAAAAGTCATTGGCACCAGTTGTTACATCACAACCATCGCAACTAGCAATTGCATCCCCAACACCACCGCAAGCACCACCAACACCAGCAAAAGCATCACCAACAGCAACAGCACCTGAAGCATCACCAACAGCACCTCAAACATCCCCACCACCACCTAAAGCATCACCAACAGCACCTCAAACATCCCCACCACCACCTAAAGCATCCCCAACAGCACCTAAAGCATCCCCAACAACACAACAAACACCACCAGCAGCAACACAAAAGGCACCAGCAGCAGCGGCAGCAAAGTGTTCAATGCCACCTCCTGCTCCTGCAACAAAACGATCTCAAACACCAGCAGTTTCCGCAGTACCCACACCCAAAGCAGTGGCATCAGCAGTTCAAGTTGCTGCGCAGGCTTGAGGGTCTTTAGACACTATGCGTTTACTGTATGAAGCTCGTGTAGCTGCGTTGGGACTAGTGACTACATCTTTTTTTTTTAATGTTGGGAGGCTGGCAAGGCACCCATCGTGCCTCAAGACTACAATGAACGCCAAGCTTTGCAGGGAACTTTCAAAAGGCTGGATATATACCCCTCGTCTTGTGTTTTCCATATGTACGTACGTATAAGACATATATGTGTGCCATTGACATCAGGCATCTGAAAGATCCTGCTGGACATCAAATTCCGGATGCTTTTGTTGAGCTTTGGCAAGATGCTGTGAAAAACAACAGCAAGGCCACAACTGAACACCGTCATATTAACAACATGTCAATATGTATTCAATGTAACGAACAATTTTTTTGTGATCAATGAGGCTGCGAAGTCTGCTTTATTTGAAAAGTGGCTGCAAGCAGGAAAAGATTGGAGTTTGTCCCTTGCTTCAGCTACTACGTTCGTATATGTAAATAAGTTCCCCTGTGTAGATAGCTCTTATTGTTATATATCTCACCAACTGTCCTCCCATCTGCGCATCTAAGGTTGACTGTCATGGCAACTCGGGCCCACACAGATCGGTCCACTGCGGTGAAGAAAATGGGCTCCTTTGGCCTAAGCAAGTGGAGTATATTGGTGTTGTTGCTGTTGTTGTTGTGTTGTGGTGGTGCATGGTTTATTGTTGTTCTTGTTCTTGTTCTTGTTCTTGTTGCTGTTGTTGTTGTTGTTGTTGTTGTTGTTGCTGCTGGTGCTGGTGTTGACGTTAATTGTTGTCATCGTTGTCGATGTCGCTGTTGAAGTTAGTTGTTCTTAAGCAGGTAGGGTTTGAACATATCATCCATGGCATTCTTAAACCTCCAACGCAATCCATATTGGGTTTGGGATTTGCAAAGCCCCAACAAAAGACACACCATCTCCCCCAAACCCCTTCTTTGGAAGGTCTCATCATGCACATAGATAGTTGGAGGTAAAACACTTCAAATTTCCAACATCGGCCGTGTATGTGAAAAAAAAACATGGCCATGCAGTCACAAGGTTGGCGAACACGTGCGCAGATTATCGATCTTCATGGTGGTGATGCACGAGTTGCTGACGACATCATCGAGCAAAAGGTCAGTACAGGTATGGTTGATGATCACCCAGATATCAAGGGGGTCAAAACATACTATGTTCCTTCGCTCTCTTATAAGTTTTTGATGCCACCAGTTCATACAGTGATTTCTAAAATGCATATATATATATATGCATTGAGCCTAGGTTTGCATTGAACTTGGTCGTAAAGATGAAGAGGAAGAGGAAAACCGACTGGAGATGTCAACCCATGCCCAAGTGAATTGTGGCGGTGAGGCCTGTGTTTTGCTTATATTCTTTTCTTTCCCATATAGCCCAATCCTTCTTTTCCCATAAACTCTTTTTCACAGATTCAAGATTGAAGCCAGGCATCCGAGAAACTGATGAACGGACTCGATATGCAGAATCTCAATGGCTTTCTCAAGTTGCGGTCCTACCAGAAGCAGGAATCACAACAGTCCCAAACGGGGGTTGTGAACGACAAGGATAAGGATAAGGATAAGGATAAGGACAAGGAAAAGACAAACAGGCGAAGACGTGCTGTGATCCTCGAATCATGTTTATATAGACTATATATGTGATCACAAATGAGTAAACGTATACTGCATGCAAATATTTTCTTTTGCATCCCGGGCCCATGCAGTTATCATTTTATAACTAAGGAAAGAAATGCCTATCGAACCAATTCCAGGCATGGAATGGCTAGTCCCGAAGCTACTCAAGGATCTCACAGAATCAAAGATGTGGCCGATCAAGCTTATGGCAGTCAAGCATCAAGAAACACTGTGTACCATGTCCAAATATTGATTCAAACCCCTATAGCACCATCCCTAGTGATAGCATGTGCTAGACTGAAGCCTGGCATCCAAGGTAGCACATTGCAGGTTCAATCGAAGCAGTTGGAGGAAGCTTTTTTTGAGTTGAAAGCGCTCTTGGACAACTACGCGCAGGACATGTTGAGTTTATCCCGAACTCAAGATTAAACCACCGTCTGACTGTTAATATATACATATATATATACATATATATGTACAAGTACAAACATGCATTACCGAGAAAAGCTGCATGGTATCACAACACCTTTTGCTTCTGAAGATGTATAATACTATTCATGCATGAAATCACAAAGAAACATATTATATAAACCAATGTACCCACCATCGATCAAAAAGACTCATTGCAGGATCCTGACCAAGCGGATTTGGATGAATTGCCCGCTGTCCTTCAGAAAGCTAGCTCCATTCGGGACAGCTACCTCGAATCAGCTGCTATGGCTACCAAGCTAACCAAAGCAAAGGGTGGCAAACGAAAGAAGGCTGGTCAGGGGCAATTCTCTTTGGATGTGCAGAATTCATTTGAAAATCTCACAATGGTTGACCATCTATCTATTCCCTCTAAATCTCATGATTTTTTTTATTCATGCAGATCTTCATCACCCCTCGGCTCGAGTTTCCATCCGGCTCCAGGCCGAAGATGCTGAGGATGATGATGATGGTACCGCAGCCTGAAACGGCTGTGTTTTTGTGGGCGGGATCAAGGGGACATGATCCTCCAATCTTCACACTTGTGGCCCACATGTGGCATAGCATGGTGATGGGACAAGGCAGTGAAAACATTCATAATATATACAGAAATCTATATATATATATAGATTTGATGTTCGCTTAATAGAGTTTTTTCACTTATCATATTGTCGCCTTGGTTCCACAGCCGTGAGCTTGGAGTGGACACTCATGAGTTAATTATAGACGATGCGTGTTGTGCACACGCTCCATCACGTTTTGGATCGCAAACATGTCCAAAAAAGAAGGCGCCCTTGCTCTATAATGAATGTTGTTTTTTCCGGGCTCATGCTTCCTTTTGAAACTATAGCCTGCATTTAGTAGAAACTTCCCACGGTTCCTTTCATGTTGATGGTTGCAAACCGCAGGACTTTTGAAAGATGAGATCAAACGCAAGTTCAAGGACATCGATGGCGATGTCAAGGGTGTTGATTGATGGTGTACTTACTACATGCATGGATATCTACGTATATGACACATCCTTATGCTTCATGCACTTCTGATGAGGTATTGCTCGGGAGAGCCATTAAGAAGAAACCAACTCTTGAAAACTACAGCATCTATTCTTCAGGGGTTTTCCTGTAGTAAAACATAGCAACATTACCAAGTTGGACCTGAATAAACATTGGTCAATACATGTAAACAAAACATGAAATCTATAATGCATTTTTTGGGGAGAGGACGACCACCGAAGCCCTCGACAGGATGATGCCTCAACAAACGATCGAAGTGCACAACCATCCATCAAGCGACCTCGGTTAAGACCACACACTGCACCCAGTGTGGCACTGGCCCGTGAGCAGGCATCATCTAGCAAACCCTCGAAACCCAAAGAATTCGGTGAGCTACTTATTGATGATTTTTCGACTGGAAAAGCTAGTGCTTCCAAAGTTTTTTGGCTATATTCAGTGTCAGTTTTCGGCCGAACACATCATGTATGATTAATAACTAACTCCTCCGGTTTTTGACTATATTCTTGAGTGCAGGTTACAGTTTTGGGGCCAAAAGTCTTATGTAATCCTAGCAGCTTCAGTTTGATAAACTATATATAGGGTTTCAGTTTGAGTTCGAGCCCTTTGTTTTTTGCAAACAAACTAGGTTCAACAATCTGCGCAATCAGCTGTGCAGTGGTTGCATGACCGTGGGGGCACGGTTGATAAATCTGATTTTGTGAAACAACTAGCCGGTGTTGGAGCTTCCGGAAAATTCTTGAATAACGCTGAAAGAGATACTCATCGGCTTATTTCTAGGATTGGTTGCAGTCTTAACGCTTCAATCGAGATGAAAGATGTGCGCATGGTGAACCCTTCCACGATGGAAGAAAACATTCAGAAATTACCAATGGTTTTGCCGCACAGTATGTGCCTGGCATTGTGGAACAAAGGTGAAGATATCTTTCGTGAGTGCTTGTTTGGAGGGCTGTCAGATGAACAAATCAAAAAATATTGGGACCATCACGATGCAAAATGCAGTTGGTTCAGGGGGCACCCAGCACGTGGCTGGCCCACTCGAGGGCGGATTACGAGCATTGGCACCTATGGCGATGAGGTCCAGGCATATCGCAACAGCGAGTGTGGGGTGATCAGTGTTTTGGGATGGACTGCTGAGTTAACTTGTCGGCAGGATCCCCTTTTGAGATATTTTGCGACAACAGTTTGGTCTGAGCATCATGAATCTCCAAATACATATAATGATGCACTTGGCTACATCATTGAATCTTTTCGATCGTTGATGGATGATGTTTGGCCTTGGACGAAGGCAGGCTACCTATTGTTTTTTTCATTTGCGCAAGGCGATCTTAAATGGATATGTGATCGAATGGGAATTCACAACTTCAGAAGGAATGAGTTTTGTTCAAGGTGCCATTGCGTAAAGACAGCGGACAATGTTTACGATACCCTTCCCAACTTTTCTGATGACCCTGAGTGCTTTCCTCAACGGGAATATTCACATGCTGATGTGTTGGAATATTCACCTTTGTTTTCACTGCCCTTAACCATCGAGCGAGTACAACACGATGTGGCACACTCTCAGCTGTTGGGTACAGGGAAGGCGGTTAATGGTGCCTTGGTGGCTTCAAATAACATAGTTTTTGGTTATGCATGTTGTGTTTTGCTGGATACTTTCAAAGTACATAGGGAACACCGGGTATATAATTCAATTCTGATTTCAGGAGCCGTATTGATCCATTTGTGTGAAGCCCACTTCTTTGGATCGATGGCACCACCTGGTGAATACAAAGAACGCTTAGCCCCTGCTTTACGACGTGCACACAGGGACTTTCTTTTGTGGAAAAGACTGGAAAAAAAGCAATGCTCTCAGCCACGGTTTACTCCGTCAAGATTGAATAGGACTTTGGGTACCAGTTCCTTACCATTGGTTAAAAGCATTTTCCTTGTTGATGTTCCTCCAATTGAAGGCTATTGTTCGTCCAGTTTTTACATATGGGTTGTTGATGATGATGACTGATTTTTTTTAAACAAAGTCTGTTGATGGAACCACGTAGGTTTTCCTAGCCTTCAGAGCAAGGCAGCTGCATCAAAAGTTCTAACCTTGTGGCTATCTCATCGCGCCAACCAATTTGCACGGCGTGAGCAAGCAACAGAAGCAGACAAAATGATGGCATCTTGTATGTTTGCTTACGCGTCGATGTTGCGAGTGATGGACGAAGGGGGGCACATTTTCAGTGAACGTGAGGCGGCATCATTCCATCAACTTACTCTCAACCATCTTAAGCTCTACGCGTGGCTTCACTCTTTTGGGATGGCTGCCCCGCTAAACACTCCGGGTCGCAAATGCTGGCTGTTGATGCCAAAATTGCATCATCTTTGGCATGTTGCACACGATGTTTTGCGAACGCAGGTGAACCCCAAATTCATTATGCTACTGAATGCGGAGTCATTTGTCGGAGTTATGGGCAGAATCTCTAGGGCTACCCACCGTTCAACAGTGTCCAAGCGGACGCTGGAACGGTACTTGGTGCAGTTAAGTCTCAAACTGAAGAACCCAAAAAAGAGAACAGAAAATTCTGGATGATGGCAAACATACTATAAGCATATGATCCTAATTTTAGTGCAGACATCCTCCCACTAAACCACCCGAAACCTCACTGGAATTTTCTGGATCCAAGATGCTGACACGCAGCCAAAGATGCTGCAAGAGCGTCAAACATGAGCAATCAAAAGGCTACGCTGTCGATGTTTGTGGTAGAAGGGCACAACAGAAACCACCGTGCATTGACTATGTTTCGATTAATCATGTTTAAAAGAATCCTTCAAATCTATGGTTTTTATCATATCTTTCCTATGGGCCACCTCTCTGGGCCCTCATGAGATACTCGGTGGCAGGGATGGCTGAGTGAGGGCCCCAATGGTATCGGGATCCTTTGGGAGAGCCCTTACTACGGACCCTACCCCAGGGAGCATATTACCCAAACACACACACACACATTCCCTGTACCGAATCCAATGTCCTTCCCCATACTATTTCCACAAAAAATTCTGTTTTGCATAGGATCCATGGGATTGGTATATTTACAATACTAGTTTACCACAAATAAAAAACATATATCTTGCATGCAAATATATCAACATAGATACACATGTAGGTAAAATATACTGGTACCATCCTACGGTTTTTATACTAAACAACTCAACCAAAATCATTGGATTCAACGAACTTTTCCAGTCAAACAATTTGGCGTCAGAGCCGAGGTGCGTAGATAGTCCACATCCCATTTTCGCCTCAAAAAAACATCAAACAAATCGATGGTTTTGTGTTGGATGTTTAGGAAGGGATTTGATTCATCAAACAAACAAACACTGGAATTGATGAAAAAAACGTCATTCAGGTCTGATTGAAAGAATCGTCAATAAATATCAATAATACATATAACATATAAACATATCTGTCAATGGTTTTTGTTGTCATGTTTATAACCACGCTACACCAAAAATCATTGGTAGAAAATCATGAATCATTGGTGTTTCGTTTCCTTTTCCTAGGCGTTTTTTGTGTTTTTCTCCCGGGCAGTTGGGATCCAAACGAACCACAGGTTACCTACAGTGATTGGTGATTGCAATGGTTTGTTGTCAACCCGGTTTAGTGTAAATATATACATGTATAATATATCTAGGCAACTTATTATAAAATCCTTACCCTGAATGTTTCGACCGTTTTGGGTAGGATTCCCTTACTTTTCACTACCTTTTGGGTTTTTCCCTCGCTTTAGATTCGGTTTAGGTCGCTATAAATTGCCTATGATAAATATCTAAACTAACGGCTGGAACCCTGTTTTTTAGGCCGGAAA
>OMLO01003051.1_pt1 | contig 13767 bp, 13 predicted proteins | sample 1674811 | NCBI WGS metagenome assembly OMLO01 (sample SAMN06265003, study PRJEB25207) | coral metagenome | isolation source: Coral host | place: Mexico:La Bocana,Puerto Morelos, Mexico | collected 2008-11-13
ATGCCCCCCATGTGGCTGGCCTATTTACCTACAAAACTGTAGGTAGTTTTGGGGGTAAAACTAGAAGGTAAATATACACCATACATTGAGCATCTGGGATTTGAGCATAGGGTCCATAACTCCATTTATAGCGGTCATACCCCCAGTTACCTTGCTTTTTGCTCGTCCCATTCATGAGTCCGAAAAATTGAGAAAAATCGACGGTGCAAAGTCCAGTGATTCTGATCTTCAACAGCCATACAAGGCAAGTTGGTTTCAACACCAACTATGTCTGGTTGATGTGATGCTGTTGATGCAAAAAATCCTGCACCACAAGGAATTCATAAACCCTTGTTAATCGTGATATATTTACCATATCAACTGGTGAGCCGGATTTCTGAACCATCAACCGTATCATTTTGGTGGTGTATCAAAACCTTGATATCATTTTTCCATCTCCCTTCAACGTCCCCGTCCGTGTGGCTCATGATCCCATCCCCCTTTCGGCCTTGCACGAATCCTTGAAGCTAAACTCTTCAGAGGTAAACCTGCATGACCTGGGGGGAAAAACATCCATGGGTTTCTGGGCAAATTAGTAAAATTCCTAAAGGGAAAGAGACTCGTTGCCTTTTTCAAAGGCAAGTGATAGGGATAAACATGTTTTTGTTTCTTCACATGGCAGGTACAAAAACATTTGGATCAAATATCTGGGCAAATTAGTATAATTCCTAAACCTGAATTAAGGGGATTTGGAAGGGGATTCCGTTACTAAACCACAATTTAAGGTGACTTTGGCTGAGGTCGTTACAATTGGCCCAGATGGTTTACGAGAATGGCATTTTGTTCTATTTTTTGCACGTGGGATTGAAGGCGAGGATGTCAGTCTTCGGTCTTAGCGGTGTTTTAAAAACGAAGTGTACAAACAGAAAAAACAAGATTTACATGGCGAAATATGATTGTAACGACGGACATCTAGAAATATGCAAATATGAGATATAAAACAAGTGTTTGTATATATATATACCTCGATCCTCCTAGGGTTGCTGTTTTTCTGCCTTTTGGTGAATAGTTGCTTCTTGATTCCGCGGCCACTTTTACATGGTAGCGGCAGTTGTTGCCTTTTCACTATTAATTCTCAAGTTCAAAGACCTATCAACAATTTTCTTTCAACCAGTTACCAATCACAATTCAAATTCAGACCATACAATATCATAAAAGCCAGTTCACCCAATCCCAGAAGTGATCACTTCTCGCTCTTCTTTTTTCATCTTTTTTCCTTTCCTGTCTGCTGGATGGTTGGCCTTCAAGATGGCCTGCAGGTCATCCCAGCATGTTTGGGTGCATTGGCCCTTGCTTGGGAGTTGGTGAATGGGATGATTCATTCCCTCAAACTTACGGCTCGATCTAGAGGCATTCGTGTGATACAACATCATGGATAGATTTGATGCATGCATCACACTATAGCTTATTTCCAAGAATAGACATGCACATGCACGATGGCCTTTTTTTGTGGTAGCTTAACTTCTTTACCCCTTAGAGGTTCAATCGCGAGCCATGGGGACTGAAGGCAAGCAGGATGCAAAGCCCAAAAAGTATGACAATAAGTTGGCCGAAACTTTGGAGGATTCCAGGGCCGTTCGAAACTTGCTTCGTGGCCCAGGGAAACTTATTGTTTGGCCATCCCCGGAGAAAGTGAATGTTCTGACTCTGGAAGTTTTGGGGCTAAATTCGACAGTCATGTGCATTGTCGCAAACTACCATTGCTCGACCATGTCTACTTTGAAAGCACCTGGAATAAATTTCCTGAAGGGGCAGGCCAGGCTTTGAAAACAAATGTGGTATTTTCAAAAATTTGATATTTGGGGATCGATCCATCGCATTTGTTCTCTTCACTCTTTCTCTCTCTCTTTCCCCATATCCCTTTCAGGTCTTCCAAGTGCGGAAGCTTCTTGCAGTAAAGTTCGATCCAGTGGCAATCCATCATGATGCATGGGCTATCAAGAAGTTGTTCTCTTACGCTATGAGGCGAACCGGTGCCGATACAAGGAATGAGGTTGATTACAGCCCCAACCGCAGAGTACCTTTGGTTTCGCATAACATACGACTTTTGTATTTTAAAATTTGCTAATAATTCTTATAACATGATCCATTCCATCAATCGATTTTCTACGACATCCCGCAGCTTAGGCGGCAGGCGTTGCTGAATTCTATGAAATCATCTTCAAGTTTTGGGGCGATGAGATCCGAAAGATTCAATCAGAACGCCAGTCACGCAAAGCTGCTCTTGCAAAGGGTGGTGCAACAACTGCTCCTGAACCATCTACTGGATCATCTGATCCCCCTGAAGTGATTGAAATCCCAGATGATGATGGAGATGATTTGGAGGCCCTTGAGGTTGCATCCCTCGAGCTAGCTGAGAAGGGTCGTGTCTTCGAAGATCCCTACTGTTCAGAGGACGTTTCCCAACCATATGACAACATCGAGGACATGCCTTTGGATGAAAGGCAACGCAAGATTCGTCTTCTGGAGTTCCTCGCCAGGGGATTTGTTGGCTGGTAAACGTTTGTCGTGTTTCCAATTGTTCATCGAAAGTTCCTTGTTTTCATCGAGAATCTGCATATTCGCATTCGAAGTTCATGATGTTAATTTCTTCGTTGCTCGTGTTCCTAGCAAAAACTTCTTCCCGGCCCAAGGCAAGCGATCGCAAAGTCAAAAGCCAAAAAGAAAGAAGATGCTGCTGAAAAGGAAGCTGCAAAGGGAGCAGCTGCACAAAAGGAAGATGAGCATCCTGATACCAGGAACACGCTTCCATACAATTCCTTAGAGATATTCGAACAATTCGGTGCTGCACATGGAGTCAAGGCCGAAGAAGGTCTTGATTCTGGAGAGGAGACTGAGGCTGCAAGGATTGCGAGGCAGAATACATTGCAGCTGGGTTCTCCCGTCAAGCCCATCGAAATAGAAGATTCTCAAATGCTCCAGGACAGACAGCCCGAAGAGCCTTATGCTCCAACTCCAACCCCACCGAAGGGGGGCATCAAGGATGAAGAGAAAGGTGAGGACGAAGAAGAACCATTACCAGATCATGAGGGATCAGAGAAAGGTGAACAAGAAGATCTCGAGGAAGAAGAGCACGAATCGGATCCTGTTCTACCTGACGACGTTCGCGAAGCTCACAAGCTTGAGGTCGTCGATACGTTACAACACCTGAAGGAAGACTTCGGCGTTGAGACGATTGACGAGGCCATCGGTGTCCTTTGGGATTTCAAAAATGGTATTCCTGTGACTTCAAGGATTAGCCAGTTCGCGAAACGACCTCCTCGACAGCCAAAGGGTAAGGGAAAGGGGAAGACAGGAAAGGCGAAAGCGAAGGCGAAAGCGAAGGCGAAAAGCAAAGCAAAAGCGAAGGCAAAATCAAAGAGCAAAGGTGGCAGAAAGGCAAGGGCAAGGGCATGGAAGAAGCGCCGGTTGAGGAGATTAGTGACGAAGAACAACAGGAGGATGAGCAAAATGAAGAGGATCAGGAGGATGATCCAGAAGAAGAAGAAGAAGAAGCACCACGACGAGTACCACGACGACCAGCAGCGAAGGCCAAAGGGAAGGCGAAGGCAAAAGCGAAGGCGAAAGGAAAGGCGAACCCAAAGTTTCAGAAATCCAAGAGCAAGGAAGGCGATGAGGAGATCGAGCCTGAGCCAATGAAGCGGCCTTCTGCTGCTTCAAAGGAAGATCCGAAAGAGGATACGAAGAAGAAGAAGAAGAGAGCTGAGGAACCAGAACCAGCAGAACCAGCAGAACCAGAGAAGAAGAAGAAGAAAGCCGCTCATCCAAAAGAACCAGCAGAGCCAGAGAAGAAGGTAAGGGCAAAGCCAGGTGAAGCCAGCAGCTTTGCTCGACGTCCATGCCCCAGCACATCACCTGCAAAGACCCGTTGGTTGGCCATTCGCAACACCTACAAGAACGATGTTGAGAAGCAAGTGGAAGATGCAGGTGGAAACGCTCGCGCTTGGGAGGACTGTTTTTGGTCGTGGATGTTGCGCTTAAATTCTATTTTGGGTGTTTTTGTTCATAAGAAAAAGGGCTTAGGCTTTGTGTTGGGGTGTGTTTCCTTCATCTGGATCGGATCAATGATCCCCTACTGGTCTCAAAAACCCTTCTCGCTAGGAATCTTGGTGGACGCTTTGCATGGGAACCTTCAAGGAAACGCAAGGAGATCCTGACAGAATCGACTACGGGAAGATTGCGAAATCGCTTGTTGAACAATTTATCCATACTGTGACGCAGTGAGGGCCAGTTCCGGTATCATTTCACATGCCTTGCTTTTGAGGTCAGCTTCGTCGTTTGCCAGTCATTTCATTTCAGTCGCATAGCAAAATCTCAAAGATTAGAACATCGAGCGATTTCATTTTTTCATGATTGAAGCTGCAGCTTTTTTGAACTCTTAAGATACTTTAATGTGCTGATTCGCATGCATTGGGCCGGGATCACGAGTGAATCACTTGTGCTGCAACCACGTCGGTTGAAGCCATCGGATCAGTCTTTTGCGAAAAAAAAGATTCTGAAAGAAAGCAGTCTTAATTTCCAAATTGACTGGATCCTCGAGATTTTCATCAACTGATCGATCCATGGTGTATATTGTAAATCCCAGAACATGCACATGCAGTCACCGGCTTTTCGGGAAATTTGCGCTTCCCTCGGATCACCTCTGCCCGAGTCCTCGTGGCATTCGTGGCCAGGTTCAACTTACAACCTTCGCCGGGGTCAGATTGGTTTGGCCAAGCTAGGCCTTGGGGCTTGCTATGGTGAAGATAGTGATCCCTGCATGTTTTCTCCCAAACGTCTGAAGTTGAACAATTGAATAAATTGAATTGATAATTGATGAAATACTAAAAAGCACTAGCTGGTGGAATGATCATTGAAACATGGATTGCTCGAAAGCGTTCATGGATTTCTTGAAATCACTTCATGCAACTGCAGTCAACCAGATCAAATCCATATTGAACCGTTATACACGTCGAATTGCCATGGGTCCCGCTGAGCTGGAAATTGTTTTCAAGAGAATGTTTGCCTTTCGGATTCCCAAAGTTCCTCGAATTGATTTCAGAGGTTGATTTTTGGTTTCGATCAAAAAAACATTAATAGTAAATTGCACCCTGCACCGCATGAGGTTTTGATTTTGCTCGTACTTTTGGTATCTTGGATGGAAGACCCTCCAGAGGTGCAATCTGAATATGATGTATTGGAGTTTTTCGCTGGGGTTGGACGCATAGCCCGACTTTCGGAAAAAGTTGGCATGAAAGCAGTTGCCTACGATATTGACTATGGGAATTCACGAGCTAAGCAATCTGGAAAAAGAAGTGCTATGGATCTCAACTCTTCAGCCGGTCTAGTCTTGGCCATCAAATTAATACTCCGATCTTCTTTCAATCACTGCATATCAATATTTGCCACATGCTGTTCTTCGTGGGTGCCTGTGAACCGGGGCACTGGATTACGTGATCTTCTCGTACCCATGGGGAATGAATTTGTGGTATCAGTACGTAAGGCCAACGAAATGGTTTCTCGGAATCTCGTCCCTTCAGAACTTTTGAAATTTTCATATATTCCTTGAAAAGGGTTTTTTTTAAAGCATGACATGAATTCCCCATTGGTCATTCGCAAAAACTAAGGAGTGTGATTCTCATGGTTTTGACGATTTGTGCTGGTGGAACAATTCTTTTGGAGAATCCCTGCCACAGCCTGATCGCCCTCCATGACAGGTATGTCTGGATGGTGAAGATGTTGTTGGAGCATGGCATTCCGGTTTCTTGGCTAAAAAAAGTCCGCGACTTCGTGAATATAATGAAAACCAAATATTTTTGGAACTGAAAATTGTTCGTGACATTTCGAATCGTATACACTTCATGATTCATCTAAGATGTTCAAAATCGCCTTCTGGATGAAGAAACACCTCTCTTTGACATGGAAGCGGACCTGGATGTGGTCCACATCACGATTTATAGAAGAACTGGATCTCGGCGCCTTAAGTCCATCGGAGAAGAAATGCCATGTTAAGACCGCCAAGAGGTGGGTTGATTCTCGAGGAAAGAAAAGATGGCAAGGAACCAGTGAGTTAAAGGGAACACAGTAGCTTGACTGTATGGTACTGTTTCTTTTCCCACAGACTTGAAGTTTCTTTTTCATGCATTCCTCGATATCAATTCGGCCAAAATTCCAATCATGAAACACCTGACTAGGCGATATACATGGCGCTTTGCTCGAAATTTGGTTCAGCAATTTCCAAGAATGTTTGCAGATCAACCTCACCAACGCCTACCGCCAGTTACAGGTCTCATTTATAGCAACAGTTTGATTTAAAACATTAAGTGCACCCAAAAAAAAGAATACGGTTTTTACGTATTGTTTGCCTCGTTTCGGGTTAGGGAGCATGAAAACAAAATTCAATACGAATTTCCGAATTCCTTTTTTATCCCCATTTCTAAGGTATCTGCAGAGAAGACTGTTCTGGAACTATTTCAAGAATTGTCGTTTGATACTGATCTCTTTGCTGATTCCAGTGATTTGAGAGACGCCGTAGCATATTGCAGGGGTTCCAAACGCCTTCAGATCCCCTCTGCCGAGTGGAGGGCTGCTCTTCCAAAGGTTTTGTAGCTTTTGATGGACCTTGGAACTGACTGTGAGCTGCGAAGGTTTGATGGGAAACGACCGAGGTTTAAATTAGTTCGGTTCTTCAAAGAATCATGGTCATTTCCTCGAAAACAATAAGTGGTTTGTAAACTTCGTGAATTTTTGTTTTGATGTGATTTCCATGGGTGGATTTGTTTTTTTGATTCGGTGCCCATGCATGGGGTTTCAAAACTGTTTTCCTGAGGATGAAGCCTTTTGGAATTGATTCATATATTTCATGAATTCGATATAATGAATTCACAAAATCTATGAATCAGGAAATATATGAAAGACTGGCTTCATCAAATCCATGAATCATGGACACTTTGTTTTCGTCATAAAATCCACGAATCATATAGTTTATGATTGATAATTCATGAAATATATGCTGATTTCAACAAATTTATCAAAAATCTGACGACGTCTTTTGTCGGGTTTACGGCGTCTTTCGTCGGGTTTGCGGCAGCTTTACCCGTCCATCAATTTTTAGCGGTATTTGAAAAGCTCAAAACATGCCCGGGCTTAGCCTTCCCTCTCGTATCTATAGCTCTTCGACCCTCATGGATGGTGAAGCTTTGGTTAGTGAGCAGCAATTCGACGATTGGGGTGAAGACGAATTGTTGCAAGAACTGGCCAAATTGAAGGCCCATTTTGAACAAAAATAGATGAATTTCACGAGTAATTTCGATTTTTGCTTCTAGTAATTATTCGGTTTTGATGTCATAAATACTTCTCATGATTGTACTGAACATCCCATTGAAAACAGGCATGCGATAAGTATGGTGATCAACAACGTGCTATTGCTACACCGGCAAGAGCGGATCGAGCCAGCCCAGCCGAAACTCTTCTTGATCCCGACAATACCCAGAATGCCATTTGTCTGCAGATATAGGTTTTGTTTGCTATTAAAAGATGAATTCAAGCTGTTCTTTTGATATGTTCTAAGTTACAAACCAAAAAATGACGAATGATATACCCGAGAAGAAGCCCCTTCAATTCAATTCCTTCTAAGGAGTTAGACGTCGGTGATGTCCCTGGCCTTTCTCCTTTGTTACCCAGAGCACTATCCTTTAAAGATCACCAGGTGCCGAATGCTCGTCTTGCCACGAAACCTGCGGCAGCAGAAGTGGCCACGCCAGTCGCAGTATCTGGGGATCCATCATCTATAGCTCCATTGGTTGCCAATATCTCTAAGCAAGCTTTGAAGAAACGGGTGGAGCGTTTCATGAAACCCCGGCAAGATGGATCATTTGTTGTTCCTGAAGAATTAGTTCGGGAATGGAATGGGAAAACCAATCAAGACCTCATCCTCAAGGAGTTTCAAGAATCGGGGCTTGACAAGGACCATGGAAATGCACTTCTATTGGGGAAGGAACCATTGAAAAAATAAAGAATTGATTTTTCAAATAAAATCATTTAGTATCATTTTGTGTGCGATTCATTTTTGCAATTGTCATCTGCTCTAAGCGCAGGACAAGTTCGTAAAGAAATCTATGAAACGAATCACGGAACGGATTACCGAAAAAGATCTTTGGGTTGATGGTGGATTCTACAGTGAAGTTGATATGGATGCCACATTGCACCTTTCGGCGACCCTTTGATTGATTATAATATAGGATTTTTGTCCATTTTCTTTGGAAGAACTTTATTTCTTTCGCGACTTCCAGGGTGCATTTCATGGATTCGTCGATCACTAAGGAACAGGATCAAAGCCATCAAGGAAGAGTGTCAGCGTCACAAAGGTTGGATCAAGCCACTCGGATGCATCTGCCTGCATGCCCATCATCTGCTCCAATTCGCATGCGCCTGCAACATTTCAGGCGAGACCGATACGAACGAGACGTCAAGCTCTACTGGGTCGAGAAAGGTGAGCAGGGTCGTATGTTGTACTTTGTCTGCACCTAGTTTGGGTCGTGATTTTAGAAATTGCATCGCTGCAATTGGAGTTCGAAAAATACAAGAAATCAACAGTATACGATAAGTTATCTTAAAACCAAACTCCAAAGACAACAAGTTGCAACCAATTGTAAAGTTTCCATCATGGCATAAATTTCGCGAAAAATCTTGGACTCCCCAGGAAGCGAAAGCGAACAACCCATCGCGAAGAGTCGTCCGACGTGAGCGACGATGAGAAGAATGCGGACTTGGAACTTGGTGAGTGGGATCTTAAAGAGGAGAATGTTACAGCAGGCCCTTGGGGTTTTTGATATGTTGTTTATAATATATACAAGTTATAAACTTCATGAATCCTTTTCCCATAATATATACTATAAGAATACGAATGGGCTGCAATTTTTTTTTAAAAAATTGATATCGCATCGATCTCACGACATATTTTGTTTGCAATGCTTCCAAGTTTTGTGGCTTTCGTGGTGATCCCTGACTAGATGATGCTCGGCAGACCACGGCGCATCAGATCCGTGCTGCCGAAATCAAAGCTCTGAAGCAAATCTCTTTTCCAGATATGGATTCGGATGGGTTACCCAGTTCCTACACCATCAAGGTCGTTACATGCCTAGGGAAGTGGCAAATGAAAATGACTGACCTTTCCCAGCAACTTGATCATACCAACCCAACAATGAAACCGTCTCCAGGCTGCATGCTATTTCTTCATGCATGGCACGAATTTATGCTCTTAGGATGTCGAATGTTGATCGCCTTGCTTTTTTGGTTCCAATTGAAAATAATTGTTGAATTGGTCAAAAAGAAATCATATATTGCATGATCGATCGATCGTCTTTGATTTCGTCTCAGGTTGGCGACAAAGGCTACGACCTTGATTCAAGACTTGGGCAAGCTGTCTGCTGAGATCTGCGAGGTTAATTCGGCTGGGCTTGCGGAAGGCCACACTCCGGAGCAACTTAGCTTATTGCACATGAATTGGAATTCTCAGTGTGTGGCACTTAAGACATGATATATATATCGTAAATAAATCATGACTGATGTGCGCATGGAGCAATCTGCAGCAAAATACTATCGATTTAAATTTCTCATATAATATCGTGAAGGGCTTTAAGAAGATACCCCACCACCAGCTAGTATAGAATTGTTTTTTGGAAATCTGAGGCAAGAAGATTCTTTGAAGCGCCTCTTTGGAAAAGCGAAAACGAAGTGCCTCGCCGGCCCTATGGATTGGTCGATGTGGTTGAATATACAATTTATCGCTTATTTAAAATTATAATTCGATCGCTTAATTTACTCCTCGCGGTTTCTTTGAATTCTGGGCTCCCATTACGGCCAAACCCCGCCAATCCCCAGGTGCCGCGAAGCCTTGAACTTGCATGGCCGTTCTCAGCTGCCTGGCAATCCTGGATCAGATTCTTGAAACTTGGGGATATTGGCCACATGGTCTTTTTCCAGGAAATGGTATATCATATCATGTATGGTCTGAGCAGTTGGCTTCAAAATTTGTTCATTTCGATTGGTCAACGACATCAAAGCCAATATAGATAACCCCGAAACCACTGGCACAATGAAGTGCATTTCATGAGTCGAGTAATCCTGTTTCAAAAAATGTAAAATGATACTTAATGCATGATTCGAATATAATATTGATTCTTTTATGTTCCTTTTCGTGTTTTGGTTGGGTGGTTATAGGATGCATGATATTTGCGAATCAACAATATGAAATGGGATATTCGTCGAACAACACCCGAGGCCATACTTATCTTACGTGAAGCAGAAGAGCAAACAAAAAGCCCAGAAGAGTGGGGACCAAGTGAAGTCGGAACCCGAAGGGTGAGCTCCAAACACGTACCCAAGGAGTAGAATAGTAGAGTATGGTTTGAATCAGCCTTTTGACCAAAAAAAATTATTTTGTTTTCTCTTTTAGTTCGATATCTCTCTTGGGTGGTGCCTTTTCAGGGGTTATACTCTGAAGCTTGTGCAAAATCTGCAACTGGCTTGGAGGTTGTGAGCCTTAACCAGGATTCAAGGCTCTATAGTTCACTTTAGGATGTCGTTTAGGGCGCAATACAATTTAGGATTCAAGCTTGCTTCCGAGCTTGGTGACATTGTCTCTGGGATATTGCGGTCAAAAGGAAAATTGTCGGCGTGTCGTGTTTGTCAAAATCAACTCATGATGAATTTTTGGTTAGAAAGAGAGCTTTGCAATTGACAAAAACGCCGCAAAATCAAGTATAATATACAGTAATTATATAATGATATGGAAACCCTTGGCCAACATGAGCCAGGTGTCCCTCAAGCTGGACCTGTGGTTCGGCAAGTCATTATTGAGACCGTTGCTGACGGAGTTCCCTGTCTTGTCATTATTCTTTTGACAAAGTGCTTTATCAATATTCTGAATTCGCAAAATTCTGAATGATCCTAGCTCATGTTCCTTTCCCATCCTTTCCCTTCTTTCCCTTCTTTCCCTTTGTGTTAGGCTCCTGCACGAGTGGTCGCCGACAAAAAGCGGGCTCTTGCGGAGCAACATGGCGAAGCTTTTGCAAAGGCTGAGCTTGGAACTAGTGGTGCAAACCCCAAAAACGCGAAGAGGCAGTACAGCCGTTTGGTGAGAAACTTCAAACTTACGTTGAACATCCATGTTAGTGAGTTTACTGTTTCTGATGGCCCCCGAACCGTTAAAATTCCTTTCCTGAAGCCATCGGACGTGTTGACAACTTTGCTACAGAAGTACCCCTGGTTGCTTTTGGGTGGCTGCGAGATTGGTGCGCAATCTGAAAGATTGGTCTTGTCGTTTTGGGGTACCTACAGAAAGGAGCATCCTACGCATGACGTTTTCCAATATGATCGAGCCCGACTCTCTAGGACAATTCCTTTGACGATTCATGGTGATGGTGGAAGAACGCAAAAGAAACAGCCATTGGAGGTATTTTCCTTCGAGCCCACCCTCGGACTCAACTGTGCTGGTGGCGGAAAACCATGCAGTTGCCGCTGCGAGGTAACAACGACATATGGTGCGACTGCTGATTTTGCGAATCCCCTCATTCAGGTCCTAGATAGCAAATACAATTCATTCTTATCGCATTTTCTGGTCTTTGCTTATCCATCGAAGAAGTACAAAACGTTTCCCAATCTGCTTGATGGATTGCTTAGACATGTTTTCGCGAATTTGGCTGCTGTTTGTGAGACAGGGATTGTTTCTGCGAGTGGGGAACGATTTTACGTTGCGTGCTTGGGCTTCAAGCTGGACATGGAATGGGGCGTCAAGGCTGCTCAGCTGACCCGCTCGTATATGAATGTGGGGTACAAAAACGAGATAGCTTGCTGCGCAGAGTGTGACGCTGGCATTACAGGTGTCCCCTTCGAGGACTGTAACGACGACGCAGCGTGGCTAAGAACTCGATACAATACATTACCATGGTCCACACCTCCTCCGTGGTCGTCAGTCCCATTTGATCGGAGCTGCCAAGCGAAGTTTTTGCGCAGAGATGCCTTCCACATCTTCCGCCTCGGGGTGGCTCGGAACTTCATCGCGAGCTCTATCATCTTATTGTCCTTCATGGGATGTTTCTAGGCTTGCCTTTTAGAAAGCTTTGTTCACTAGGCGGAACACTTGTCGAAATTTGGGCAGCATGCTAAATTTTTGAACTTCTTACCCAATTCTTGTTGTAAGTTGTTGGCAGTATGCCATTTTCAATCATCTATAAATTCAAAAATATGTTAACCGCGTTTCCACCTCAGGTTTTCCTGGAGACAGCCAAGCTTTGCCAAGTTGTTTGGAGAGGGCTTTTGGCCAATTGATGTTGTGGTGCGTGGTAAGCAAAGAACGAGTCAATGGGATACGAAGCTTTACAGTGCTCAACATGCATGCTGCAAAGGGAGCCTTCCCATGGGTTGGCTGCAAGGGCTTTGATTCAATTGTCTTGCTGAAATTTTTGGTATTCTTCTCAGGGCTGCAGCTCCATCAAGCAGGCTGGTCTTGTCGTGAGAAACTGGTCCTCAGGTGGATTTGCGATGGTAGCAAAGCTGGGCTCCAATTTTCGCAGGGGATACATGGGCACGGCATTTGGCTACCGCCAAGTTGCTCTTTGTTTCTTCGTAAGGCGGTTCGCAAATTTGGGGCTTGCTACTCTTTGTTGGCAAAATATGCATTTGATCATGGCTATTGCTTATATGGTATGATACCAAAGCTCCACGCGTTGATGCATTACAAACCTGACCTCGACGCTGCTGTGAGTCAGAACCGATTTGCGATCAACCCAGCGACCTTCGACACTAGTATGTGTGAGGGCTTCATCGGTCGTGTTTCGAGGCACAGCAGGAGGATTTCATATCGCAATCTTGAAAGAGGAGTCTTGTTTGCTTGGCAAGTGAAAACCAAGCTTACGATTGATAGATTTGTGAAAAACCGTGGCAAGTGATGACTGATGCAGCTTTGGACAAAAAAAAGCATCGGCCCGGCGAGTTGTTCCAACATTCAGAAAGATAGATCCAAATAATCCCAAAATAATCATTTTGCAAATTCTTAGCGGCAGTTCTTGAATTTGGCGATGGTTTGTGTGATTTCAGGTGTCTTAGCGGCAAGTGTGATAGTGGGAAAATCCAACGGCAAAAAAAAGACACATCAGGAAGTTGCAGGTATATATATTGTATCTCTTTTTTCCATAATCATGGGAGTGGAAAACTACCCTTAATGAAAGGAAACTCAGATTGGGGATACACCCATTTTCCCAGTTTTGACCATGATTACGGGAGGAAGGGTAACAACAACCCTGCGCCTTTCAGGTCCTTTCAGTTTCAGTGGCATTGCAGCGAGTCATCGATGAGGTCTGTGGGTTTAGTGGTAACATGTGAGATGGATATGATTGAACTTCAAAATGGAGATCTGTTCAGCTTGCATTGAGTTTTTTGTTGTTGTGTTTTTTGGCTGAGATGTTTCTTTTGTGATATATGTATATGTATGTTTCGAATGATTGATAGAAAGAAATGGCGGGCTCTCTAGGCTCCAAGGTCCTCAAGGTTTGTTGGGTGTTTCTTCACCTCCGCTACTTGGATATCAATCTTTAAGATTCCAAGATGGATCCATCATCTGAAAATGTTTCACCTGTTTAAAAAAATATCCAAAAGTACTTGGATGTTTTAGATTCTGAGGTTGAACTCAACCCCGATGAGTTCAACAAATCAACGACCCAAAAGCACCCGCTTTTCATGCTGGATCAA
>OMLO01003052.1_pt1 | contig 13764 bp, 12 predicted proteins | sample 1674811 | NCBI WGS metagenome assembly OMLO01 (sample SAMN06265003, study PRJEB25207) | coral metagenome | isolation source: Coral host | place: Mexico:La Bocana,Puerto Morelos, Mexico | collected 2008-11-13
AACAGACAGACGCCAATTAATGGAAGGACAGCTCATTTATCTTCGTAGTTCAGGGTCAACCAATTATAGCAAAAGCTGACGTTTCGAGCGTTAGCCCTTCGTCAGAGCGAATGAAGAAGGCTACCGCTCGAAACGTCAGCTTTTCAACTCATTCCGGTGGCCAATTTACATTTTCAACTGATATAACCAAATTACCTTGTTACCCCCACCGACGCAGCACAACGGTTTCTTTAGAAACTTTCAGTGACCAGCTACTCCTGAAAATTGCTGTTATTGCGCTAATTAGTTTAACTTGTCATTTTTCCCTTCGTAGTTTCTAATCACTGCTCATTGTCATTTACAATCGGACTTTGACTGATGTGTTCTTGGAAACTTAAGTCACCGTCTAGTCATGAATATCACTATTATTATTGTTTCTTATTTTTCTAAATAGTTATTTTCCTTGTGCTGCTTCTATTAATCAGTGCTCGATTTCATTTACAATTGCAGATTTTGATTGGTGGGTTTCTGGAAACTGTGTCCCTTTGCTATATAACCATAGTCGGGCTGACAGTTTTACCAGTAGACCCAGGTGCTATTGTACTGCTCATGTGCAGTCTAGCTGTGTTTCCCTCGATATATCAAGCCATAACATCAAGATCACGCTTGAACTCCTTGAGTGGCAAGCTACACGTCTTCAAATTTTCAGCGTCTGCTGCCATTGCCGTACTTGGTATTGCGTTGTTAACTTGGAAGGTAATGGATAAACTAGTGATTACAGCAGTTTTCACTTGGATGCAGAAAGAATTTCGCTTTTACCTTGGTCGTTCACGAGCAAGCTGTCTCAACAGATTAGAAGTAACACCATACATGGGTTGTCTGTGTCCTTAGGTTTTAGCCAGTCTGATTACTTTGGGTTTGGTCTCACGACATTCATTTGAAAACCCGATTCCTTAATTTGGAATGAGCTTTCTCCACCTGCGGTCTTCAGTCCAGGTGTAAATAATGAGTTACACAAGAATAACGTCTACGGTGGACCAGTGTGTCTTTTCGTCACGAGTTAAGACAATTGACTTTTAGAATATAGGTCTTACCAGTTTATCCATACTATCTCGTCGGTCTTAATATTCAGGCCAATTCTTAATACCAATACTTGATCTTTTTTTAAAAACGATTCTTCTGGAAAAAACAAAGGTGCCTCAATTTTATGCATTTGTTGATACTTGCTGTGCACCCAATACGTGCTTTGTGATATGTCCGAACAAGAATTAAAAGGAAAGTCTATTTTCAAGTATATTAACTATGATATCTTTTAAAATATTATAAATAGCATCATAAAATTGTAATAGTATTATTGATCAGTCATTGCTTTCTTTCAAGACACCTGACATGTCTGGGAGGATAGGTATTCCGATCGCATTTATTCTTCTGTCCATCGCATGGTCACCAAAGCTGAGGAAACATCAAATAAGAAGCAAGCATCAAAGTGCCAAGACAGCTCCTGATAGTACAATGGAGAGTTCAGTTTCCGACGTTTCTAGCTACAAGTATGACAACGACGCAGAGCAAGGTGTCACCCAGGGACCCCCTGTAAAAAGAAGAACAGCTCGTGGGAAAGCTGCCATTGTTTCGTCACTGTGGAGACTTGTTCTTACACCTTTCACTGCAGTTATGTTCATCAAGCTCTACAACATAGTTGAGCTGGACAGCATTTTTGCAGGGTTTAGAGACATAAATGTATCGAATCCATCATTTGTGTACTTCATGCTCCATGTTTTTGCCAGCTTCTTTGGTTACCATTTTGGTTGGCTTGCCTGCTCACTCTGTCTGCAGAGGGTTGGATATGCTCTCCCTTTAACGCTAGCAACACCAATTGTTATCCTCATGATACATGTCAGAGGGATATGCGAAACACAAGCCCTTCCCTTAACCTGTACATCAGATGACCAGATCTACATTCTCTCAGCGGGAGCGCTTCTGTGGGTTACTCAGTTCGTCTCGATCACTTACTACGTGTGGAAAGGAGAAGGAAAGATTATGGCGAAAGCGCAAGACCTATTCTGGATCCCAGACTACAATGGTATGTGTTGACAATCGCTTAGATTTTTACTTTAGACCGAGGTATCGTTTGCTATGGAGGCGCAGTAGTTATTGCGCTCACCAATGGGTTCGAGCTCTGGCCAGCGACATTGTGTTGTGTTCTTTACTCACACAGTACCTCTCTCTATCCAAGTGTATAAATGCATGGGTACCGGCGAATTTAATGCCGGTAACCCTTCCATGGACTAGCATCCAATGCAGGGGGAAGAAGAAACACTGCTAGTCACCTCATGCTACTGAAACTAGAGATAAGTGACGGCCTGATCAACTTCGTTCTCGCTCCGGGAGGGCGGAAAGATGTGAGACCCTGGGAAAGTGGTTGCGCCCTGATGGGACACTTAATTGGCTCGTATTCAGACTTTCTTACCATGGAAGGATTTAAGGGATTTGTTGAAGTGGTTAGCGCGTTGTACCTTAGCATATTTATAGCGCGTGGTATAATGAATCATAACCCATGAGGGCTAAGCCATTGAAAATTCTTGAATTGAATCAATGATTCAGTTTTTAATAATCACATGTGTTTCAGGTGTCTGTCTTGAACAATATCTATTGTTGAACAGACGCAACGAAGCGTCTGACGAGGAGCACGACACACAGCAAAACCTTTCTCGAGAAATCAGAGTATTCATCTGCACAACAATGTATCACGAGGAAGATTACGAAATGGAACAACTTCTTCGTTCCATTCATGACGTCGACATGAACACTGTGAGTACTGGACATCAGTTTGAGTCGCACGTGTTTTTTGATGGATGCGTTAGGGTGGAGGTGCTTAACAGTTACGCATTGAAGCTGACTTCTTTGGTGGAAAAGACGTTAAAGGTGCGTCTCACTGAATGTAGCAAGATGAAGACGCCATATGGTATGCAGCTTAAATGGAGACTTCCAGGGGGAATGGAATTTATCGTTCATTTGAAAGATAATGCTAAGGTTAGTGGACAAAACTGTCTTTCTTTGTCTCTCAGTTCTAATTAGAGCCTTCTACGGAGTGAAGTGAGCAAGACTAGCGGAAATGTTTACAGGATTATCTTAGAAGTGTTATTAGAATGTTGACATTTAGCTAGAAGCTTTATTTCTGAAATCCATGTCTCTGAGTCAGACGCCATTTTGTGGAGAGAAGCATAAATTATGTGTCAACATGTCACTTTTCATGGTGGCATAAATGCATTTTCGCGGGGAGGATTGCTCTGTAAAAGACGAATTAATTATGAAATCAACGGAGTGCAATATTTCAGAAATAGAAGGAAGACAGCTAGATCAGTAAGAAGAATAAATATTTCGTCCGTGCGCAGGTCAAGAACAAGAAGCGATGGAGTCAGGTGATGTACATGTCCTATGTTCTTGATTATAAACAGCGTCTCCTAGGAGGTAAGGATTATGTGTCCAGTATATGACATTTTTATCTCTCATTTTACATCTGAAGTGGTGCTACTGGGTCCAGCTATGTTAACGTTAACAGGTTTGACTGGTTTGGTTGTCATGTCTTCACAGAACACCATCCACCACACCACCGGTGGATGGGCGGATGCGAGGATGGGCTCCATTAGACCCTCTCCACTGGATCTGTCGTTTTCTGTTATTTGGGTCTGTCCACGGAATCGTCTCAGCTGTTTTCTTGTGGAAAAACTGTTTTTAGATTATTCACGGAATCGAAAAAGAGTTCTGTATAGGCATGAAATAAAACAAGCGTTTAAATGCTACTAGCTCCTTGAACGGTTGAAAAGTTATTCGAATTTCGCATCAGTACAGCCAGTAGGGCACAATAAAAGACAACTTGCCTGATTAATTTGAAATGATTGACCCCGACCCTGCTTCAAAGTCTAACTCCAGGTAAGGGATGTAGACTTAACAATCCAACATTTTACATTCCAGTGAAAGATGAACAGTCCTTCATCTTAACAACAGACGCTGATGTCAAGTTTACCCATGAATCTGTAGAGGCCCTTATAGACCAGATTATTGAGGACCCTCGAATTGGTGCAGTGTGTGCTCGTACCCACCCCCTGGGGAATGGACCTGTTGTCTGGTACCAGATCTTTGACTATGCCATTGGGCATTGGTTCCAGAAGGTTAGGAGTCTTTTGTTTCCAAGTGAATGATCAACACATGATAGATAACGAAAAAGAGTAAAATCATAGTGTTCATATGATAGTGATATTTTAGTGTATCCTTTTCTCCAGAATAAAAATACCGCTAACATTGGTTCCAGAAGGTTAGGAGTCTTTTGTTTCCAAGTGAATGATCAACACATGATAGATAACGGAAAAGAGTAAAATCATAGTGTTCATATGATAAGTGATATTTTAGCGTATCCTTTTCTCCAGAATAAAAATACCGCTAACAAGAGCCGTTTTTGTGAACTCTTCATAGAAGTTATATATAGGACTGCTCGTGAAGTTATAGAAGTTATTAGACGGCTGGTGTAATGCATGGTTCTTGCACCCAGTTGACGATACCTTCGTCTTCTTGTTCTCGGAACAGACGAAATTAAACGACGTATTAGAGGAAAAAGACTAAGATAAGGAATAATTTATATGTGATTTAAAAATTGATTTGATTTCGAACTGGTTAAATCTGCAATTCTATTCTTGGAATTTTAGACATTAAAATATTTACGCTATGTCTGCAGTTATTGTCTATGTCAGTTCTTCTCCTCATCCATTGGTTTAGGTTGCAAATCATATGCTTGGTTCAGTACTGTGTAGTCCTGGATGTTTCAGTCTGTATAGGTGCAACGCCGTCAGAGAGGTGTTACCAACTTATGCCACCGGTGTAGACCACGCTTTTGAATTCCTGACTAAAGACATGGGTTGGTGTCCTAGTAAAATAAGTGACAATTTGAGATATAAACTTTTAAATTATGATACCAGAAGGGATTGAGTAGATTGAAGGAAAATCAAGATTCAAATAATATCAATTTTAAGGGAGTGCACCTTTGAAAGAGAATCGAAACATATTTACTTATCACCTTCAGTATGTCACAACACTATAGTATAGCTTTGAGGAAAGAAGGAATAACTTGTCACAGATTCTCCTGTGACTGACTGTGGGTTTCCATAAGTAAGATTAAAACATTGCCTAAATTTCCTAAAGATTAAGTATAGGTTCATAAGCACAGCGTATTGTTAGAGGCTCAAGGTGGTTTAGAGAGTGTCCGGCCTTTCCGAACTAAAGGAATGCTATTTGGACACATAACTTGCTGAACACAGTTTACAGCTATAATTAAGGCAATACAGGGTATGTCCGCTATTCTGAAGTTAAGCGAGCTTCAGGAAGGCAAACAGACTTCGAACAAGTAATGCTAAAAATCATAGATGCAAGTTTGACATCTTGCATTGGGCTTTCAAAGAAAGCAAACGGCATATTGCCATTAGAACAGATTTGAAAACAATTATTTTATATCTCTTATTTATTAAAGGGGAAGATCGCTGGATGTGTACACTTATGATTCAACGAGGCTGGCGACTGACGTACTGCGCAGCCGCAGAAGACAGTACTTACTGTCCTGAAAGCTTTGACGAGCTTTACAAGCAGAGGCGTCGCTGGACGCCATCGACTCTTGCCAACCTTGTTCTGCTTGTCAGCGAATGGAAGCGGATTTTGAAGAACAACGATCACATTTCTTTTCTTTTTATCCTTTACCAAGCATTTCTTGTCTGTTCTACTGTTATTGGGTGAGTACAGTCTCAAATGTTTAATGACTGCTTTCTATGCTTCCGGCGTCCGCATCCACTTATTGCAGATGAGATTTGTCCCTCGAAGCAGAGCGGATTCTGTCTAAATTATGGAACAAAAATACAGGCAAACGTTAATCGTTCGAGTCACTCAGATACAGACCAATAGTATTTACCCTTGTATCGCACATTCGGAGAATATGTTGAAAAACGCTTATGCTTACATTAACCAGGTTTACTGTATTTTTTGAAAACAATTATTGCATTCAACCAAAGGCAAAACTTTTTTTCCCTCCTTCAGACCATCCACAGTCATTTTGGTTATAGTGGGTGGAATGATGTTCTCGGGCCTCGCAGTCAACGAAATAACTACTGTAGTGCTCGTCAGCCTGGTAGTGGTTTTATACACCTTCATATGCCTCTTCACTTCACAAGATTTCCAGCTAAAGTTTTCCAAACTGCTGACATTCGTTTTTGCTGTAATCATGTGCATCGTTTTCATTGGTGTGGCTGTTCAAATTGCAAACGAGATAAAATCGACTGGCAGGTCAACATTAGAACGAAACTCAAGCGGGTCAGACACACCCCCTGAGTCTTTGGAACAGCAACTACCAGCTGGTGCAAGCACACTGTACTTGGCCGGGTTGTCTGGCATCTTCATTGCAGCTGCCCTGCTGCATCCTAACGAGTTCACGTGTTTGTTTCACGGAGTTTGGTATCTCCTGTGCCTTCCCTCTGGGTATCTGTTACTGACGATATATTCTCTTTGCAATCTAACAGACAGATCGTGGGGTAAGGATGTTGTTCAGCTTTTTTAGATAACAAGTAGTTTATCTTTTGACCAAATGTTACTTACAATAACTAGCTGGAAGAAAGAATTATTTTCTCCTATGCTTGCAGGAACTACCAGTATTGATCAGGGTCGGACATTAAGTGATGTGTCTTACAAAAATATGGCTATGTACTCTGATTGCACTGTTGTAGCTATTCAACGATTGGATTAGAAATGTGTACATCAACTGCCTCAGCAAATGACATGTCATGCTTTTTCGAAGTTGCTGGGGGGACACCGTACTACTAATTCCTAGCTCTCCTCTGGGAGAATAGGGCCATGAGGGGGGGGGGGGGCAATGTAAAACAAAGTTAATTTTCTGATATGATTTGTCTTTCACGTGATTGCTTTTAATAAAATAACTTATTAGGAACAAGGGAAGAAAAATCTGCATCCCAAGAAGAAGCATGGTACAAGCCAATAGCAAATCTTTTGTCGAAAATTTGCAAATGTTGTCGAAGTCAGCAAACTCGGGAAGAGAGACATGTTGCAAGCCAGGCAAAGCGCGGAAGTATAGTCGAGAGCAGAACCAGCATTAAAGCAGAACTCACTAATTCATCCAACAAGGTAAGCTTACGGATAATGAGTGTGAGCACGAGGAACTGAGAGATTAATACACGGCGAAAGTGACTACAAAAATTCACCTTGTCTTACAAATGTACGGAACTGACGTTCTCTCCCTTCTGAAGTCTTCGTTGCTTTGACTTTCCAGCTACTCTGTCTTACTACTGATCGAAGACTTTGTCACAACGTAATCTTAAAAAAAAAAACGCGGATCCACATAATTACCCGATCAGGCGCGGTCTAGGATAAATGGTGACCAATTTTCGAAAGAACGAACGCCGATGACGAAAGCCCCTGGTGGGATTCCGGAACAAACTTCCCCGTGTCTTGTCTTGGATTGTTAAGGTGTACTGTGTTGTTTATTGTATCGAAAACTTTTAATTCACCTTCAGCGTTGCATCATCAATGATAGGTCACTGAGTCATCAGACGAAAACAGAAACAACGAGGTGACGTCCTTTACTGCTAAAGGAGAGGTGTTCATCAAGACAGAGACTACGGAAGTCCTGCGCCTTCCGGCTGAAGATACACAAACAAGCAAAAATTTGGAGGCGACAAAGCCAGAAAAGAAAAGCACAAAAAACCCACCGAACAATCCAGCAAGTGGGAACGATGAACAAACTAGTGTTGCTACTAGTGATGAAGCGGAACAAAATTATCGGTTTCCTACTATTGTCGTGCACTCGACACCGGAAATTCCAAGAAAATCTTTGGCTTCATCAAGTAAGACAGAGTCGAAAGAAGCGTGGAAACTTTCTACCACGGAAATAAGTGAAGAGAATTCCCTTGAAAGTGCCTTCCACCAGCCATCCTCAAGTGCATCCATTGACCCAGCTCCGGGTTCATACGCGAAGGGCTCCGGGTTCATACGCGAGAAAATAGAAACAAGTGATGGAGTGAAACGTGAGAAATATCCGTTTGCAAAGGATCATTCGGTAAATTCAGTTGTTCATGAAGGAACAATGCCTCAAAAAAGCGATGCTGGTCAAGAAATTGGCGATGGAGAAATGCAAAAGCAAAAGGGAAGAAGGAAACTCACAGTTTCATCTCTTATCACATCCTCGGCATCAATGTTCCAGGAAAGCCCAGGTGAATTGGAAAAGAGAGACGGGCAGTTGATGAAAAATCCCGAACTGTCACTCAAGTTTGGATCAAACCTTTCAATTCGAACATTGGGTGAGTGTTACTCCTGGGGTAGGGGGTCGGTGTGCACTAATCATTGCACAAATTGAATCTGCAGGAACATTATTCGTATGTCAATTGTTTGATCGCATGGCTGTTTATTCGGTATTCTTTACATACGGTCAGAGGGTATTTTCAAGTAGTATTGTTTGTTATAAGCTATATTTGTTTTTGCCCTGAGATATTGGATTTGATGATCTTATCCCAAAATATTTACAGTTTTTTTAATGTCTCCTTGAATTTTTCAATATGTCATACCTGATTTTGGAGATATCCTCGCATTTCTGCAAAACGTTGAAATCCAACCTAATAGACATTTCGCGCCGTGGACATTTTGGAGTGATGTGACGTCATGATTGACACATGTTCGATTACTATTAAGTGAATATTTTTGGAAGTACGCGTGCACCTTCTCCTCCTCAAACGATAATTAAAACAGCCCAAGTTAAAAAGGACTGCATTATCGTGCAAGACCCTTCATAGTCCAGTCCCTAAACTCTCCCTCCCACATGCTATACTAACTGTATACAGGAATCAGTAACTAAGGAAAATGAACATAAATGTACTGTGGGTGCCAGCTCTGCAGATAGCCACTAATGAGTATTGCTTTGGTCGTTAGTGAGATAAACGCCGAGTTTATAAATAGACTCGCGTGCAAGTTATCCTTGACTCCTTTTCCCGCGCGCCTGGATTTAACTACTGTAGCGCGAGAAGTGAGAGTTCATGGACCGGACTAAATATTTTATCATATTTTTGAACTGTCTCATACCCAAACCGTTAGAAATTAATGCAATTAAGATCATGCCTGCATGGTTTTTTTTTTACTTTTCTCATGTTTAGATGAAAATGGTCGCCCTATGACAGCGCTCAAAAATGACGTTTCTTTTTCTGATCAAAATTTGCCAGTGGAAGAGTGGTTAACAAGAGACTTCAAGGTAACAGGATGTAATGCGTATAATAACGGTCGTGATTTTAGTGTTGGGGAAACTGATAGTAAACTCTTTCAATTACAGTTTTAGACGGAGGAGGTTTGTATGTGATTTCGTGAAAATCAGTTAAGTTTAAGTTCGTGATTGTTTTTGTTTTATAGCATTATGTTTCGTTAGCTCAACTTTCCTGTCAGCCATTACTTAGGTCAAAAAAAGAAGAAGAGATGCTAGTGTCTTTCGGCTTAGTAAGTTTGTGTTTAACTTTTTATCTTATTAATGATGAGCTACTATTCCACAGCGTTACGCTTCCAATTTTCGCGAGCACGGATATGATACAGCAGGATTTCTACCAGGAATGACTGACAAGGTTAGTGCTGTTTTTCAACCAAACCAATAGAAAAAAAAACAAGAATGAAACTAATAAAGTACACCCAAACGGAAACGCTGTAAAAAAGTGAATTGAAGCCGACAAGTTTCCTTTAAAACGTTAGTCGTAATGAAGACCTAAATCATCATTAAAGATTTTCAGCAGTCACCCCCAAAAGATCCCTGATAATACGCTCTGAGCAAGTAACACATGGCTACAAAATCGCGTGATGAAGAACATAATCAAAATCAAAAGGACTTTTTTAAGACCCACCCTTTACTCAAGTCTTTAACGCAGAAATCTCCGCGAGGCCCGGGCGGTGAAGCTACCCTCGCTTTTCCTAGAGATTCCAGTGAGAAGAAACCTTTCATTTCAGTATCCATTAAACTATAACATTTTCATGTTTAGATCTGTATTATATATTAAGCCACAAGGCTGAACTTCTCGTCCCGTAACCTTCATAGTCATTCTTCTTTCTCACAGACAGCAGCCACTAGTTTCCTGCTCGGCATTCTTTCCCGCCAAATCGTTGCGACACACTCGATCGGTTCACTGTTACCTGTTCAGTTAGTGGATTATCGTTGGTTATGGAAAATCTTCCCCTTTGCACGTACAGTTACAGTCCCAGGCGCCTTTTCCGGAGGGAAACTTGCTTTAATTTTATATTAACGAATCAATGTTTTGCTAAACATTTATTTCCATATAGGATCTGCAACTAATTGGCATCTATACCAGAGGACATCGTCAGAAGCTCCTACGGGATATTAGGAAAATCCCGCGGTTGGATATCGAGGAGGATATCCCAGTAAGTTTTCTCATGACTCGTACAATAAGGCATAAACTAGCAGGATCGCATTCACATACACTTACTCTTTCAACGTTTGCCGTTAAATTTCGTTGTTAAGCCCAAGGTTTATTTCTGTTCAAAAATATATACTGTTAAATAAAAGAAATGTTATTCTTATTTATAAGATAACCTGACATACTACGCACGCTTTGATTGGTGAGTAAGTCAGAGGTTGCAAAACCTTCTTTCTACTGTCACCGAAAACCACGGTTCCGATATGCCAGCTTTACGCGGAAACTAGAGAACTTAGAAAATTAGCAAACTCGAGATATTACACTTGAGATGTTAAGAGGACACCCCCGGTAAAGTATTTACAAGCTCTTGTCGTGTTTTCGCAACATCCCGCGTGCCGTTTGGAAGGCTTAGCTTCGGCGACGCAAGAGGTAAGTTTGGTCGAGCAATGGGTAACAATTTGGATAGAGACAGCGCAGCATAAATGCCCATAGCAAGGTCAACTGAATTTGGTGTACCACCGAAGAGCCCCAAAAAGGCACATTTAGGCATTTAATTGCCTTACCCAAATATTGTCAAGACCTCGCCAGCATCAGGTCACCGATTCTGACATTCTAACTAGACATCGAAAACATTTGAAATATATGTCCAAATACTCAGCTAATGGTTTGGCTTTGATTTTTGTATAAATAGCAAAACGTTCAGGAATGGTTGGAAGAACATGGTCTTGGCGATTACTGGCCCAAGTTTGAAGCAAGTGGATATACAGAGCCCAGCGACTTGGAAGATTTGAAAAACATTAGCAAAGACAACCTGAAAGACACGTTCAACATCCATAAACCTGGCCACTTCAACAGGCTTCTTTCTGCCATTCGTAAACTGCAATACCCCAATCAAGGTACGTTTCACAAACTTGTCTTACGCTCACGGCATTTTCCCGGCCACAAATTTGTGCACGAGCTTGGATCCTTCCTGCTCCATGCATTTAGCAGCATCTAACTTTATATGTCATAATGCACTCCATTTGAATGTGAATTTTAAATTTTTCTTGTAATGTCTTTAACCAATGAAAATGAGTGTTGGCGAACTGGAATAAAACAAGAATTTAGCGCGTACTAACAACTTGCCTCAAGAAGAGAATTCTATTTCTAATGTAGGGAAAAATACAATTCAAATGACATGAAACTGAGCAAGAGTTAATTTATTAGAGACCTGCTATCATGTTTACTGATTTTCACACACTGTTTTGGTGACTTGCAAGCTGACTGTGTTCAGTTGGCTATGTTTAGGCCATTATACTGAACAATTTATCCATTGATTGCCAGATTAATTCTTAGATGAGAAAAACAAAATACATGACGTCGGCCTCTTCTTAATGTCTGATTGTCCCTTTGTTGCTCAGGTCAAATAAAACTTCGTCAGACACGGCGTGAACTGGATCGTCTTCCACTGCTCTACCTGGATGTGGACAATCAGGATGAGGGTATTGAATATGAATTCTGGGAAGGTTTACGCCAAACATGTCTAGTCCCTGAACTAAGCGCCTTTGATCAGACATCCAAGCTGAAAGAAAAGCTCGTGGAACTGCGAAACACAGCCCTTTTGATATTTGGTGTCAGCAACGCCTTATGGATGGTAATAGTGCTTACTCTGGTGCAGCAAAAAGACCTCAAGGTCTTTGGAGTAGATGTCATTGGGCTTGCTTTTCTACTTGTTTACGGGTTCTTAATTATCCTTCAGTTTCTGGCACTTTTAGGGCATCGTTTCAAAACTATCGTCCATATTTTGGCCCGTACACCCTGGACGCTAAGCAAGAGAATTGGAAACAATCGTGTTGATTCTTCTTTTGAGTCTGAGAACAGTCATCCAACGCGCTAATTATAACTCGTAAACAATTGGCATTTTAAATTAATGAACACCGTGACTCTGTTATCTTAAATCATGAGTTTGAATATCATGGAAACAATTACATTATTCCACTCAGGCCATTACAGACAAGAAACGCTGATGTAGAAGCCAACCAGATCCGTCGGCAAGTCCTGTTTTTAGCCAAGCTTGTGTTTTTCTGTTCGCTGTCCTTCTTGTACGTGCTAGGTGCGTGAGCAAGGCATGGGATATTTTAGTTATCCGCTATACTATGTTCTACTGGGTTTTTTCACAAATATCCAACTTGTGACTTGTTTGTTGTTCGAATAGAGGAAGACATCACCGGGTTGATCCAATTCAGAACAGGTGGAGAAAGATTAAAATGGCTACTTCCCGGACGAATTATCCATTTATTTACGATTTGATGGAAAAATGTTACCGTTCCCTTGGAAGTTAAAATTGTATTGTGAGAGGACAATCAAACAAGCGTTTAAGTGACGCATTCACAAAGTAATGATTATGACGCTTCACATAAAACATTTCTTTATTAGTAGAATTTTGCTAGTGTACAAATACAAATGCTGCTCTCTGATTGGCTGAGCCATTGCACACTACCCAGCCATGCATTAGTGTGCAGTGCCTCGGTGTGGTCGACAAAACTGCAGTGTTTCCTTATTTCTCCGACTTTTGAAAGCACAGTTCAAACAAATGGATAATCTAATTCCTAAGAAGATCTAAAGAAGGGCATTTACGGTTTCTTGATTTAAATTAGCTCGAAAGTTTTGAAAGAAACTGATGAGCGCGCGCACAACTGCAAATGTGAAATTGACAGTTCAGTCCGCGCGAAATCTCTAAAGAGTAAAATTCTACTAGAGTACTAATGCAAGTGCTGCAATCTGATTGGCTGAAGGACCATTAGAGTGCCGTGACCGAGGGTCGTCTACGAAATGGCGTCGTTTCTTTCGTTTCAATAAAGTTTCGAAGGAATATTTTGATTCAAATGGATAATTATGAATATTTTTCTATTAACAAGCGAGCATTTCGAAAATAAACAATTAAAATTGTATTAAGCGTGTTTTTTACTGTTTTCTTTTTCAAATTTTGCAATTTGTTGTCACGAAAATATAGAGCGTTTATGCCTCGGAACTATCGGTCTGATAGTTGCTCCTTGGAAATTTGATGTTCTTAAAACTGGCATATTTGTTTTATGAGCATCAAATTTCTACGGGAAACTATCAGCCGATAGTTCCTCGACAGAAACACTCTATTGTCTAGATAGAAAACTCGAGCTCATAATCTCAGTAATTGTTAAAGTGCACCTAACACCAAAAATTTTTTTTCGCTAAAATAATGAAGCTTATTTTTTGAAGTAATTTGCCGCAAAAATTTTTTGATTTGGTTAAATCCTCGATATTCTGTGCCCCGTCGAAACCGAGTTGTGGATGGTTCGCGACCGCGCATGGGGAATCTGGG
>OMLO01003053.1_pt1 | contig 13762 bp, 14 predicted proteins | sample 1674811 | NCBI WGS metagenome assembly OMLO01 (sample SAMN06265003, study PRJEB25207) | coral metagenome | isolation source: Coral host | place: Mexico:La Bocana,Puerto Morelos, Mexico | collected 2008-11-13
CACCTTCGCGGTCACGTGACATGCCATAAACCAAAACAAAGAGTTCGTCCTTTGAAGTCCGCCGGCTTTCATAACCAGTCTCCCTCTATTAACTCCGCTCAAAGTCACACAACAATCATGCAAATTTGAAAGTGACAACAGCCATGCATTTCTTTTGTGTGTTTCTGGTCTTGAGAAAAGCCTTATGTTCAGGTATGCAGATATACATGAAAATTCAACACTTAATTTAAGGGGACACATAACAAATTATGTAATCTCCTGACGTTTCGGTGACCTCATGATGCCATTATCAAGGGTTCAAATGAAATTAAAATTAACAAATGCGAGTTCAAGAGTTATAACTAATTTACATAGCGGAGGTGGCTACACAAATACTTTGGCATGGATAGAATCCGTTTGCACGTTCAAACTCGGTGTTAATTGCTTTATGTAAAGCATCTCGTTGACAAGACAATCAAATTTACTCCTGAGAACTTTGAAACAGCTGAGGAGGTCCTAAGGTACAGCACCTGTGTGGTCGTTGTCATAGTGCTTGCGTACTGAAGATGACGTGCTTTGATGGCCATCCACACGGGCATATAAATGCCTGCGCATGTAGCCAACATAGCTCCCTGTATCACACAGGTTACATTTAAACTGGTACACTACGCACTGTTGATTAACCAGCTGTGGTTTGTTTTCACATTCTTGAAGGTCTTGGCCAATTTTCCGAATTACAAATATGGGCTGGATTGTGGTTTGGAGCTTATGCTAAGGTCTTTCAACTGTGTCTTAACAATGTTAGCAGAGTCTTGGTCCTTGAAGGGTATGACTACCCGGGTCACGTCATTTCCGGCCATTTTTCCCGAAGCCTGCAATGGCTGCTGGTCAGCAACTCTTGAGTTATTAATTGAGGTATTAATGGTGGAGTTGATAAGGTGATGAGGTAGTCCAGATGCGAGAATAAAGACTTCAAGCACTCACACTCCTCCGAAAAGCTCCTCCTTAGCATTAAGCATGACAACGGGCATGGGGGTGTTGTCTCTGAGGACCTCCTCAGCTGTTTCAAAGTTCTCGAGTTGTCAACGAAATGTTTTACATCAAGCAATTAACATCAAGTTTGAACATGCAAACAGATTCTTCCCATGCCAAAGTATTTGTGTAGCCACCTCTGCTATGTAAATTATTACAACTCTTGAACTCGCATTTGTTAATTTTAAATTCATTTGAACCCTTGATAATGGTGTCATGAGGTTGCCGAAACCTTGAGAGATTATCATTTAGTTTTATTTATCTATGTATTTCTAAATCATTGTTAATATGTTACAAATTATATCTGTGAATATATGAAATGAATTGTATTTGACATGCACAAAAAGATGTAAAGACATCAATGATCATAGCAGGTTTGTACATAGCTTAAGCAGTTGTGACCCTGTGACATGGGAAAATATGCATTAGTTCTTATCTGTTAAACAGGTAAAAAAGAACAGAATTAAAAATGAATTTTTTTGAACAGATATCTCAAAACCCTTCACTCCAAAGCAAAATTTTCAAATAGACTGCTCAGAGCATTTGACAGTTGAACAAAGCTTTCAAATGGATAGCTCAAAGCATTTAATATTGTAGTAAGGTTTATGAATGGACAGCTCAAAACGTTCAGACAGAGGATTTTGAGCTCAGTGTTTTAAAATATCAAGATGTCAGCAACAACAAGCTTTGACCCTTATGTGAAAACAATATAAAAAAACGTCCATGAATTACTTAATTACCAGTGGCAAGCAAACCTTTGACTAAACTCAGCAGTAAACATCTCTGCCAAGTCCAGCAAAGAGTTTGTAAGAGGCTCTCTCATCCTTTCCTGCGGAATCTGGACCCATTTTCATCGTAGTTCCTTAAACTGACATATTCTTATTTAAAAAGATGTCTTACTGTCAGTGAAAGAAATATGACTGCACATGTGATCATTCTTTTGACTGAATCCAACAAACTAGAAGTTCTTATGGTACTAGTCCATGTCAATAAACCCTTTATACTGGAAACGCATGGAGTTTGCCTTTATAAACCTCCATTTTAATTTGGATAATGATGTAGGCATGCATAAATTCAAGATGAACCAGTAGCTATGGATTAAACACAGCACTACTTCTTTCCTCTACATTTCCCAAAATTTTATCGTAGTGTGTTTTGCTGCCTTTGAGCAAGATGAACTTCACCAGATTTTTAAGCGTGCTTCAATTTCATCTTAGTGTTTATCTTAGGCCATTTTAAAGTCTTTTTGAAGTCTTTGCCTGGTTATTTCACTGATTTTAAGTTTGGCTGACTGTTCAATATTTGAAAAGGAACGTTCCTCTAGTATTGAGTGTTCCTCAATTTTGTGTTCCTTTTGACTATAAGAGGACCAGGTTTTTCTACAAGGTAGGAACAAAAACGTGCACTCTAGTGTAGAACAAACATTTTGTTCCAAGTTCACAACTGTAAATGGAACCTATTGTTCTCAAATTGATAAATTAGGACTGTTTTGTTCCGAATTTCTATCTGTGAATGGAACAATTAGTTCCTAAATTGGTAATTTAGAACTGTTTTGTTCCAAATTCCATCTGTGAATGTCCAATACAAGAGTGTGACCATATCTTACCCCTGTTTTCAAGTCTGGCAAAAAAGATGTAATTACCAACTATAGAGGTATCTCACTCCTGTCCATCATGTCAAAAGTACTTGAAAGATGTGTCCATACCTACATATATACATGTAATCATGTTGTAGACCTTCTTCACCCTGATCAAAATGCTTTCAGAAAACAAAAATCCTGTGTCACCCAACTTGTTCAATACGTACACTCATTGGCAAAAACACTTGATTCAGGTGGTCAAACAGATGTTATACATGTATACCTGTACATGGCCAAAGCTTTTGATCCGGTCCCACACAAGAAAGTTGTGTATAAACTCGAAATGATTGGCTTGCGAAATCCCTTATTAGCTTGGATCAAGGACTACCTCACAAATAGACGCTATAGAGTCATCATCGAAGGCACTGCATCTGACTGGAAACCTGTTACTTAGGGTGTTCCTCAGGGGTCCATCATTGGCCCCATTCTATTTCTTGTTTATGTAAATGATATTATGAAAAACCTTTCTGCTGGCACAAGTTTTCCTCTCTATGCAGATGATGCAAAATGTGCAAGAGTGATAAATGACCTCAACGACTGTTATATCCTTCAAAACGATCTGACAGCTATATATGACGAGTAAACTATGGGAAATGAATTTTAATCTACAGAAATGTAAACAACTCTGCATAACAAAAAAGAAAAAACCTATTCACAATATCTATAATCTCACCCTGGAAAGTTACTTATGACTGACAAGGAAAAGGATTTAGGCGTAATACTACATCATAAACTGGCCTGGCATGATCACATCATTACAAAAGTAAACTCTGTAAATAAGACCCGGCGGCAAATTAAACGTACATGCGGAAATGGGACACAGACTGCTGTGATACGCAAGCTTTACATCCATCTTGTGAGACCCCATCTTAAAAATGCCTGCAAAATCTGGTCCCCTCATCAAGCCTTTTTACAGGAAACATAATACAAACATAATTACAAAAATAGTGCAAAAGCAACAAAATTACAAGAAAAAGTGCAAAAGAAGCAAGGTGTTACAACTGATATTATCCTTAACTTTAACGTATAAAGTAGATTTTTTTTGACATCATAGTAAATTAGTAGATAATGACAATTCTTTTCTACATACTTATTTACATGTAACTTAAAACAACTTTCCTTAATAATAGCTTTTATCGACTTAATTATTTGATAAGATTGTTTCTTCAAAAATCTTCCACTTTTCCCTAAACAAATTCATTTTATCAATTTAAAGTATATATGTTTTTCAGTTTCATATTTCATAACCAAAATTCTTAAAAAGTGATTCAAGGAAGGTAATGTTTCTTTACATTGACAAGTCCATAAAAAAGATTTTCCTAAAATTACTATATAATTTATAGATCCATCTCCTTCTCAAAAGTCCCAACAATAACATTGCAATATGTGAGTGTAAGTGTAAGCGAGAGGTCTCTGCAGTGCTTGATTTTACTCAAAATTTTTTCATTAACCTCTTGCCAAAATGAATTTGAAAAAGAACAATCGAACAAAATATGGGGTATGGTCTCTGTTAGCTAATGAGAGAACGTGCAATTGGGATCAGAAATGTATCCTATTTTACACAGGTGGTCGTCAGTAAACAGAATAGAATTCAACACTTTGTTGTGAAAGGAGTGTAAATACGGTTCATTGGCCACTTTCACTGGCAAAAGAAATGCCTCCAAAACTTGCTTGTCATCAAGGCTAAATTCATTCTTTAGTGTAACCCATTTACTTGGCTTTTCCAATTTTTGTTTTATAAGAAAACAATAATAGTCATGACATTTAAGACTTTCCAAATCAAGAATCACCTTAAAATTTGGTATGTTCACACGCAGCTTCAAAGGAATAGATTACCTTAGGCCAGTCCATACTGAAAAATTAGTCCTTGTCAATCCCTCACTTCTGAGAACATTTTAAACAACTCAATATTTGACTTGTCAAAGAGCAGATCATTTGTATATTTAATATGTATATTAAAATAATGCTAATATAAAAAACACTTTTACCATGGATATCTGATTTCTTTGTTGTTCCATACATGTGTAACATATTTGTAAACGTTATTTGGATCTACTATTTCTCTTATACTTGACCACCACACTAACAGATCCCGATAAAAGGTGGATGAAATGTTTACCTGGTTTACATCATAATTACACTGAAAAAGAAAAAGACCGCCTTCATTATCCAAAAGGTAATTGAGGTAAGACTTCCAGAAACCTGACGAGTCTTCATTCGTTATTCGCATTAACCAGCTCAACCTTAAAGCTTTTATCATAGTTTGATAATCTATCATTTTTAGGCCGCCTAGCTCATAAGGTGCATACGTTGAACTTCAAATAACTTTATCTTTCCCATTCCATAAAAAATAAAAATTGTTAAATTCTTTTATACAGAGTGCTCATCACCGAGCTCGGATATATTAGTTTCGGAAGCAAAATTGCTTTTATAGTATTGACCTTGCCAGGAATTGACAAACCCCTTGACTTCCATAGATTTAATGCATTACTGATTTTTTTCAGCCTTTGCTTGAAGTTTTTCTCCACCAGTATCTGTACATCATATGTAATAAAAATTCCTAAGAACTTAACGCAAGTTTTCCATTTGACTCCAAGTGGTTCATTAGTTTCACAGTTCGAACCGATCGCATTGTTTCTGTTTTCGCAACGTTAAGTTTTAGACCAGACACTTTCTCTAAACAGTCCAGCAATGCAAACAAAGCTCATGCGGAATCTAAATCCGATAAAATAACAGTTGTGTCATCAGCCAACTGCAGTAGTTTAGTTTCTAAATCGTATATTTTTATTCCTTTAATATTGTTTTGGTTTCGAATAGCGATGGCTAAAATTTCAACAGCAGAGATAGAAAGATAGGGGAAAGGGGGTCCCGCTGCCTAACTCCATGCTCTATCTTCAAGTAGTGAGAGCAAAGATCATTGTTTATAATACAACTTTGAATATCTTTATAGAAAATATTGACCTATCTTGTAAAATCTGGCCCAAAACCGAATTGATTCAAACATTTTTCAAGAAAAGTCCATTCCAAACTGTCAAATGCTTTATCAAAGTCAATAAAAAGTAAAATTCTTGGTAGTTTCTTAGCTCTTGCATAATCCATTATATCAAGAATTGAGCGTATATTCTCAATGATGTTTCTGCCCAGGATATATCCTGAATGATTATAATGTATTAATTTAGGCAATAAACCTTTCATTCTTTCTGCAATAACTTTTGAAGCTATCTTTAGGGTTTTCCTTTTCAAATGAAGTTGAAGTCGATGAAAGCGAAGCTGGCAGAGACAATTTGGGCGCGTAGCACTCAACCTGAGCACCAAAGGTGCGAACTACTAGGGGTGTCCCCCTGGGAAATTTTGAAATTTAAGTGCTCTGAGACGCAATTTGGTGCATTTTGGGTGCTCAAATGAAGCAAATGAACAGGCTTAACAAACACAAGAAATGACAATGTATTTAATAAAATGCAGCCAAACAGCTACAAACAAAGTGGTTGTATCTTCGCCTGTTCATCCCTCAGGCAATACCGGGCACGTTACGAATAAATATTAATGTAAAACAACACTTGAATCGATCTGGAAGAATTTCACATCAACATATTAACAGAAAAATCAAAGGTAAACAAAAATACGAACATCACAGAAAATATTTCGCAACTTTTATCCCGCACGATCGGTTGAGACTTACTTAACCTTGGTTTGTAACTTGACCCAAGATAATATTTGTCATGCTTTCGCTTGGTGAGAATAAGTAGTTCCTAGTTAAAGTATATTGGTTTAAACTAAAACAGTTAAAAGTCAAATAGTAATTAATTATTGTCTACATTTATTTTGCTTTGAATTCACGAAAGATAAACGAAGCGTATTTGTATTTAAAGTCAACACACTTTATAAACAAAGAGCCATTTTGGTTTAATAAATTGTGATGAAAGCGCCACATTTCATCAAATGATGAAATGCAAAAATACATGTAGAATAATTTATGTACCTTGAAGGGATGACAGTGATGCGTGACTTGACTGCACAAACTTAATTGTAATGAATGTCACGTACCAGTAGACACGCGTAAAAATTCCTCTTCTTTTTTTGTGAGTTTCTTCGGAGGAAATACATGTATGTACTTTTCATCGACTTCCGTTCCTTGTACGTCATTGTCAGACAACATACAAAGCGTTTACTCTTTATCTAAAATGTTTTATATTTTATAACAGCAAGGATTCTTTTAGTTGCCGGCGACGGAGCCGTTCACAGGCGGCGAAAATCGCTGGTCGTGATTGAAAAGCTAGAGAGCTAGAGAAAAGCTAGCGATTGAAACGCTAGAGAGGCTTCTTGGAATTCTCTATTTATCTGCCACTCTTCTGCTTTTATTTTCTTAATTTTGTTCATCGAATATTGTCTGGAGTATTTCTTGACTTTATACTTCACCCAATCCCAAACAGAGTGTTGGCCACTAAGATCTTGCTTGCCTTCTTGAAGCCAAGACAGAAGAAGACAATTTGTTTCATTGACATATTGCTTATCATTCAGAAGGGAGCAATTGAATTTCCACAAACCTGGATCCTTTACTTTGTCATCAACATCTTGAAACTCTATTGTTATTGCAGAGTGATCAGTTTTTATTGCTGAAATTATGTCAACATTATAAACGTTGTCAGATAAAGAATTAGAAATAAGCCAATAGTCCAGTCTTGAAAAAATCAAAGGATTTGATTGACTCCATGTAAAGCTGCATACTGTGGGATTCTTTATACGCCAAATGTCATGTAAATCAAGCTCTGACTGTAACTGTTCTATTATGTTAATTACAGATTGTCTTGGGATCATGTTGCCACCTCTTTTGTCGATGACTGGATTTAAAGGACAGTTGAAGTCTCCTCCAACAATTATATTTTCAATTTCGTCTAAATTGTTTTTCCCAATGGTTTGCAAAAGTGACCGAAAAAAGGCAACCAATTCGTTATCCCGATTTGGAGTGTAAACATTAACTAGAAGAGCAGGTTCTCCACCCAAAAGAACTTTGAGCATAATAAATATACCGTTAGAGTCAACAATAGATTTTTTAACTGTACAATCAAAATTATTCCTAATTAGAATTGCCACCCCTCTCGCATTGTGAGCCCCACGAGAGCAAAGCAATATATCGGTCGACTATCGGTCGACTGTCGACCGACTATCGGTCGACTATCGGTCGACTATCGGTCGACTATCGACCGATATGTCGGTCGATAGTCGACCGATATATCGACCGAGTCCACCTATAGTACACAAGATCCGCATCCCATTCTCTTTTCCACATAACTTCATTCCCCTGAGTGGAGTGCATTTCTTGCAGGAAAACAATATCCGGTTTTGTTTTCTAAGCCAAGTAAATATCGTCCGTCTTTTTTGAAAGTTGCTGAGGCCTCTCGTATTTAAAGGTATACATGTAAGTTTATCCTTCACCATTTTTAGTGAAGAGACATAGAGAACAATCTAGATTAAGGAGAAGAAGGATCATCATATAACTATAATTGAATAACCATCCAAATACAATCACTGAAATCTTCCAATAACTAGAGCCATAAAGTGACAGCTTTAAGATATATAAGTAATATGATGTCTGCAAAATTATCGTTAAAATTAAAGCGTAAATAAATACATTTTCTACAAAAGAGTTATTCACAAATTTTGTGCTTGTGCAGCTTTGCACAGGCAAATGGGACAAACATGGAATCATCGCGCTTGCCTTTGCTGTGCTACACAATGTTAGAAGACTAAAAAAAAAATATAAGCAATCATCAACCCAATATTGAGATTAATAATTTCTATGTGGCCGAGACTGCCCTTCCATCTACAAAAAGTTTTCCCTTTGTGAAACAAACTCTCTTCCCTTCTTCGCATGAGTGGAAGAGCGTTTTTCCGAGTTTCAAAGTCGCTAGGTGTGAAATCTTCAACAAACCTCACCTCGTTGAGCTCCACTTTCCCATCTGCATTCTTTGCAGCCTGACATAGTTTTCTTTTAAATGGCCTACTATAAAGTTTGGCAATGATATGTCTTGGCCTCTCACCTTGATTTTTCCCTGTACGATGTGCATTCTCTACTTCAGCCACTGCATGTTCGAAACGAAGACGTGCGATGTAGTCCAAAATTATCGCCATACAGTCTTCGCCATCCTCTTCACTCACACCTAAGACACGAATATTAAAGTCTCTCGAGTGTCTCTCTAAATGTTCCAACTTTTTCCGAAGGTTGTCGTTGCTTTGTCGAAGGTTGTCTATCTCTTCGGTGTTAGCATTCATCGAGTTGAGAGAAGTCTTCAAGCTGTCAATCCCTGGTTTGAGCGCCTGTTGTTTAAATTTCAATCCGTCTATCTCTTCTGCTTTAGATGTAACACTCTCGATTTTTTGTAATCATGATGTTTTTCTGCTTATTTTGTTGTTCAAATCTCTGTAACAGCGCCAGTCTTTTCCCTGACTGAAGGCGTTTCTCTGACATGTAGCATTACTAGAAAAAAAAAGTGATAATGGTTGAGTAATAAACAGTAGAAGCTTCTTCCAATGCGGAGCTCGGCAAGGCACGTCTTCACTCCATGAATGCCCAGCGGTCTCAGTTTCTCTGAAGTACTCTTATTTCCATAGAACAGTCAAAGCCTGGAACTTTTAACCTATGCATGTCAGAAAGTCTGACTCTTTCTGAATTCAAACGACTCTGCAAGGTGTATTTTTATCAGTTAGATACTAATTAATTTAATTACCGGTTTTAGTGTTATTATTATTATATGTATATTTAATTGCTATTTATTAGATTTATTTTAAGATTTTTTCTGTAGTTTGGGTGGCCATTTGTTAGGGAACTTACTCCTGTTTTTGGCTTTTCCCCTCAGCTTTTATATATATAACTATGTATTTATTTTTGTTGAGAAAATGATTAGAGTAAAGTAAAGTATAGTCAAAAAGTTTGCAGAAAACATGTTAATACCAAGCACTGTTGGTTCTTTTATTTTGACGAACACCCATTTTGAAAGGTTTGCTAAAGGTAGCAAGCAATTTTCAGAGAACACAATTCCAGATCAAACCAGTGAAACCACAAGGCATGCCATAAAGTTGCTACCCTCATTTTCGTTATTGTATGAAATTGGCGAGGTATTCATGAAATGGTTGACTGTTACACTCAATACATAACTGAGTAAGAGGGTTGTCTCATAGTAGAATGTTCCTTTCTCAGTTATTTACATGTGCTCCCTGCTGACTAGTAGCTGAGAGTAGTAGTTGGTGATTTGGCATTGTCTGAAAATCCTTCTTTCTTGGCCTTTTCCTCTGCGACAAAATGACTAACTGGCTTGCTACCTGGGAGCTTTACGTTGAGCCTGGTGTTGATGGCATAATGAACATGTTGTGTCTGTCGTCGGATCAAAGCTCATTCGGATACAGCAAGGGACACCATACACTCTCCATTTTGTTGGCTTGGTCGGTGGAACACAATCCAAGTTCTACAGCAGTTCATCTTTGCAGTAGCAGCACAATATTTCTCAGACCAAGAACTTCTTCTCTCAGGAGATGAAGTCTCAAAGCATCTACCGCTACTGAAATCATGTATGACAATGTCTCTTTGATGTCTGGTTGATGGCAGCATCTTCCTGTTTCTGGAGCTCTTGCAATTCCTTTTCCTTTGCCTGCACCCATTAATTTTGTCTGGGTATTACTTGTGGGCCTTTTCTTCTAGCATACTTTCTTCTGCTTCTTTTTTCTTTGCAAAGTATTTGGCTCTGGATCTTTCAGTGTTTGGATGGCATGGGCCTTTCTGTCATCTTCCTGTTATTGTCGCTTTTACTCTCTTCCATAGCCAAGATTTGTATTTTTTGCTTCTCTGTTTCATCCAAGAGATCCTCTTGTGAAGTGGGTCCTGGAACTGGAGGGGGTAGTTCATTGGGAGGTCTTGGCTATATGGCTTGCCCAAACAAAGCAATCCATTACATGATCTTTCAGGAACTGTTGTACGTCTGGCACTGATAGACTTTTGAAGCTCTTAAACTGAAACTTCCGGAGACGTATATCCCTTGCTGAGTTATGCTCCTTTCCAAAATTCATGTTCTCCTGACACTTGATAAACATGGGACATCTAATAACAGTCGAAGTTGTCTTCTTGTATTTAACATTGTGTGCTGTTAGCTCTCCTTGGGTCAATATTTTCCAGAAATCAGGATCTAGCATCTTGTTGAGGAAAATAACTTGACTATTTTGATCCACTAGGCTCTTGTTGAGTGGTTTTGCTTCGTGATCATCGCTATATACCTGACCGTGATAACAGTAACAGCTTAAATCAATGGTGTTTAAAGTTTGGAAACAAATATATGATCCTATGTAGAGCTTATCAACTGCCTGAAAGGAAATGTTTGTACGCTTGCATGAAATCGAAGTCACAAAATGGATGCTAACAGAAGTATTTTGACCCCAAAAGAGCACAATTAAGATTAAATTAAGATTAGAAATCATTCTTTCTCCCCTCCCCCGCGCTATTAGTTGTTTGTTTGTTTGTTTGCCTTTTGTTTACTTTGTAGTTTTTTTTCCTTTCTTGTTATTGTTTTTTATCCTGTTTGATTTAACTGTAGCTAATATGTGCTGTCAGAATTAATTAATTACTTTTTGTTATTCATTTTCCTAATGTAAGTAAGTAACACCCGATGTAAATAAGTAATGTACATTGTAGTATCGGAGTAGCTACACCAGAGTACTTTGTTATTGTAACTTGTAAAAATAAAAATAAAAAATTATACATTGAACGAAAAAAAAAATTAATACTCCTGTGCAATATAGAGCTTGGAAAGTCGATCAGCATAGTTACCTTTGTGACCATAATACACTTCAAATGCAGATTTCCATGACATTTCTTCCTGGGGCCCAATGTTCAATGTTTTTGCATACTTTGGTAGCAACTTTACCCAGTTCACACCCCCATATTTTTTCACTGTCAAAAAGTCATACATGGGCTTTTTTTCCCTACATGAACGATGCACTCATTCAACTTTACTCTGTGACTGTTGGTGATAAGAGTATCCTTTGACCATGTTGATTTGGAATTGCAAAGCTTCTTAACTGCACCTTCAAACTCCAGGCCTTGGTCATGCTGAATAACTCAAGGTTGATCGTGGTGCATGTGGAGCTCAGACATTCCCATTTCCCATTGCAATAGGTTGCTACTTTTTTCCCTCCATTGGTATCAGCCAATGATAGTGACTAAACTCATCCATTAAATAAAGCGCAAATTTCAATATCTTTCTTTTTCAGGCAGCATGCATGTTTTGAATGCTTATCAAGTCAACTTGGTGGTGGATTTGTACACTGCATGCCCTTATCAGATTCAGGCGAGAAGAAGAGAATGATATGAAAAGTCCTGTCATATCTCTTCCCCTGCTCTTTAAACATTCTTTCAGTCAATGAGACAGCTCTCTTGTTCTGGATTCTTTGGTTTCTTTAAATGCCTTCTAAACAACACTTGTTACATAGGATTTTTTTGGAATTGGTCGACCATCATAACACACTTGTCCTGCTCTCAGTTATAAGTACTCTCTATTCCACCAGAGTCAAACAAGCGTAGATTTTGTCTTAGTGCTTCTCGCTTTGGTTGGGGCATTAAATTGTTCATTCAGAAACTCAAGGAAGGTGTTATAAGTTTCTTCAACCAAAGATGAAATCGCTAGTTTGCGAATATTACTGGAAAATGTCATGAAGACAAAACACACCAAAAAAGCATTCATTTTCATGTCATACATGTAATTAATTGAACTGAACTGAGCTGTTGTGCTCAACTAGTGAACAGTGTCTTGGACAGTTTTGACATAGTAAGTAAGTAAGTAAGTAAACTTTATTTGATGAGTAGGTTGTGTAGAGGATTTGGCAGCCGGAGGGCTGATGTGGACCTACTATACATAAAATATAGAATTTTTACAAACACGAAAGATATTAATAGAAGAAAAAGAACTATGTACAAGGGAAAATTGGTTGACCATCATAACACTCATGTCACTCATGTCTTCCCTGTATTGTTGGATTGTTTCGTTGTAATGGCAAGGAATTAAAAATTTGCAAAAAAAAAAAAAAATAACACTCATAACACTTGTAGCACTTTGCTGGCTTCCTTGGTACATTCCAATGTCAGTTTCCTTCAATGCACCAGTCCTTGCCAAGTTTGACTTTTCATTGAGGGTCGAAGGTTGAGGGCACCAAAAATATATAAAAGTAATTCAAAAACAAAAAATCTTAAAAAAATAGAGCAAAGCTGCTTGTTTGATGTGCAGGGGACTGCTGGACACAGATACAGAGAGCATGCGGGCTTTAAAAACAAATGGCGACACATTGTGGAAAAAGTGGCTTGTCTCACCTACAGCGCCAGAATTCTGAAATGTGGCCTCACTGGTGGAAAAATCCACCAGTGACGCCATCTGACTAATTTTTATGGCTGTCAATCATAGTATTGTGCACACACTGAGAGCACTCTGCTTGCTAGATGCGGGTTGCTTATTGAGCCCACAAGGATTTCAGGGAAGAGGGAAAAATGTGGCTACTAACTTTTTGGGAACTGGCAACAAAAACATATTTTATGGGAAATAACTTATAACTTAAAGAAATGATGCAATTTTGGGGGGCAAAAAACGTCAGCCACAATACATTTCCTGTAAATGGCACAAGTAGTTTGTTGTGAGCCATTCCTCAATTTTGTGTGCTACACACAGGCAAAATCCTACGTGGTCTTTTGCGTGCGTTTAATAGCGATTTTACTCAAGTAACTGCAGGTCTGTTACAAGTGATTTCAAAGCACTATTACTCAAGCAACTCTATCGACCCAAAGAAACACGCTACTTGGGGCAAGTCTGAGTAAACCTTTGCTTCCATAGTGACTCATAGCGAGTAAACTGTAGCAGAAATGTTCAGTAACTAATATTCAAGAGGAAGTGGAGCTACGCTATTGGTTGGAACATAGTGACGAGAACAAAAAAGAATAAATTAGTAGAATGAAAAGCGTTCGTTGATACCTATGGGTGTATACCTATGTATTTACTTTTTACCTAAAATTCACAAACCCAATAACCCAGGTCGGCCCATTGTCTCGGCTTGCAGTTGCCCTACCGAACTTATTTCCAGCTA
>OMLO01003054.1_pt1 | contig 13762 bp, 15 predicted proteins | sample 1674811 | NCBI WGS metagenome assembly OMLO01 (sample SAMN06265003, study PRJEB25207) | coral metagenome | isolation source: Coral host | place: Mexico:La Bocana,Puerto Morelos, Mexico | collected 2008-11-13
AAACCAAAGACTCAAGAAAGAATCGAAGAAGGCAGAAAAAGAAGAGGTCAAGAAACTGAAAGAAGCTGGTCTTTGGGTTCCCAAGAAAAGAGGCAGGAAGGCAGCTGAGAAAGGCCACCCAAACAAAGTCAAGGAGACAAAGCAACAAACAGGCAAACGAAAGGCAAACAAAGCAGCCGCAAACAGCAAGAGCAAGACTTCCAAGCAAGACAACACTGACAACACACAGGAAGCAGTGCAAGCAAACAATGAAAAGGAGCAAGGTGAACGTGAAGTTGCAGCCAAGGAGCAAGCACATGCTGAGTCTACTAGTTTTGTAGCCCCACTTCCGAAGGCAGGAAGAAGGAAGAGTCGCTTAGGAAAACTGAAGAAGGTCACACAGCATTTCAAGGATACACAAGAATTGAACTCCTGCCAGGTATGCGAAGGTGAAGTAGATGGTAAGACTGAGGCTGCAAGCATGGAACAGGCCCAAGAACAAAGTGTTGTTGTACCTAAGAAAAGGTCAAAGGCTGGCAGAAAAAGCAAGGGTGGCAAGAAGAGAGGTACTCAAGATGCACCACATGGAACAAAGGCAGAGAAGAAGAAGACTGAGAAAAAAGAACCTGAAGTCCAGCAAAAGAAGAAAAAGACACCGGAAGAGACTGCCAAAGGTGAGACTAAAACAAAGAAAGCAAGGAAGACTAAAGAGATCAGTGACGTGCAGCCAGATCCTGTTGTCACGGCACTGGTGAAGAGCACACTCCATGAGTGTAGAGATTCCAAGTGCACACACCCCAGCTTTGTTTGGGCCGATTATGACAAGAAGATCTTTGAGTTTTCAGTTTACTGGTCTCGGCAGAGTGTTGGAGTCAAATTGGACAGGGGTTTTCTTCCCAACAAGACTACCGAGAAGAACCGCCAGAAGAAGTGTCAAATTTGTTATTTTGGATGCAAATCACCTTGCACCTATTCCAATTTGATCCTGGCCAACCTTTATGTCCTTTGATTGCAAAACAAATGGTTGAATCATCGATCGAAAAAATGTAATCATTTTCTTTCAATATATATAGCAAAACGGAGGTCTATAAGCTGAAAGCCCCCGTATTCAATTCAAAAGTTGTGCATCATTCGTGTGGGATGCCTGCGCAACTTCAAGATTATATAGCAAAGAAATGGCATGTTGAGGCCTGTTAAGTTTGCTGTTTATATAAGCTTATTTTAAAACAACGTATATGTGGTCAAGATTATCTTTCGAACATCCTTTTTTTTGGCAACATTTTTGACAATGATCTGTCCCATCCCACGGGCCCACTAGGTCCAACATACCAATGATGTAATGGGGCGGTTTTGATCCAAAAAGCTCATCAAACATGGATTGATTTTCATAGCCCAGCTGGGGTATATACTGTACCAAACTTATGACCATGTCATCTTTCCAGCCCAGGTCGATGCCCTCAAGTCCATGGAGACGCCTGATCCGAATGATGACAAGATCGTCAAGTATGCCCAAACCTTGAAGCTTTCGCATGAAGCAGCGATGAAAGAGCTGTGGGGATTGGATAAGGTAACTGAGGGGCCTGACTCACCAAAACAAGCCTAAGTGTTTGATTGGCCAAAGGCCATGGGGTTGTATGTCCCTATAAGTGATCACCCTGCAGATGCGTAGCAAGAGCCTTTCAAAGTTTGGTGCCTTAAAGGAAGCAAAATCCATCCGTCTTCATTTCAATCCACTTCTTATATTTGAGCTGTGTTTTTTCCAAAATATTTAGTTGGTGTGTCTACGTGTTTGGGTGCGATAAAGGACATTGGGTGTTTTAGCAGTAGCGTTAGCAACAATGCTATCCCATAGAGCCCAGCTTGTGCGAACACCGCCTCATCCAATATATGTGCCATATCTTTGTTGTTTTTAATTTTTGTTTTGAGACATGTATCCCAAGGGTATCCAAGGGTACAAATTCTGATCGATGTGAACTTATATTGTGAAAGAAGCATATGCCCAGCTGGCTGGGGGTGGCTTGTTGCATGCGTACTCTTCAAAGCACAATTTGACGTGCGCAATTTGACGTGCAATTTCATCTTTCAAATTTAGCTGCTGGAAACCGCAGACAGGAAAGTGTAAGTTCGGGGAAAAAGTGACCAAAAATCGTTTGAGATACACTGATCTCTGGCTTGAGTGTTGAGAGAAAAAATCTGGTGAATCCATATGTATAAATTCAGGTTCAACATGGTTCAACCAACAAAAATTTGAAGAACGTATGGAACAACATATCAACCAATATAAATTTGACTGGGAATAAAAAGGCAGGTTGGCTACTCTTGGTGGAGAACTCATGTATTATTTTCCATTCAAGAAAAGCTATATATACTGATGTAGATGATAATAACATATATTGGATTCCATTACCAATGCCCTTTCCCTTTCGGTTCAGCACATGACAGGTCGTGAGATTACGCCGCCCAACATCAAGAAGAACATCTTGAAAAACCGAAGGCTGGCCTGCAAGCGATCGCTTCAGCGTGGTTTTTCTCAAGGTGCAATTGGCATGGTTGCCGTGATGTCCAAATATAGTTATACTTCCACAAGTATTGAATCTCAAAACGCAGGTAAATATTCCACATTAAAGACTTCACTGCATGGTTGTGGCGGAAACAATTGGAGTGAAACCTCCAGGATTAACCGATCATTTTTTGCTTTCAGTAAAGATCCTGAAAAAGATTTGCTATATGCAATTTTTTGGATACATAGATGTATATATATTTATACGAGCAAAAGCTTTGAACTATCGTGCTTGGAGTGGGATGGTGAAAAATAGGTATCAAAGAAGCATACATGGCTTGGTTTTGTATCTCGATATTAAAGAGATATATCGGTTGATTTGGAATGTGTGGGTAAGTATGTTCATCTGTGAATGTCATCCTGAACATAGCATGGGCCAGAAAGCCTTCTTGGCCCATCTTGCTATTCCCCAAGCTTGCCATAGTTGACTCTAGAACCCAACGCCATGGTTGATGCAAACTCCATTGGACCTTTGATCAAGCGTTTAGCAGCAATGCAGCTGCCGAAGGTTACCCAGCTCCAATTGCTATATAATTTGGAAACCTTGCATATAGACCAAGAATAGTTTTGTTCTATGTTCGAAAAGTCTATTTTATATATATACATATGCCCATATAAATTTGATTTGTGCTTTGAAATATATGCACTCATGGTGCAAATCTAAGACTGAAGAGTAGAGATGGTTCTTTACAACCAATCATGCAAATGATATATGTTCAATTTGTACTTCCATTGTTTATATCCTTTTTCGGAATTTGAGACAATTGCGATGACTATAATGTTGTATACAGGTATATGTTAACATATGGGATTCAATGCCTGGCCTCCAAAAGACTCAGGCTTTTCTTTGGATGGTGTTGATGGTGGCGTTCGCAGAAAATTTCCCAAAATTTCAGGAGGACACCGAATGATGTGGGTTGCAACTTACATAGTGGAGCTGTATACATATAGTGCAAGTGGACTTATATATTTAGTGCATGCATCGTACAAACATGAACTTTGCCTTTGTCAAACATATACCTTTTATAATTTTAAGATATATGCATGTATGATGTCAGTTGTTGGGTCTAATCAACTGCCAGCGTAGGACCTTCAGTTCCTGGAGTTCTTCGCTGGAAAGGGAAATACTTGGCGCCTGCTTAAAGCCTCTGATGTGACAGCTGTGGGAATTGACATTGAGTACTACTCTACTACCAGTGAATCCAACCCCTTCGATATTCTCTCAACGTCAGGGATGGCGTAAGCGCCTGAGTTGTTTCCTTGTCATGAGTTGTAAATAATTCTACAAAAATCAAGAATTCGGCTGAGTTTATCTATAAGTTGTTGTGTGTAGCTGTCTAGGGGTGTCTTCTCTTCATTCAGTATTATAGTGTATATATAGAATTCTCAGTTTCGTGATCAAGCGATCGGTTCTATATAGGACGCTTTTGAGGGCCAGCTTATCCAAATATTTTGCTGCATGAGGACATGATGATTCGAAGAACTATATGTATAGGTTTCCAAAGTTCTGGACTTGCATGGGTAAAAAAGGCATATATATATACAAGGAATATATGTCTTGCAGGTATCATGTAAATACATGACATGCAAAATGGGTGATTGTTGGGTGACAATATCTACATGTGCATAGTGCATGTATTTGCCATAGCAACTAAGGATGGCAATACATATGATTCTTTGTTCCCGTGAAGACGCCTTTGCAAGCATCTTCGCGACAGTATGCTCATCATGGGTTGGAATCAACCAATATACCTCTTGTAGATCAAGGCTTCTGCCGGAGGGTGATACCAACAAGAAGTACATAGACGATGCGAACTGCATGATGTCGAGGTTACTTTCCTTTCAAGAATAAATTGCATTGCTATATGTGTATATGCTTCTCTTTCCACGTTCGGTGGGCCCCTTCAAAATTTATGCTGGATCCCGAGTGTGAAAGTTTAGACTTCCTATCTTAGGTGTGTTCTTCTTTTAGCCTTGGTGACGGCAATGGGTGGATCCTGGCTGTTGGAGCAACCGGGGAGCAGTCTCATGGGAGAATTTTTCAGGTTTCAATGGTTTTGCAGAGTTCTTGATGTTGCCTGACATTCAATATATGAAAAATGATTTGATCTGTTCTCGTTTTTGTCGATTGAAGGGTGATTTCCTATAATAATGGAGATTGTGTTTATATATAGCAACGCGCTTGCACTGAATCATGTATAGTGACTAATCGGAACTGGGGGTTTATACAATAAACATTCTAAAGTTTCCACTTCATTTGAATCTTCTTTTTGATATACCATGCAGTCTTCGAAATCAAATACCACTTTAAAGTGATCTCCAGCTCAAATTTTATATAGAATATGATTATATATAAGAAGGCCCCGGAAAGTTTGTGACCTTTCCTGTACCCAGTGAGCACCAGCCTTCGTTGACTCATCCCAGGTCTTCCACTTCAAGTGGCATATGGGGCATTATGGAGCCTGGTCACCGAAGCCCCAGCGAGGGTGGACCAACAATCAATCCTTTGCAGAGTTGAACCGTGGTCCTTTTCGGAGGCCTAAAGAACCAAAACCAAAAGTCAAGACAGTTAAAAAAACAATTTCCAAGGCTACAGGAAAGGTTCAGTACACAGGAACAAAGGAGTTGAAATCTACACAGTCTGGGGCTTATTTGTTTGAGAAACACATCACCGAACTAAATCCCAATGTTGCTATTTGACTGAATCTATGTTGTATGAATCTTCATGTGTGAACTTTTGGAGTTCATCACCTTTTAGGTTTGGGAAAAAACAATTTGTTTACTAAGGGTCTATCCGGTGGAATTTGCAGAGAAGATCAGATCCTTGTTTCCAAAGTTGGTGGGGGGGGCCACCGGCAAACTCAACGTTGACGATGTTCAGCAAGATGCTGAGGGAATCTTTGAAAACATGCCTTGGTCTACTTGGCATGAGGCCCGATTGGTGCCTGTCCTACGGTACTTGAGAGGAAATTCTTCTTTAAATGCACCCCAATCTTGGAAAAGCGTTTTCCCTACAGCTTTTGAAGTTTTGCACAAGTTAGAACAGCAACATGCTGAAAGGGGGTGATGGCCCACACAAGATCCCACCTGTATACCCACCCTTGCTTGGTTGGGAACTTACCTTGTATTTTTTAGGAATGCTGAGTTTCTGGCTGTTTTTCATTATCCCCAAAAAATAGGTAAAATTAGGGGGTCAGAAAAAGAACGTAAAAACCCGTTCTGTGGACGTAAAAACATGTAAACCGTTCGGATTACGTTCATATTACGTTCAAATAACGTTCAATTACGTTCGAAAGACGTTCAAATTGCGCAAATATTACGTAATATTTGCGCAAAAAAACAGGTTCCAAAATAGCCCCTTGGAGCACTTTTTAAAAATATAAGATTTTCCCCAAAATTGGAAGACTTTTCCTGATTCGTGGGGATGTCTTGTGGGCCAATCCCCTTAATTCAGTGAATGACACTGGAAATTAAACATTACAAGTCTGACACGGAAGGAAAAAGTATATAAGGTAACTGCCATCAGCTGGACGTGCATATTCTGAATTGAGTTGATGTCATGATGTAATTTCAATATATATATATATATATACGTTGAGGTGGTGGGTCATGAGAATCAAATATATATCCCATGGAATGAAAACAATATATCCCATTTACTTCCAGGGTTTCTGCAGCCATTTGGTGAAGATTGAAGCTTTCTTGGTGGCATTTGGTGAAATCATGTCGAGGGATTCACTTGTGAGTTCAATGCCCTCCCGAACTTGGAGCTGTTCCACGTTGGAGCAGGGAGTAAAGGCTTGTGCTCAGATGGCCGGCCTTAAGCTCAATAGCTCTGACGCACCTGAGGCCTGCATGGTTGGCCGATAATGGGTTAACCATTGGCTGGTTCATGCAAAATTTGGGAACAAAACATATAGTTTTTTTCAATACACACCTTCCATACCTGCGTATCCAAATATATGTGTTTCATTTTACTTTGATATATAAACATTTGAAGCATTCATTTTCCAAGGGTCAAGCATCAATGGAAATTTGATATTTAACTATATATGTTTCCAGGGTTGTAGGGATCAATAGTTATCTTGGGGGATGGGTTGCACAAGAAAAGCCACAACATCTACACCAAAATCTGTCGATATAGTAAGATTAAGCTATATGTCATCATTCTTGGTCAGGTGTCACGACTTGTCATGGAAGCCCTTCGCAAATCAGGAAAGGTTTCTTGAATGCATCATGGGGACAAATGAGGGCTCTGGAGAAGAATTGTTGATTTGCTTTACTTCATGGTTCTAAAGGGTCATGCCAATATTTCTTTAAGATGAGATCTTTGGTGCCAAAACCATTTGTAGCCCGAATCGATTTACATATTTTAACATGTGCCCATCCCTGTCTTTCACTCTCCACTGCGTGTTGAAACAACTTCACTTCACAAAAGTGCATGGTATATTGTTTTTTCAATAAATATATTTGGGACAATGGAAAGAAAAAAACCATAGCACCATCCCGGCACCATCCCATCTCGAGCCTGCAACGGGACAATCTGAGGTTTCTTACCAATCTGTGAAGACTGAGGAGCCTAGTTCGCCAGCAAAGGTGTCTGACTGCACTTTTCCGGTGGTTGAGGGGAATTTTGATATAGCAAATGAAAAGTATATAGAGAAGATGTTTCCTCATGCAGTGTTTATACCAAAACATTCAAAACGACTCGGATCACAAGAAACCAGGCTGATATTCCACAGGATGGTCTTGGGGAAGCAGAGACCCTTCCGGCTGCTCCTTGGGTTTAACCAAACCTTTGTACATGCACGCAGAAGTATATCTAAAATTTCAGTTTGGGGGGTCAACGTATTTTGTATATACCCGTCAGAATCATGGTGTATAAGCATATGTGAAGTACGCCAATCAAAGGAGGATTCCCATGTAATCCCAACTGTAGCGAAATCACAACTGTATATAGATTTTGTTTATATTATCAACATTGGCCTCATTCCAAGGATGAAACTGAAATCGAGAAAAAGTTGGGGAAGATCAAACCTCCACAGCAAGTTTCAACCGGGACTTCTGCAATTGATGCAAACCAAATTGCAGCACTGGTTGCCCAGCAGGCCCTTTGGAACCATATTGATTTTTGGTATTACAGTTGGGGATTATAAAATTGGATTTACTTTGGCAAAATGTTTTGTGAACCCTCCTTCCCAGGTAGCAGCTGCCCAGGATAAAGCCAACACGGCCTTCATGCAAAGGTTAGCCCAGGTGGAAGCAACCTTGGCAACAAGAAGTGCGCCAACAACGCCCCAGGCCCCTGCTTGCACCACGCCGCCAGTACCACCGGCTTCCAGCGCTAAGGATGGTGAATCTCAACAAATGGCGTTACTGATGGAGAAATTGACTCAACTTGAAAACAAGATTTGCACTACTACCAATTCAAACCCTTCCAAAAAGGGGCCCGGTAAAGAAGCTGTGGAAACTCCCAGCCATGATGGTACCCCTGAAGATGATGAAGATGAGCCAAACAATTCAGGGGATAGTTCGCAGTCCGAGGGTGAGAGTGCGCTAGATGATCCTTACATCACAACCCCATCTGGCAAGACTGTTTCTTTGATGCATGCTCACTGATTCCCAAACATATTTCCATATACCCTTTTTGTTTCAAAGATATAGATGTTTGATTTTTAATGCATTAACTGCACCATATATAGATTGTCCTACCACATGAGCAAAGCTTGTTTTCATCCATCATGATTACAAAGCCTTCCTTCCCCACCGACTTAGGTTCAGATATCAAGCGACGCTTTGCGCATGAGGACAAGGAGATTGTGTGAAAAGAAGCCCAGCGGGCGCCTCCACGTTCCCCCGGACGTGTCCGAGGACTTCAAGGAAGGAGGAGAACGAAGGGAAATGTTACAAATGGCATTGTTAGAATGCCTTGCGGATTTGGGGACCAGTCGTGCTAACTACAAAAAGGTGAAGGCTTGGGATTTTTCTCAAAATAGTATATTGTTGAAGCAACCTTATATAGTTCATGTTTCTGATGTTGTTTTGAAGGATTGGTAAACTTTTGTAAGGCATTCCAACTAATATAGTTTGGTATCCTGACTGATGTTGTTGATGCTATATATACATTCAGATTGCAAAAATATTTGTGTATATAAAAAAATCTATAGAGATCTATTTGGGGCATTGTTGTTGCATACAGTACATGGTAATCTCTTCCATCAAGTTCCCTGTTTCAGGCTCAATTTGTAACAAAGTGCAAATTGATCAAGGAGAAGATGGAAAGTCGTGAGGAAGAAGTACATGGCAAGTGGTTAACAGAAGACCGATTAAAGAAGTTGGGCCAATTTTCCCCGGTGGCAATCAAGAACATAATCCAATACTGCACCAAGTTCCCTGAAACACTTGTAAGGCCTGGAAGGTTTCATGTGGAACCAGCTTATGCATGTTTACAATATATTTGATCGATGCAATGCCATATATAAAAAAAAATCCGATCCTGAAATATCAGTTTAAAAAAATGTATGGATATAATATTCACCTCACCAATAAAAGTACTTCTTCACATCTCCCTTCACGATCTGGCTCAGACAGTGGCAGTACAATACCGACGTGCCTGAATATTTTGTGATCCTGGAAGACCAAGCGGCGCTCAAGAAGGCTGAGTTGCTCAAGGAGCAAGAAGAGACCGCACTTGGAGAAACTTGGGAAAACACTTTGTGGAGTCAAAAAGAACTTAGACATAAATGATCTAGCTATATAGTACGATATGGGATCAAAGCTGAAGAGTATATATCCTTCAATTGCAAAAATATATATCTGAATATACGCAATCGATATACAAATTTGGACCCTTGATTCAAATAATTTATCGATATACGATTTCCCTCAATCTACTTCCCAACATGAATCGAAGTGGTATATGTCCCTTTGATCCCTTTCATGCTTGATAATGCACATGTCTGTTTGCAGATGCACGGAGCCTATTTGAGGAAAGGGTATCAAAGACAGCTCCTTCGGTCAAATTGGATGATGTCAAGGGGCCTCCAAAAGCTGCCCCCCAGGCAGAAGTTGTTGGTTCCCAGGCCAGGTTGAGCAAAAAAAACAAGTAACAAGTACATATAATGATTCCTTTGAATGATTTGCGCGATATCGTTGCTGGGTTATACATCGTTATATGTTATATATATATATATGTTTTGAAGGCTTCCCCAAAAACCATTCCTCATGAGCATTCAGGATGCCCCAACAGTCCTTCCACAAAGTCAATCCTTCCACTCCCTGCCAGCCGGTCAGCGATTTGGAAAGCTACATGCAGAGTCTTGCGAACAAGCAAGAGTCTATCAAGAACATGATTGGAAAGATGCAGGGCGAGAAGGGTGATGATGCTAAAACGTTCCATGTCTATATACAAACTTTTTGGGAAGCAGAATGTTCAACATCTGAATTCAGCCCCTTTCCATATATTATATAGCATGGTTGTGTATATATATATATATATATTTTTTATATATATGTCTTTTAATCCTGCAGTCATGAGCCTCCTTAATACAACTCTTTGTGAGACCAAAAGATGAGGTTGGTCGATCAGCTCACTAAGTTGGAGGAAGAAATGTCCGGAAGCTATGAAGTCTTGTCCGCTCAGTTGACCGAAATCAAGATGGACCATAAGGGTGGTCAAAAGAAGTCTGACAAATTGTCCAAGTTGCTTGGTAACTGGTTTGGGTGGCAGGATGGTTGATCTTTACTTTCATTTCTATTGGCATTCAATATTGCAAATATAGCTTTATTCATTTGTTTTGCCAGCGTTTCTTTCATATCAAACCGCAACCATGGTAAATCGCTCTCAGCCCAACATCTTTTAATTGATAAGAGTTTGCCCATGGATCTTGCCAACAACACCGACGATGATGCTTCTGATTGGCTTCAAGAACTCATCGCCTACAATCGTGAGGCCATGTACGGAAACCATATTCATTTGATTTTGAACACATGTTTATATTACTCAACATTATAAAAAAACATTGTTCAATGGGCAGGCTGCCTCATTTGGCCAAGTAAAGTCCACTCCTGTTTGCCAAGGCTGGGCTATACATAAATGTATAGATCTATCAGAAATTTTTGGATGTAGCTGTACTGCATGCACCAACATCCAAATCCCAATCTTTACCCACACTGCTTGCCCGACAGTTGTGGCCTCCAAGAAGAACTTCAAACGTCATGGTCATTGGGAGCAAGCCTTAAATGCAAAGACTTTGGCCATCCCCAGAACAAGAGAGGTCTTTGAAAGGCTTGAGGTAGACAGCCGTATGACCTACATGTTGCCTCCAAAACCCAACATGACTGCTGGAAGTATCATCAAGCACTGTTATGAAGTGGTGGAAAACTTGCTAGACAAGTACAAGCCGTGCATTTACAAAATTGGCATCACTCACTGTCCTCACTTTCGCTTTGACAATGCCATGTTCGGATACGCACATGAACGGGATAAATGGACAGCACTGGTGGTTATCTATGCATCTCATGAGTCAATATCACCTGCCTTTGTGGAGGGTGCCCTCATTCAGAAATACAAAGGAAACTTGACCAGTAACATATGTATTGTGTTTTTTCCCCTTTTCTTGCTGTTTGGCATCAACTCTCTTGCAAAAAAATCTCACCTATTTTCCATATATACTCTTTGCAAATGTTTGGGTATATAAAAGAGACATGGTGCCTGCATCCTTAGGACTTTCTGGATGTCGAAATATCCGAGATGGTGGCGAAACTGTGAAGGACAGTGAACCAGGTCCTTTTATGACTTATATGGTTTATAGGCCACTCATGTAGGGTGATCAAACCAGCCGGCTGCCATCACGCAAGGAAAAGTTTCATAAATGTATACGTGTTTTTTGCGTCCGTATTTACATGTGCAAAGGGTTTCTTTGCAAAGCTGTCATTAAACTTGCCAAGCCTCAACGTTGAAATATATAAAGATGTCATTCTGCAATTGATTCTTCATCTAAGGCTTCTGGATGACGTGGTCAAGCAGAAGGACAAGGTGAGGCAGCAGTTGCTTGGTATCAAATTTGGTGTGAGGACCCCTGTAAGATGGATTGACCAACATTTAGCCGAGGGATTGGTTTTTGTGGGTCACATTGATATCCCCAACCAGCTTTTCAACCTCAGGTGTTCCAAATTCCTTCCTTTGGATGTTCGCTACAGGCCGGGTGTAGCACTAATTCCTTTTGGGGTGAGAACGACAACATCTTGTAACCATCCAATTTATATATCATTCGTTCAATTTACATGTTCAAAAAGTCTTGATCAAGCAAGTGTCACTATATACACAACAAATAATTTCAAATGGATTGACATTTCATATATAGTTTTGCAGTTCTAAATGATCATTACCTGCCCTTAAAACATATAAGATCTTCCCACGTGCAGGGCCCTCTGCAAGAAGAACAAGCAGAAGAAGCCAAAGAAATCACCAAAGCGCAAAGACAAGCCAAGAACTAAAGCACCCCCCAAGAATTCTGAAAAACCAAAAGGTGTGAAACCAACACCGCCTGCTTCCCGAAAGAGAGGAAAGCAAGCAGAGGTACCCGCAGCTCCTGAGGAGCCTGCTGCAAGTCGCACCAAGAAGCCTCGGAAAACCAAGAAGCGAAATCAAAATGGGGCATAAGCACCAAGTAGATCACATGGATCAATGATATAGGGATGATTGAAACCTTTGGCACTATAGACAATGATTCGATGATATGATCCGGTTTTTAGTTGAAGAACCCTATAGGATTTTCAAGAAACAGGATTACATATATTCATTTTACCTATCTTGGTATTTTGCTATCGACTGTTATATCCTTCATTGGTTTTCAAACATGTGATCTATATACTGGTGTTTTTTCTCTGGGACGTTTTCGACATGTGGAAATCCACATGTACATGATTATTTGGTTTGATCCAAGTTGATTCTATATCATGATCTTGGAATGCCTCAGGGGAATTGGGGTAGCCCAAGTCCAATGGAAATTAGATGGCTGTATGTGGAATTTACCGCATGCATCCAATTGTGCTCCGACAAGCCTTCAAGTTCAGTAAGATTGCCCAGTGTGAGCGGAAAAAAAGTATTCCAAAGACCAAAGACCGATGGCATGGCACTATATGTCTTGAAGTCAAAGCCTATATATGCCTATATATTCTATATATAGATATATTCTATCATATAGTCTTTCACTCTTTCTGGTGCCAGGTCCATCGCACAAAGCTAGGCAGCTGGCTTGGAAGTATGGCCGTGGCGAAACTTGGCTGCATGGCTTTAAAAGTCCAGAGTGTCTTTTTTTATGTATCGAATTTTCATGTCTTCATATCAACCCTATATACTTAAAAACTTATGTATATAGGATATAAACAGCCATGATGTTGCATGGATTAGCTGAAGTATGCTGACTGAAAAATCGTATATAGCCTTAAATGGCAAACTGTCAAACATATATTTATGTATATATGCATGTCACCGGCCAGGAGCGATGCCGAGATATCCTCCAATTTGCTGCGGCGGAAAGTCGGGATGTGCGAGATGGTTTGGGGACAGGGCTCTTGTGTCCAGTTCTCACCGCTATGAAATCAGCAAACCTCAAGAAATCTGACTCTAAGCTTTATATTTAAGGGGTGGGCGATTCATGTTTTTGTTTTGGTGATGTGTTTTCACACCCTTGGGGAAACAAAGTATATCGAGAGACCCGAAAGAACAATAGCTTTTTTTTAAGTATATAAAAAAACCTTTGTTATATATATATATAAAAACACGTTCTTTGACGTTCCATAAATTGCAGTATGTCTTTCCTATATGCCCTGACAACACCATAGGAAGAAACAGTAGTTCGGGTGTTCAAAGAACACAACTTCTTCTACCCTGTGGAGCTGACCTATGAGGAAGGTGCTCCTTTCAAGAAATTTCCGTGGATACGTCCTACAGACCTATTGAAATCAATGGCGAAGCTCAACGACATTTCCCATCTTCTAGGTGGAAAGCAATTACATGAAAGTGCTGATCTTCTACGAGATTTTTGGAAAAAATATCGTGATCTTCACCCTGATCACCAGCTTTGGGAGAAACGAATGGATTTGTCAAGATGTATCCCCTGCCTTATCCATGGCGATGAAGGGACTACCTATAAAAAAAATGGGCTTTTAGTCCTCAGCCTCCAGGGAATGACTGGAACCGGCACTTCGAAAAGAGAC
>OMLO01003055.1_pt1 | contig 13760 bp, 9 predicted proteins | sample 1674811 | NCBI WGS metagenome assembly OMLO01 (sample SAMN06265003, study PRJEB25207) | coral metagenome | isolation source: Coral host | place: Mexico:La Bocana,Puerto Morelos, Mexico | collected 2008-11-13
AAATAATTTTGGAATCAATTTATGATAAATTGAGAGAGGAGGTCATGATATTTTTCTTCTGTTTGGCATCGAAATTTTTTTCAGCTGATATCGTATTAAGGCTAAACGTTGAAGGTAAGTTTTCCCTAAGTGATCTTGATTCAATTTACAAACATGGGGTTCTGAAATACTATGAAATCAAGTTTTGAGATTTGATGTCTACAATTATCAATTCTTAGACAGTGGTCATCGCATATAGCAGTTACAATGCTTGCAAGGAAAAGACTGCCGGGATGGTCGTGCAGAAATAGAATTTAAGACACCTCAAGTTATCCTCTAGTCCAAAAAATATGCATCGCATTTTAAAAAAGTAAAATTTATTGAGAAACACACTAAACAATAATAACAAAACTTAGTAGTCATACAAAAGTAGTTCTTACCGATACCTACGTTATTGATAATTACCAAATTGTTTTGCTTGTCAAAACGTCTAAATAGTAGTTGTTAAAAAGCGGTTCTTCTAAATTGACACACCTAACTAAATAACTAACTACTTGGATTTACGAATTTTGAAAATACCCAGTTTACAAAAGCAAACCTAGTAAATTATAAGCGTCATTAGAAAGCTACAGAAAAAAAGGTTTTACTAGAGCCTCAGTCAAATTAGTATGACTTTATCTCGGAAAGAGAACAAAATTTGTGAAAAAGTGCATATCTTTCCACCTCTGTCGAGAGGTTAAAGCAAAGATGATTCAGCTTGAAAAACTCGAACTTGAAAAATTTGACGTAGGTCCTTTAAGTCAGTTGCTCCAGATAACTATTAGACGGGCGACTAACTCGTTCTTACATCTTCCACCACGCTTAGATATGCTCATATTAACATTTCACTGAGCTGTCAAGTTTTGATTTCACACCGTCATATTGATACAAAACAAATGAGCAGACCTCACCCCACACGAGTTAAAGACTTCGAGTTGTGTCAAGCTCAATTTACAACTTTTAGGAAAGCTTCCAACAGTTCAGTTTCACCAAATCCTACATTCCTTCTTTTGCCTCGTGATCAGTGTCAAAATGAAGATTTATTTTAATCCTTAAAAAAGATACTGCCTTAAGCGAAAAACCCAAGATCCGTTTGTTGCGCTAGTCTAAGCTGCTTTCAGCTTTTTACGGGTGGCAGAAGCTCTAAATGCTAGAAAAAAGACCTATTTGTGAAAACTTTGGTTCAGTTTTTGTTAAGATCGTTAGGGAAGTATTTACACTGATAGGTTGTCTTCAAATTGTCCATAAATCGGAAAATCAGTTTCAACTAGAAAACTAATCGATCGCATTGAATTTTTCGGCCCCTCGATCTTTAAATGTGGCGAGACCGCAAGAGGTAGAAACCGATTCACAATATCTTCCAAATTGAAGGTACTCTACAATTTTCCTATTTTTTGTTCTATATACAGTCCATTTGATTTCCAACCTAACGTCAAAACCTAAGCCCTGTGTTCGTAATGTATTCATGTGGGCGTACGCCAATCATAAAAGAAGTAGAAAAATATCACTGTGATAATATACCCGATAGAGCCTTTTGGTCAATATATTACAGTTAGAAAGGATGTGTAGGAAAATTTACGTTAAGAGTTAACAAATATCTACGGATGCCTTGTAACTTCATACTATTTTCTTGTTCGATGCTTTACGCTGGTCCATTGAAAATTGTCTTCATAAGCTACAAGAGGAGGAAAAAGGAGTTCTTTAAATATGGTTAGTGTTTGATAAGAAGCCTCTTAGGCCTCCAACTAGATCTAACTTGACTATGATTTCAATGTCTGGAAGACAGCTATAAGACAACCAATCGCTTGCGGTTTGGCAATATGTACACACCAGACAAAACTATTACTGATAAAATATTTACCAACGTGTATTTAATTTTATTTCAGTGAGAGAAAAATTAATAGGAAAAGAAACAAAACAGACATGCACGATTCCTTCAGAAACTGAACTTTCAGGGCATTTCATTTAATCTAATGGGTAAGTGCTTTCCAATAATAAGGAACGCTGTAAACCAGGAAAGCTTAGCTTTGAATAATCAAAACTTTTAACAGTTGCTAATAAGAAAATCTTTTCATTCCCTTAGCTAGTATTTGTTTTCTTGATAACGGACTATCAAATGTTTGATTTCTGAATTAATAAACAAACTTAAGTATCTCAGAGTGAGAAAATAGATTAACTTTATCAGTTACATACAATGTGCATGAAATAAACCTAAAACGGGATTTTTTATTCATTTGGCAATGATTACAGCAGATAAGTCAACAAACAAACACGGCACCTATAATCTAAGCTTACCTCATTTGAACAGTGGGTGCCATTGCGTGACCACTCTCTCGGAGCCTGTCACGGCCTCATTCCAGTGATTTTGTTGTTGATGACTGCTGGACTGTTTGCCGAAGCAAACCTCTCCAATATTTTCTCTCTTTCCTCGCCTCTCCGTCATGCGGTACAGAGTGAAAATCACCGCGATGCTGGCCAGCTTCTCATACGTCACTCGGAACATAAACATCTCATTGAATTCAGCATCAATGACGTGTTTCTTGAGAGAGGTTCGGCACACTCGCAGAACTTGGTTGTTATCGCCGATCAGTTTCATTTCGACGGCGATGTCTTGCGGCTTGGAGTTGCTCAGAAGCCCGAGATTGCGGGTTTTGATAACTTCAGTGATCAGTTTCCTCGTCAGCGCGCGGTACTCCAGTGAAAGTAGGATTTCCGGCTTGCTGTCTTCAGCGGGCGTTTGCTCGCTTTCACCCGTGACAGACGCGATATAGCGGGAATCGATAGCGTAGGTTTCAGGAATGTTCAGATCAAGGGTGATTTTGACCGCTTGTGGGCCAAGCTTAATCTCTCCAAGATTCACAACACCCTGTCCAATCAAATGTTTGGACATGGCGCGGTGATCGTACAAGCGGAATCGAAGAGACATCGTTTTTATTTTTTCCTTTGGGGTTAAGATCATCGTGAACGGATCTTTAAACTTCTTGGGACGCGCGCGGAAGCTGTGTTGGTGAATTGGCAGGAGCATACAGCTCACTTCCAAATCATCCATTTTCCACTTTTGAAACGGCGGGAATTCGACGCTTAGGATGGTCAAAGTCAACTTTGATGATTCGGGATGAAAGACGAATTGCATATTGAGCCGTCCACCCGTCCCGATATCCCGCGTGGTTCCCGAGGAAGCGCCGTTCTCTTGTACAACTTGAATGCTCGCGGGTGCGTTGAAGTTAGGATCTTCGTCACTTCCCACAGTGGAAGGCGCTGCTGAGACTGTGCTAGCTTCATCGTAGCTTGGTTTGTAATCATCGCTCGGTGACACGACAGGATCTGGCGGTGATGGTTTATATTCCAATTCCATATCACCGCTTTTCCTGTCTCCCTTTCCAGCGTCTTGCAAAGCTTCTTTCCCTTCCTCCACGGGAGCATCTTCCTGATCTGTGGCCACTGGTTTCCCATCGGACTTTTTCTGTACCTTTGGTTTCGATTCTCCGGCAACACAACAACGTAGTATCGAGAAAACAGAGACAGACTTCTTTGATTCCTTCACTTCTTTCTTATTAGACATTATGGTCGTTCTTTCACTCAACCGAAAAGTTCACTTGCAAATCAAACTGACGGGGGAATGTCTTTGTCATAAGCTTTCAGATGCCTTCTTCAGCGACTATAAAAACGTGTACTCTTCGACGAGAATCTGCAAAACTGCGATCGAAACTTTGTTCACGGGCTTCTGTGAAACAAGAATGTCTACGAGCAGTGTAGTTGGCAAATAAACAATCGCCGGCGTTCGTATGCGTAGTAGACTGATGAATTATATCGTATGAAATCTCAAACATAAATTTGACTTGGTAATTAGGTTAACAATCTTTGCCGCTCTTTTCATTTGGAAATATCTCTTTTGTTTTCAATTCAATAGGATCTAACTTTAAATAACTGGCATATTATATACTTAAAAGTTTTTCATCTCGGCTCTGAATGAGTCTTTTCTTTGCTTTTCTTCGATTCGATTTGTCATTCGCGTCTAGGCGTCTATTGTCCGAGTAACCAAGACATGTACACAAGCATAGTTTTCTCTAAAACCATAGATTTCATCGATGCAATTTTAGACTGTTCTTGAAAGGAAAAACTTCTTTCAGTAAGAATTTGCCCTTGTTAGTTGTTATTTCACAAATTAAAAAGCAACATTGTGGAAAATTATTCGAGTAAATTGCGCGCTGAAACGTCAAAGTTGAATTTAGTAAGTAAGTAAGTAAGTAACCTTAATTTGATAAGTAGGTTGTAGAGGGGATTTGGCAGCCGAAGGGCTGCTGTGAACCTACTATACACAAAATATAAAATTTTACAAACACGAAAGACATTAAATAAAAACTATGTACAGGGCAAGTTAATAATCATATATACATATCTGATTGCGTGCGTGGGTGTTAACGATTGTTATTTTAAAGTAATTTATTTCACAGTTCATCGGGTATTAGCCCGCAGCCCAAAAATGAAAAACAAAGAATTTGAATTGAATTAACGAGAACAGCGTGAAAAGAAATAGGGCACGGGGGAAAGTCAATGAAGTGTTGATCTTAATAAAAAGTTACCTCGGCGATGCGATGCAGGCTTGAACTTATTTCACAAAGCTATTTCTTTCCAAGGTAAATATTGGGCTCATTTTGTATAAGCAAACCTCGAGTAGAATTCAAAACCCAACCGCTTTTAAATGAGTCGTGCGTGGTCGAGAGCGTTATTCGTGAAAAACACTTTGTTCAGCACAATATACCGTAACAGTTTAAAAACGTGGGTCGCACTGAAAATAACACTCGTAAGACAGGTCACTGTCAAGAAAATATTTGTAGCCTTCTTGTGGCATTTACTGAACAAGCGCTTATTTCGTGCTACTTATTTGCTCGGTGTGGGCAGATTTCTTATTACTTCTTATTTCTTATTACCCTCTCAAAACGTCGAATGACTTCCTTCCTGTGTTACGGGATGGAATGAGGGTACACCCATGATATGAGGGTTTGCTGACTTACCTTAAGAGACAAAACTCGCCGAGGCATAAGTGACCACACTGTAACGCTGTTAAAATGTCGATAGCTTTGATCGAAACAGACCACGGAATTTTTACACACCTTTCTGAGTATTTTTCATTATAAACTCCATAAAGTATTGCGCAGACGTTCTTTTCAATCCCTACCATTAAACTGTTAAACAAATGACAATTTTTACATAACTAAAGGAGTTAACACCTATTTTGTTATTCGCAATGTTATCACCACTTTGTGTCTAACCTCAAATTTGACTATCGTCGCACACTGCCTGCAAGTGGCAATTGTTTTTACTCTTTGATAGCAAATGTAGCATATTTTGGACGCTATTTAGCTGTATGGGAGAATCTTGACCGAGGTCTATAAGCCCGACCGAGGTCAAGATTTAGCTCTTAGTAACCGAGCAGGAGGTCTGTATGGGAGAATCTTGAGGTCTATACTCACAACCGAGGTCAAGATTCTCCCATACAGCCAACTTATATGGCAAAGAAGAAACTTTCATTCGTTTAATGTAACTAGTTTGCTGACATTTTACTTGCGAACGGAGATGAGCTTAACTTAAACCTACCGAAATTTGGTCGTCCTCTTTTTCAGTTATGTCATCAGGCTTTTGGCGCTGCCATAAATGATTGAGAACAAAGAATAAAAGGAAATAAAGAAAATAAAGGAAAATAAAAGAAAATGGTGAACATTTTCGTATTTTAGCTTGCTAATTTTTCAATGTAAAATGTGTTGAAAAGTCGGTCTAGATGAGAAAATCTAGATCGCGGTCATTATCGATTAAAACCAATCAAATTCGTTAGTTCCCAGTCCTTGTGAGACATATAATAAAGATCCATACAACTTCTACATTGGTGAGACGCGCAGACCAGAGTACATACGCAAAAACTATAACAGCCGCTCAGCCATTTTAAAGATTCAAGATTGTTTGCAGTCTTTGACTTCTTTCTTTCCGCACAGCAGTGCGGAAGGTTCCGTTGTAACAATAATCTAGAATAAATGACCGTTTTTGCAGTTGGTAATTTTCGTACCTTTTTGGTACGCTTCGGCGACATATCAGGAGAGTGTGGTTGAACGATGGTTCGCACTTCGACGAGAAGGAGTCGAACCCAAATAGAATACCCATGGCAAGACCAAATGAACTTGATATGCCGCAGAAGCAAACCAAAATGGTGCGAATACAGAAATTATAATCGCAGTTATTGACAACTTAAGCAGTCGTGAAAATAAAGCCTGAAAAAAATTCAGGCCTGAACGGGATTTGAACCTATAACCTCTGTTCTTGCCAGTTGGCAGTTTTAATAATTGTACGTTCTTTGCGTTGATATTGGTTGTGAAAAACCTCAACAGTTTTGAGAGACTGGATACCAACGTCTAGCACAGGCAGAAAATCAGGTATTGGCCAACCGGCCAATGGATTACAGCCAGTCAATAGCTCATGTTAGTTACCTAAATGATTCTTGTAATCCCAGTGCCAAAAGACCGTGCTTCGTCAGCGCCCGAAGTTTCGGAAGTGGCGAACCCCACAGCCGAGTCAGTACCCGAGTTTACCTAGCCGAGTTTACCCGAGTTTATGTGTAGAATGCGCGAAAATGTGGAAGAAATGTTATCCATGATGTCTTTCATACTAATCGATTCAAAATTAAACAAAAAGTATTTTGTGCAGTCAAGAAGTTTAACAGAATATAGGTCCGTAATGTGTGCATGCGCATAAAGCAGACTCAGCAGGGCCCAAGTAATGGGAGTAATGGGAAGAAATGTACCCAACAATACTAGCTGGATATTAGCTAAGTTCTATCCTCTTAAGACAAATAGAAATACAGCATCGAAAAAAATGTTATTTTTACTTTTCTAAAATTTCATTTGAGTTTCTCTCGACTGTTGTTTAATATTTTACATAAAATGTTAAAAGAAATACAATTTGGCTGCACACGCCTAAGCTAATATCAGAACAGGTGGAAAGGATCTTTGGAGTATTCCCGAGAAACGAACTGGGACAGTTAGCATTTAACGCTAGTTGTATTCTCGCCAACTTACAGAGAATATATTAAAATATTTTAACAGAAGGAATTTAAAGCGGAGTAAAATTCTGACCGGAAGTGGCATTCATGTGTTTCTTCACGGAGGACTTCACTGAAAATTCTCCGGAAGGTCTGTAGTTGCTCCACTCGAACAGTTTTAGACAAAAACCAAAACATTCACATTTTCGGGAGGGAAACCATTTTAGCCCAAGAGTCTAGCCAGTCAAATGATGTTTCTCAAGAAACATCTTTTCCTCAGGCAGGCCTTAGGCTAAATGGCACAGGCGGGAGAAGAGTTGGCTGGTTGTTTTTAAAGAGCTTAGTTTCAGTTACGCCGCGTTATGACGCACAAACGTGGAAAACAAATAAAAAATCTCAAGACACTTAAAAACTCCAACATACTCAAGAACATTCTGCTGAACATCAATTTGATGTGGTATACTTAAGTGGCTCTTTATCATAGTTAATTTACTTAAAACTCTTTTTATTTACTATCATAAAGTTGCATGCATATACAATTTGTTGTCAAGATTTCATGTTTTTAGACTGTTTTTTGTGGTTTTAGGCTTTTTACATCGGTACCAACAGATGTTTTTATACGATGATCAAAATGACTGACATAGCTAATAAATATCGTTAAATATTGTTTAAGTAATAAATAATGACATTTATATTGCCCTCTTCGAAAAGCAGAAATATGCTGATGACATCCACTAACATTGCAGCAACCTGTAAATATCTATGCCGTAACTATTTCAGAACTAAACATTTTCAATTTTATTAGATTTCGGCCTAAGGTGCTTGAACTGTTTCATTTGTTGATTGGCTAAGAATCTGCCAGATCGTTTTTTCCATTCATTTGTTTTCTAATGTTTGATGCATCAAAAACGAACATTCTTGTACTTATTTGTGCAGGTCCTTTGTTGCAACATCAATGGTGTAAGAAACAGCTTCCTAACCAAAAGATGTTTTCAAAATTCTTGTAGGAAATAGTAATAAACGTGGAAGGTTTTTTGACATCATTTCTAATGCGTTTATACACCTCTCGTATGTACGCGCCACGGACCTATCGCTATACATAGGTTTTGCTGACGGGTTCCGGAATTGGGCTTGAGCTCGTCATTTGATTAGTTCCCGATCTTGGGCGTCCTTCGTCGTTTGCCGCGCTGATCTGAACCGTGCGCGCTATACAACAACACCAGCAACTACTAGACAAACACTTCTTGGGCGGTTTAACAGGCGACACGGCGTACAGCACGGTCAAGGCAAGGGCGAACTCCGTTAAACGAAACAAAGTCTCGTGAATAAACCAAGGCCACGGTTCTATGATCTTTTCAAGCACAAAATGATACTCTATGACTTCCACTAGATCGTATATTTTTAACGCAAATAGCGCGATACAGAAAAATATTGTTAGAGTGGTGATTATGAAAACTTTCCGCACAGCTTTGGTGTTAATGGACGCTCGCTGGCGTCGGCGCGGAGTGAAAGTCGACGAAGCCGCGTAATTTTCCATGGCTCTCTTGTGTTTTTTGTTTTCGCGAACCACCTTGCAACCACTTCTTGTGATTCGAATACCCGTGAAGAGAGTCATTGAAAGCAAATAAGCGGTGCAAATCATGTACAACGCAGACGTGCTTTCGACTAAGGCCGTGACAATGTCTGCGATAATAACGACGCTGAAGTGTCCGACGATCACGAGAACCAGGAATCGTATGTTTCGCAGCTTGGAGTACGTCAGAGGCGTGGTCTTAATGCTTGCCGTGAACGTAATCTGGATCAGAGCAAACGCTGCCATGAAACAGGGAAAGCCTAAACCAAACACTATTCGATGAACGTAAAGAGGGATGACTACATCTGCATTGTTGACGTTCGTTGTTATCTCATATGGGAAAAGTACTAGCGCTAGAGCGCGCGTGATTCCCAGGACTATAACTAATGAGTGCACAGCATAAGATACATTTCGGGACACCTTTTCTCTTTGTCGTCGCCTTTTGGAAGCTTCGATAAGCCGTATAGTGGAATACAAAGCGATTCCCAGGAATAACACCACGAATGTTATCCAATGAAACTCCCACGCCCATTTGAATATTTCTTTTGCTTCTTGCCAGTTAGGCACAGGTTCGGAGTTCAGCAGCTCTCTTTTCTTTCCAGATCCAGCTGGCTTGATATCGCTCATATTTCCCGTTGTATTATTCACCGTCATATTTAAATTGTTTCCCAAGTTATTTACATGAAGCGACATAACTGCGGAAACAGCGCGCTAATGAAAAAACAAAGCAAAACCCAATGAATACTCTTACCAAGGAGCTATTTAACTCACAGCAATGCTGTTATATGTTGCTAGCTACCAACTATTTCTCCTAAATGCAATGCGCTCGAATTTGGCAAAGCAAAGCCTGACTAGTTCACAAAATGGCGGCAAACCTTTTCTTGGGTATGCGGTGGAAGACTGGTTTGTAGTTTTAATCTTAAGTTTAGACGTGCATTCGTCATTTTAGTGAGTGAGCTAAACTCCTTCGCTTAGACGTCGTTGAACGAGCGACCTAAGTCTGTCAGTATTAAGTCTTTATCAGTTAAAAACGGCCAGAATGGAAAACTGAGCACCATTATTAAAAGACCAAGGAAGTACTTGGCGAAGGTGAACCAGTTAGACGAACAAAACAACGCACCTCAAAATCAGCAACAGTGGAAACTTCGAAGCTGCAGGCAGAAACAGATGTGATATGGGACTGTGGTCCAGTTTGCTTTTATTTGGTCTGTTCAGGTTGTTTGGTTTGTATCTTTAGATATGACGTCCAACGGGACTTAAAAATTCGTGAGTTGATGAAAAATATTACCGCTTTGCTGAAGGAAAAATAACTCACTTAGCCATCGGCAATTTTCACATGACCTAATATCTGGAATATTGGCCCGACTCTGTTTGCTTCGACGATGGTTGAAGTGTTCTAACAATAAACACAAATTATATCCTAATTACTCAGCGTTAATGCTTTTAAAGAGTTTTGAAGGACGAGATAGCATCGAGAGAAAATTCGAGTACTTGATAACAACGAGGAAGCCAACAAAGATTTAAAATGTAATATTTGGAATTACCAACGAAGTAACGCGATGTGCATTCGTCGGTAATGACCGGGCTAGACATAATATTGTGTTGAACGTGGTTTTATAACTTCCCTTCGGTTCCTGAGAAATAATTGCTCTGTTTACACCTTGTTTACCGCCTTTGTTGCCTTGGTGGTGATGACAGAAGTGGTGAGCTTGGCCGGGGGGACATACACAAGAGATCTGGAAACGAGAATTAATGGGGGGGGGGGGGGGGGGCGACGAACGGAAGTTTTGGATTCGAAAGAACTATAAGTGCAACATGGATTTGAATTTGGAGATGTGATCTGTGGCTTCTTCTACACGCCACCCTTTCCCCCTCACCCCTCCCAATAACAACACCCTCCTCCAACCCGCCTTTTTTGCCTCCTATCCTGTAGCCCACTAAAGACTGCTACGAGTTTCCTTCTTACAAAAAACTTTTCACACATAGACTCTTGGAGGCGTTCGGGAGGGAACGGGGTGGGTGAGGGATGGTGAGGCAGTGCGGCAAACAGCGACAGAGAAAAAAATAAGTGAGGGGCGAGTGAGAAAGCTTCTCGCTAGACGAGGCGCCACGCACCTCTCGTAGCAACTCACAGGATTGGCCGAGAAGACAATAAACAGATAACCGAAACAATGGAGCTGCGTAGCAATAAGAACGAATAAAAAAATAGAGGTTCCTAAGAGGTGCGTGGCATCTGCGCTAGACACTGTCCTCGTCCTTCCTTATAATCAGTAATTTATCAGCTATTTATTGATTAATCGATTGATTACCATTTCTAACCTGTAAACAGACGGAGCATGTAGTCGAAAAAGGAAATAAACACATTTTACGACTCAGCGGAACTGGTGAAAGGGAAAAACGTTGAATTTTTACTAGCTTACGATAAATTTGGATACAGTAAGCTTAGCACACTTTGCCGCGCATTCAGCGTCGAGTTTTTTAGTTCGCAAAACGTTTTATAAGGGCTCGCCTAAAAACTTAACTAGACAGTGAGAGCCGAGTAGGATTTTGATTTGATTTAAGATCATCGTAAAGATTAGAACCCTGACGGTAGATGGAAATCTCACATGCGCACTGAAAAATGTCAGCTTCCTTACATTATTTTGTTGGAGTGTTGAGAGGAACGACTTTGCAATCTCCTGAAAAATAGTGATATTCAATGCAATGCTTAAACTCGCTCCAATGCTCCAAAATGACCGGAAATTCCAGAACGATGATCCGTTTGACTTGTATTTGCTGCTGAACACAAATCACTGAAAAGAACCGAACGGAAAGTGCAATGTCATATTCGTGATATTCAAATAACGAAAAATGACGAAATATCCTACGTCATAGTGCCGCTCTGCGCTTCTCGTAGCTCCTTCCCGTTTTTCCTCGGGGGTGGGTACGGCTACACGTAGGCTACGCTTTTCGTGGCTCTGAAGGAAACATCTCTATTAAACGCCCACCGACTCCTGACGACTATTTATATCAGAACGTAAACCACAAACGTTTACACATCAAATGTCGTCTGTTCTAGCACCGACTGCTGAAATTCTTTAGTGTAAAATTAAAACTCTTTCTAAATCCTCTTAGCAGACACTTCAAAAATGCAAAGAATTGATCGCCGGTTAGTTAACACATATTTATACAACAGATAGTGAGTAACGTAGCCAACAAGAAAAAGGCAATTGTGATGGAGCGCTAGCAGATGTATACTAATCTGTGATAAAAGATGAAAGGAAAGAGGCGGGGTGCTAAGGTGGCCAATTTTGTTTCTCTTTTAAAAGACCAGTGTATATAATACACCACTTGTTATGTAACCGTTGGGTAACGTGTGTCGACATGTGGATCTGTGTATTTCTGTAAATGACATATAGATCATTAATCATTCAACTACATAGTCTTCATAATAATTTACTGAATACTAGATATTAGGGTACATTCCTCTGCTTATTTCACGGAAATATATTGGAGTATTTTTTTCGATAAAATGGGACAAAGCAAAAGCAACTGAGGCAATTGTCAACACAAACCCGCCAAAAGAACTGTTTGGAGGTCTCACAACGCCTGTGATCTTTCACAAATTTCCTTGGAAACTAATTTAGCTCCCATCAGCCATGTGAGTGTTTTTAATTGACAGCAGCGAACCCAAACCCTTTGCACAATTCCAAATCATTAACAACTCTGTCACGAAAGTCGCCGAAAGTCTACAAATTTAGTTTTTTGAGTATTTACGTCAGTAGCATGTATGATCGTATCATTTCAAGTTACTGGCCCTAATATGAACACAATAAAATGCAATATTCGATGATAACTTTGCGGTTTCAACATTTCACTTCAGAAGTTAAAGTATCGTTTGTATCTTCAAGGTCTTTATCGACTTCACTTCTGGCTGTCGCCAATTCTTCCTCTGTTAATGTTACCCAAGGTTCTTTGTCAGGGTGATCTTTTTCCTCTGCACTCTCTTCCTTGTTGTCTTGTAAAGTTCCTTCCACTTCTTCTTTGTCCTCTTCATTTCCATCGTCTTGTTCCAGTTCGTTATCGTTCTTTTCCTCTAGTTTTTCTTCAGGCTTGCTTCCTTTATATTCGTGCGTGTAAAGCGGAACAAACGATTCAAAGAAGCCGCACTCTTCCGTCAGGTTCGGTAAAAGCCAGAAGTGATGTCGTCCTACTGTTAATGCCCAAACGATTGCAAAGAAAACATAACGCACTGCAATTGATAACCAAAAAAGCTTTAGCATCAAATAAACAGCAAGTAGTGTATAATTTTCAACAGGGAAAATAAACAGGGCTCAAACCCTGGGGGGAAAACCATAGGGATGCCCGAGGTCCCCCTTTTCTGCTTCCCATGTAAGTCATGTTGGCGAATGCGCCAACATGAAAAAAAAAACGTACTCTCTTGAAATTTAATTAAATTCTTCTAACTTGCACCATAAGAAATACATGCCAACTTTTGAGGAGAATTTGTATCTTGATGATCTGTGTAATGAATTTTTAAAATCACGAAATCATTGCAAATAGAGACAAATAGAAAGAACATGTTAACAAATAAATGAATTGGACGAATTAACTGGACCACAGCGGAATCATTTCGGCTAGCTAGGGCTTTTCTACTGTATTCTGAGCTGGTCTGGCTTGTTTCACTGAGGAAAGACGAGATTCAACCCACTTCACGCCTGGTCCAGGGGCCCTGAAGAAGCCTGGCAATAGAGTCGTGGCTACGTAAGTGCGCATGGCTAATCTGAATAGATTTGGAATTGCCATCATACAAAAGAACAACAATTTCAAAAACATGTCCACATGAAATAGTAATTTTCAACGTACATAGGGCAAGCACAAGTATGGCGCCCACTAGCACAGCAGCCAGAACACTCAGATACCACACATACTCCCTGACATTACTGGGCCACAGTGGAAACAGACAGATGGCAATTGTGGCTATCACTGTTGGACAATGAAAAAACAGAGAGAAAACAGTCAATATAATGCTCACAAAATCACTGCAAATAACAGTAAAACAAGTTATAGCTTGGTTGTCTACTCAAGGCTGCTGCCTAACGGGCGCCCGGTCGCCTGAGGCGCCTAAGTTACGAGTGCGGGCGACTAAAGTTTTGTTCA
>OMLO01003057.1_pt1 | contig 13758 bp, 9 predicted proteins | sample 1674811 | NCBI WGS metagenome assembly OMLO01 (sample SAMN06265003, study PRJEB25207) | coral metagenome | isolation source: Coral host | place: Mexico:La Bocana,Puerto Morelos, Mexico | collected 2008-11-13
CCGTTTCGCAAAGTACCGTTTCGCAAAGTACCATTTCGCAAAGTACCGTTTCGCAAAGTACCATTTCGCAAAGTACCGTTTCGCAAAGTACCGTTTCGCAAAGTACCGTTTCGTTTCGTTTCGTTTCGTTTCGCAAAGTACCGTAAGCCCTGTCATGACAGTATGGTGTAAACGTTAATTTAAGCCTAATTTTGACGTGTGGCTTTCCTGAGTTGGTTATCCTGTGCACAGTTATATGCAGTAAAATTCCACATTCCTGTAAGGACACCAAAATGGGTCCTCGCTTGATTTTTACAGGGGCATGTCATAAGCAGAAAACTGGTACCATTACTAAGACATATGATGAACGTGTGAGCATGTGTGTAGGCCATGTGAGTGCTTGCCTTTGCAGTAGATGTTTCTTTTGTTTCTTTCCATTCAGTCGCCGTAGGCTTCGCTATTTTGTGTTCTCAGCGTTGGATTTTGGTGATTTGAAATGCTACCATAATCATAGCAGTTTTAACAACCTAAGGGATTGTCCTTGTTTATTTTATATGTTAATGAACATGAGTTTTATTTTGATTTCATTTGTTGCTTAGTTCCAGTCACAACAGACTTTATCCAGTAGAATATTGTTTGGAATTGGTGGAAAAGAAATCTGAAGGCAAGATCCATAAGAGTTTGTCTGAACCAAGGAACAGGAAATTATGTAAATACTGTCTCCTGCTGTATATCGATGAAAAGAAAATTTGCATGTTCAATAAAATGAATTGTTTCTCACCTATTTCTTTATTCAACATTCAACTTTCTCTCATTTATTTCCAGCTGTGAAAAAATCACAAGCACATCTTCCATGTGTTTTCAAGAAAATAAGAGTTTCATGTTACATACTTTTGCAAGGAAGGCAAAAGTATCAAGTTACAAACATTGGTGTGAAAAGTAAATTTACAATGTTTGCTACTTTAAATGAGAGAAAATCGTTGTAAAACACCGCAATAAAATGCAAGAGCTGTCTTCACATAGGGTAACTGTAAGTTTTTTCTTGGACTGCAATTAAAAATAACACATGAAATGTACACACTGCTAAAAATTATGTGTAGCTGACTAGCGCAGTCATTACAAACCAAGATTGAACAGTAGGGGTTGTGTTGTGAGTGCTGCATCAGAGTTATACATTATATGTTACATTCTGCACTCTCTGAAATTGTCTCACTAGCTTTCTATCCTTTTGCTTCTCTTTCTAGATTTACCTTGGTAAACTATCTTCAAATTGGCAGTCTTGTAAAAATGATTACGGACAATAGTTGTAAAAAAATTAAAAGTTTATCTGGTGGGTTAGTAAAAGTCTTAAACTTTCCTATTTTTGATTAAAAAGAGAAATTATACTTTTTCAAGTAAGTATCTATACAATTAAGTATAAAAACATTTGCAAAATTTTACTGAAGGAAACATGTGAAAAGGAAGTGCTGGTTTTTGTTTTCGTGTTAGTGATGTCATAAAATCTGTGCTTTCTCTAATAGTGCTATTTCTTTCCTTTGCTCTTCTGTAGGTACAACTATTCTAAAGGAGATGAAGAGATGTTCAAAGAGTTGTATGAAATAGCCAATAATTTTATTCCAAACATCCTGAAAGCATCATCTTCAGCTTCAGTCAAAGGTGAAAACAATGCAGCCTCTAGGAATCTCAACCTCTCAGAAGATCCTGGCTTTTTTGCGCTTGTTCTTCAGTTTTATGATGGTGTTTGCTTGTGGGAGGAGGGAAGTCATACTCCTGTGTTGCATGCTGACTGGGCAAAGAAGCTTGTACAGTCCATTTCAAGATTCTCGCCGTCTTGTAGATCTATGTTGTCAACCTCACGAGCAGGAACAGTTGTTGTCACAAAGTCTGGGGAGCCCGTAAAAAATGACTTGCCTGAAATAAAAGCACATGAAAGTGACACTGCCACTTCATCCTCTTCCAATGAGAAGCTTGAAAACAGCAACTCTGCATCTGCTAGTGTAGAAAAGTCTAAAGAAAGAGTGGTGCTTAATCTTAGAAGTCAAAAAATGAGAGGAATGAGAGATTTGCTGACAACAAGTGGTAAAATAAACACCAGTGCTATCAAACTCCAGCTAACAGCCCAATCACAAGTGAGCGTACCAAAGAGTAGAAGGAGGTCGTCATTTAAAACTGATGACTATGTTTATGACTTTGGGGAGGAAGGTGAAGGAGAGGACGATGAGGAAGAGGAAGATGAAGAAGAGGAAAGGAGACCCAAGAAAGCCATGAAAGCTGATTGGGACTTTGTAGGATACTGATTTTTAGTATAGCTTTCGTGTGGCATGTTTTAATTCACTGTAAGGAAAATAGTATTAATATTGTCAGTAGTAATTACTGTGTTTTTTCAATGACATGGAAACTCGGTTCGCTCTTCACTGCCATCACTCATATTAGTGGACCTCTCAGGAAACAGTCACTGGGCACAAAAGGTCAGATTTCAATTCATTAAATGCTTGTTTGGTTTTTTGTCACTATGATAATGATTGAAGGCAGAGAAAAATGTGATTATATTTAGTTAGGTGTTGACCTTCAAGCTACTGCAAGATATGGAAAATCAAAAGCTGAGGAATGTAAAAATCGGTGAAACTGCGTGTTAAGTCCTTCACTCAGTCTCTAGTCTAAACAGGTGAAGCGACTTCAACTCATAAAGAAATGATTGAGAAATTCAGTTGCAATGTGATTACATGACTTGTTTAAAACATTCACTTTTCCTACAATGGTTTCAAAATGATCCATGATTAAGTCATATTTTGACTCAACATGTGGCTTTACCTGTTATAACTGATGTCCATCTATTGTTCATGTGGTGGATGTTAGATCAAGAGATGCATGCGAGTTTGATTGCTAGCTAGCATCACTGGGTGGTTTGTGTGTCAGCCGGCCTCGCTTTGTCAGTTTTAACAGTGATTAAGTAAAAGAACCATTCTGGAGGTTAACTTATAATTAGATAGTATCCCTTCCAAGGGGAGTGGTAGTATTAAGATTTTAGCAATATGTTGTTTTGGGCTACAGAAACCAGGATGCACCCTCATGTCATGGGACTATGAACTGATTTTTTTCTAGATCAAAATACTTTTAATAACCATCCTGGATTTTAGACAATGAGATGAAGATTTTAGATTTGTCCTAAAAGAAGTGAAAAGCATGCCTTGGCCATTTTACCAATAGACTAAATATAAGTCTTTTTAGCCCTTTTTTACGTGTAGAAGAATGGTTATTAATTTTCTTATGTAGGGAAGGGGGGACTTAAAAAGTTTCAATCACTTTTAGATGGTGGTCTTAAGAGTGAGTGGGAATCAAATATGTCCTTAAAAGGATTTAACATATAAGTATTTTACAACTTTCTGTTGTTACTATTCAGTAGCTTGCCCAGTTTTAGACAACAGTCATAAGTAAGTATTATTTTAAAGTTTTAAATATATGAAATTTTACATAATGTATTCTATGTAGTCATTATTGACCTACTGTAAGTATTATTATTATTATTATTATTATTATTATTATTATTATATTATATGGTCTGAATGTTAAACCAAGCATTCTAATTGGTTCTTTCTTGATTGTCATTATGCCACATGGACTGTTACCATGAAAACAGTCAAAACAGTCATAAGCCATGCATTTTATTTTTGTTCTTTAAAGGCTGCAAATACAAATCCAAATAAACTACGTACAGACCTAGCTTGCACAAGCCACACTGAGAGAATATTGGCCCTTGGTCATTTTTGAACATGCATAGACCACATTTTGCTTGGTCTCAGCTGCCACAGTCTGGGACCAGCATTTCCCAATACAGCCCTCATGCTTAGTGGCTAAGAGGTCTAACTTAGTTGAGGAGTGTTCAACTGTCATTTGTTTGCGTATCCTGAAGTTTAACAACACATTTATTATAGACAAATCAATAAGTGAACACATTTAATATAATGGTCGATGTATTCGTTATCACCCTTACTTCTTACTGGACAGATAACGACTGGTTACAAGATTCAGAATATAGCTTATGTGGAAATGTTTTTCTCCTTTGGATAGCCCCCCAAAATAGGGTTTGAAGTTCTTACTCTCTTCAGGGGCTTAACAAAAAAACTCAGATGGCTTATATTAAGTGGAAATCCAGCCAGCTCAGTGATGTCATTTAAACCAAAAAAGCACTTATGTGGGGTGGTTGTGGAGTTTTGTGCAACTTGTTTTGGTATGCATCCCCACTCCCCCTTATTTTTACATGTAGAAGTCTTAGTCTGCTAGTTAAGCAAGAGGGAATGTTAGACCTAATATGTGATCAAGTAATAGGTAACGAAATATGTAAAACAGATTGCGTAGTGTGATGAAATGTGAAGATCACAGGAGTAAATGTAATATAGTGATGAGTATTTAATTTCTCCTAAATATATCCACCTAGTATACTATTTGCAGGATGCAAGAATTTAGCAACTCATCTGTCACCTTTTCATATGGTTAGGCCAGGGGTAATTAAGCGATCATTTCTTGTCCATCTCCATACTTAGGCATAATAATATTTCATTGTAAAAGTATGAAATTCAAAGTGTCATTCAGGTTATTAACATATTCATAAACATTTTACAGTGTGACTGACTTTTTAATAATAAAAAAAACAAAACAAAAAAACTATTGTATCTTTGTGATACCTTATCAGTACCATTTGAATAAAAATTATCTTAATTAAGGTGGGACCTAAAAACACACCATGTTGGAAACATTTTTCATGGCAAACCATGGCAAAGTATACATTTTTAAAAAGCTCAAAGAGTAAAGATTACGAAAAAAATATTTGCGTACCCTATAACTGTATTGTAACCTGACACCTGCTAATTAAATCTGCAACCTGCTGGGGAACGCCAGGGCTTACTTGAGAAAGGATAACTCCCACAAGAACTGATCAAAAGGAATAATCACTACATTTTTCAAAAGAAGACAAACAGCTTGCTGGGTAAGAAATTATAGAGATTTTTGAAAAGTTAAAAGCACGTGAAATAATGACCAGTTAAATCTGATACAAAATCTAGCATACGTTTCAATACATAACTTTGACAGAATGCACTGGATGGAAAAGTTCTATGCTTATCCCACAGAACGTACTAAGAACAACAAATCCTGAAAATTTTAGCTCAATTGAATAAGTCCTTCGCAAGATATCTTTTTTCTAGAAGGCGAAAATAACTCGTTTTGAGAAAACGTGCTTTAAACTTACAGTAACAGTACTTGTCAAAATAAAACTTCGTTAAGATTCGAGTTCCGTAAAACACAAAGCTTCGATTTTAGGGTTAGGGTTTAGCCTAACCTAACCCTAACCCTAACCCTAAACTCTAAGTCCCGCCTTAATGTTAGTAAGATAATGTTAACTTCTAATTTGCCCCCAGAAGGGCTACCCAGTTGTATCAGTGATAGGGGTTGGGTAAAGCTTAACTGTATGCATATTTTTCCTCAGAAGTGCACAAGCAAAGTGAGCAATCGAGGGCGAGTCGAGAATAATAGAGCAAGCTCTAATAATCAAATCCACAGTCCATATTTTGCTTATGATCTTGACGAACTGATAAAGGAAAATACACAGTATGTGGACAAACCAGGAAAAAGAAATGGCTGGTCACTTTTTGGGAGATGAATCCGAAAGATTTGGTGAGGATGTTTTGGGGGGTTGGCAAAAGACGTAATATTGTCTCTAAGCTTATATCGGAGCCAATTGCAAGGACATTTTTTTGGGATTTCTTGGGTTCAAACTTCTGTTTCATTCTAATAGGACTTTTCTTGTAACTTATATCCCGGGGTATTCCCAGCCCCGGTAATTACCCCATGAGTTGACCAGTCAATTCACAACTTCACGTGCTCTGCCTCCCAGTCCCTGAGCATCACATTTTTGAATTTTTCCCCGTATCCCGGGGCAAAAATGGTGTTCAAATGAGGCCCTATTCGATACGATATATTTAGGAAAAAAATTAACGGAAAATAGGATATATATTTACCTACATGGTTTTAAATGGTCTCGCTCTTAAGTACTTAGCCAATTTGCTTGTTTTACATCGACCAAATTGGTGTCTTCGGCTCAAACGCCACTGAAAACCTGCGACTGTAAAACTATGTGGTCGCCCACGCTTTGGAATGATCTTCCATAATCGCCAGGAGCGCCCCATCCGATGATATTTTTGGAAACGGAGTTGAAACTATTTTTATTTACCATTCTAGTAAGTAAGTAAGTAAGTAAAGACTTTATTTATGAGGGTAGCACTAAAATAGTATAAAACCACTAACAAACCAGTGGCTCTAAAAATTATGTACAATACGGATGTTAAAACTATGGCTAAACTATGAGATAATATAACGAATAAAAATACAAGAGATATGAGATAAAATCAATTAAAAGTACAAAAAGTATATCTAAATCACAGAATAAAATGATTTAAAAAACTGCTGTCCTTCAAAAATTTTATTCCAAAGAGAGTTCCTGAAAGAATTCAGCGACACTATTTTCCGCATTAATAGCGGTAAGCTGTTCCAGGCTTGACAGGCAGTCACAGTAATTACTTCCTCCTTCGGTTTTACGTTTGATAAAAGGACGAGCAATATTGAAGTTGGCATACCTGGTCTGCCGTGAATGAGTGTCGCTAGTAAGCTTAAGTAAACTTTTAAGATATGTTGGTACATGCCCTTGTAAACGCTTGTATATAATACAGCATTTAGTTAGTTTCAGTAGCCTGTTCGAAAAATGTTATCCAGTTTAGTTTATTGAACATATTGACGGAGGAGGCTTGACAATCGGCGTCTAGAATAACTCTAGCAGCCCTCTTCTGCAGCTTTAGAACAAGGTTAGGCAATGTTTATCACAGCTCGTCAAAACCACATTTACATAATCTATTACCGGTCTTATCATGCATGGTGTTATAGAAATTATGTCGATGTTTTAGAGGTAGGCAACATTTAATTCTCTTTAAAATGCCTATCCGCTGCGAGAGCTTTTACACAATTTCTCCACATGAGGCCCAATAAATGACCTAAAAGGTTTGCAGAACGAACATTCTCCAGCAAGGTCATGTTTAATTCTGGTAGAAAGTCGCTTCGCTTGTCAGTAATGGTAAGCACTTTAGGTCGAACTCAGAAATTGCTGTAGTCAGTGAACTTTGTAAAACACCAACGGAATCAAAGTTAGCAGCGGAGGTTAACGTCGTGTCGTCTGCGTATAGGTCAAATTGAGCCGAGTTCACATGTAGCGGAAGATCATTAATAAAGGCGATGAAAAGCAAGGGACCCAAAATTGAGCCCTGAGGTGCGCAAAAAGGAGAACAATTTCGAATATTTCTTGACGTTTCATCAGTTGTAGTACAAGTTGTAGTACAAGTGTTTATTTGAGGAAAAAGGATAAATCAAAATAATTCGAGCAAAATGCTCCTCGTTCTCCACTAGAAATAAATTTCTATTATTATTCTTTAGGGGCGCTAAATAATGGGGCATGAAATATTTGGATCAGATAAAATGGAATATCAAGTGGAAAAATCGTCAATTTTTACGATTGAGGGACTCGGCTCGGTTGCCTCTGAGTCTTACCACACGATCGACTGCCCAAAGCCCTAGGAAATACATGGGAAAAAATCAGAGGTTTGGTATCTGTATTACCATAGGAGTTTCTCTAATCTTCTTTACTGTAAAGACAAAATACTGAGATACAAGGTAAATTCCTCAACCACCCCTCCCTAACAATAAGGATGTTTGCCTCGTTGTCAGTCACAGCAACACTATGCAAATTTAGCGACAATCGAACGACACGAGAAGGAATGTAAAGCCAGGTTTCGGTGGTTTATTCGTCTGGATGGGGTTGAATTACCTGAGAACATAAAGAAGATGGATTTAAACATTTAGAGAACGTTCAGGGACGTCTATTTCGTTGTTGAGCGCTATCATAAAGGAACCACTGTCTCTAACAGAGATCAACGACATTTTGGAGACGCCATTTTGAAAATCTGTCTATCGGGTTTTTGCGTCGGGCGAATCTAACATGACAAATCTTGAGGGAAATAATCGCAAATGGACGCAAGATGAAATCATCAACAACACGAAAAACGTTGTTCGGGGATTAGAAACTTTGAAAAATGAACATTCGGGGATCTTGAATGGTCTCAGATCAAACTACGAGAGCGATGGAGAGAACGAATTGGAGCGAGAAAAGGGCTCTATCATTCAGGAATCGATCGACAAGATTGAACTGGGATTAGGAGAAGCCCAGGTGCGTATTGTTCTGAGAGCTGTGTTATGATAAGGGTATATTTTTGTCCCTAAATGATGGGTGTATCTTATAAGCTTATAAGACTTAACTCAAAAATTTGATGAAAACACGACAGAAAACACCCTTGCGAGATGGCAAAGTTTACTACTAGAGCTCATGTGGTTTAAGAGTGTCCTATATTTATTATTGTCTAGACAGGAGTTTATGCATCTAAGATCAACTTGTAAAAATACCAAGGAAAATTTAACATCTAACGTCATCTAAACGAAAGGAAGTTCAGCTTACTTTCTATTTGCGGCTGTGCTAAAAATTATTCGGTCGTGACGGATATTTCAGTGAATTTCGTATCGCGCGTTACAATCTTTGTTGTATTGATGGAGTCACGAGAATTCCCTGTCCAAGGCAATTTGCTGCTGCTTTTGTAGTTTCTTTTTCAGTTAGAAAAGTAAAGGTGCTTACGTTTAATTTGCGAATTGTTCATCAAAACATCTTTGAGTTGCCTTCACTTGAGAAAAAAACACAACAAAATTGTTATATAAAGCTTGTGTTTTTTACAATATTTTGAAACTTCAAAAGCTCTGTGTTGTAAATTTGAATTTCACATAAGAAAAAAAATAAAATTGGGTACAAAATTGCCCTTGTTTCCCCACTAAAATGAAACTGGCACTCATTAAGAATTTCAAACAATGCTAAGCACTTTAAGTGTTTGGTTTAAATTATTGAAGAGTTAAGTTCAATATCTTGTTTTCCACTGTGGGTGTCCAAATTGAAAATTAACTAGTACAAAATTTTATTGTCAAGAATCACTGCTTTGACTATAAAGGGCAGCATCCATACATGAAAACTTACACTGTTTGTTAGACAGGGTCAAAACCAAATTGTATTGTTTTCCTTGGGAAGTTTACCATAATCCTAGTGAAAATCTTTTTTCTGACAGTGCTCAACTTTCTTGGTTCAATTCATAAAATATTTTAGAGCTTGTGTTAGTGAAGTTATGTTGAAATTGTTTTCTGGATTAAAGCTACTTTTCCGGTTTCTCAGACTTCAGAATGCAAACAAAAGGAAAAATCATACCTAATTGCACCATTAAAGTGCATAAATATTTCTAGATTTTATTCCTGTGTCCATTTTATGTGTGAAAAGTGATTTGTTGTTCTCATTGAAAGGTATAAAGTCCCTAAAACACACATAAATTGAGTAGCATTGGAAAGAACATTGTTTTAAAGTATTCGAAACTAAGCTGACACTTAAGTTTTTGATTTCCATAAACATTCAAACAATGTCATTTGAGATGCCCACAATATATTTATAATAAGCATTTTTTGATTAGGCAAGACTACAGCTATGACACAAATGTGACTGGCTTGTGAAGTTGAAAGTTAACAATAATAATAATAATAATAATAACTGTGTTTAGAAACATATCAGTTTTAGTTATTTAGTTTTCTTCTAGCATGTTCAGATTTGTGGATAGCAGAGTTTCTGAGATTCCAACAAAAACAGGCATTTGACACATTTATCTCTTATAAGTTATGTTCCCAGTCATTTTTGAGTTCTTATATAAAATTCCTCTGTATTGGTATCTCTAGGAAGTCAAATCCTTATGCATACATAATAGTAGAAAGTGAAAGCATTCATACATTGTGAGTTGAGGAATTTTATCTTGATCCTAAAAATAGTATGTCTGAGTCAAGAGATTTAAGCAGTGAATATATGCGGAATTTCATTTCGTACTGTAGACTTGTAGAGAAACCCATCTTGTTTGGAATTTTCATCGCTAGAACACATTGAAGCAGTTTCTAGGTGAAATTCTTTATAAGAGGTAACAATCATGGCTTCAGTACATTATTCTAAATAAGTCAATCAAATAAGGCAATCAATTATTGTTATAGTACTGTGCCTTATAGCCCATGGTGTTGACTCTGTCTTGTAGTTAGGCGTAAATAACTCTTAAATTTAGCACTTTAGGTACTTCAAGAAGTCTTCTAAATGTGACTTCAACTATGATATACAATTACATATTTAGAACATAGTCCGAGAACTTTAAAACGTAATTACATTTTATGTACAGTCATGTAGTCTGCTACTATAACATTTTTTTACATATTTCAGGTCTTGAATACATTCACCAGTTATTGAATTACAGCGCTTGCTGTATACTGCATTATGTTGTTGTATAAATCATGAGTATTTTTCTTGACCCTGTTAGTTCATTATTGTCGTAATTTTGTTTGCTTCCCTCTAGGTCATGATGGCTTTATGCAGCCATCTCAGCACAGTTGAGGCCGAGAAACAGAAACTTAAAGCTCAAGTACGAAGACTTTGTCAGGAGAATGCGTGGCTAAGAGAAGAGCTATCAGTCACACAGCAAAAACTTCAAGAAAGTGAACAAAAGGTTGCCCAGCTAGAAGAAGAAAAGAAACATCTAGAATTTATGAACTCTATCAAAAAATATGATGATGTAAGTGTTTTTTTTTGTGCTTTCACTTCTACATAAATTTATGAACTTCCTTGTCTGAGTTACACCCACTCTAGATTGTTTTCATCAGTATACAGTGTCTGGATTTCATTCATTTATTTAGTTTATTTTTTTTCCATTTTTTCATGTTTTTGCTCATCCTGGAATTATTCACGTATAGGATAAACATGTAAGTGTTACACTGTTCACTCTTTTGTTTTCTTTGTTCTTAAACAATATCACTGTATTCCTAAACTTTGGGGTTTTGTTTCTCCCTCTTCTGTTTGTTTGCTTTATATGAAAAGAAAGTTACATGGTTACACTGTGTTTTTAAGGAGGCCTAGTTTCATGTTTAAGTTGATGGTGTCATTGTGTAGCCTGAGGCAGCAGATGAGAAAGCTAGATGCATATGTAATGTCTGAATGAGTCCTATTTGATTCACAGAAGAAGCAAAGTGCCTGTGCTTATCAGACTAATGCAAGAGTAAATTTGAAACAGCATTGAAAACAACACTGAATACTTCTTAGTTGTAATTATAATTATGTAGATAGATTAATTTAAAATGCGATAAAATAGTAAAAGAAGTGCTCTACTTCAGAAAAGAAATTTAGTTTTAAGGGACCCTTGGTTGGCAACGTGGTGTAATAGAGATTGGCCTCATTGGCAGTGTCAAAAGATTTTAAAAGAGTCAATATCCGATGTTGCAGTTAAGCTGATTGTATTGCACTTGTTCCCAAGAATGGTAGGACTGAAATAATCTGCTAATGGCCCAAAAATCTCTGATAAGGAGGTAGTTAAATATATGAACTGCCACTTCAAATATACAGCAAGGATTCTTTACAAAAATTCCTTTTTTGATAAAAAATTTTCTCTTGGACAGGATGAGGGGATTGAAAATGACATCAGTATTGATGAAATGCTCTCACATGATGACGAGGAAGAAACAGAAGTTGATGGTAGGAGATTTCTCTTATTGCTTGGATTCAGTAATTTATTATTATGCACATGGGGACATTTAAAGTGGTACATGTAGATGAATGAAAGAAGGCAGATTTGCAGAGTTTGGTCTATGACCAGCCAGTAAAATCCTTACAATTTGCACTTCAAGTGTATTATAGTACCTCTATGTAAGCATACTGCATCAGGCCAATAGCTCATACATGTACAGCCAGCAGAGGCCATCAGCTTTCAGTATTTTGGGGTGAACATTTGCTGTAGGAGGATTTCTACTCCCCCTGGATAAGATTCTAGTCTATCACGGAGTTACAACAAGAATTAAATTCACTGGTACGGAATAACCTGCCAAAACTCTAACCCATGCTGCTTGAGTCCAGCGCGCTATTATTAGGCCACCTTGCCTCCACAGGTGTCCTGTGCACTTCCTTAAGTTTCATGTCATGTTATTTTGCAAATACAATATTGCAATGTTTTGTAATATTTTTTGTCCTAGATGAAACATTAAGTCAGGCATCATCAGCGACTTCAGCTAGTGCATCAGGTGTTTATGAAATTCCTGCACGTCTTAGAACACTGCACAATTTAGTTATACAGTATGCATCACAGGTAGGAATTTTTGTGGAATTTTTTTTTGTGTTGTTTATGAGCAGTGTTATTTAGAACTTCCTCATAGGGTAGAAACAAGTACATAGAAATGACTCTCTAGTGTTTAAATTTGTCAATGGGAATGGTCATCTTTTGAGGGCTTTCCTACAGTGTAGCTGCAAACTGAATGTTTAAAGAAAAGGATTATGTAATATACTTGCCACTGAACATGTAAAAAAAGTTTCAAAACTTGACATATGGCAGGGATTTAATTATCCAATATTCCTGAAGAGGTATCCTTGGCATACTCTCAACCTTAAATCTTTGAATTAGTGTGTGGGTCATTCAAATGAAAGCTACTGTGAACAAGTGCTTTGTTCGGGTATGATGCTGTGCAAGGTCTGTGAAATGTTCTCCTGGTGTGTGACCATTCAAATGAAAGCTATTGAGCAGTACTTTCGTGTGGTACTGTTTAATATGCTATAGAAGGTAGATTTAACTTCTACAGTGTACATATGTGGAAGAAACCCTTTTGCACATTTGTGGTGCCATTCATATTTTGGTATTCAAACACACTTTGGCACTCTTGGAAGTGAAAAGTGTACTAAATACTGACGTCATTGTATAAAATTATAAGGGTCGTTATGAGGTGGCAGTTCCTCTCTGTAAGCAAGCACTAGAAGATCTAGAGAAGACATCAGGCCATGATCATCCAGACGTTGCGACAATGCTCAACATCCTTGCTCTTGTGTACAGGTACAGTGTAATGTGATGTTATCAGTAGCTTCTTAGTTCACTTATTTACCTTGTTCCACAGATGGCTCATTTGTGGTAAGTTATTGCCTGTTTGATAAGCTCATCATACATAACAATTAATATTGTTTATAGTAATGTACAGCATCATGAACTGATGTGGAAATACATGTATCATATTTACATTATATAATCTTGAGGTACCTATGCCTCTAAGTTCTCCAAACTAAGATTCAAAAGAAATTGCAGAATACGTGAGGAGAATAAACATTTTTAATTAATAATGGGAATTTAGGAGGTTAAAAAAAGAACAAAGGGCATTTTCTGGGCAGTTTTGGTGTTTGGCTGAACAGTGTTCCAAGTGAGTTTTTCAGGGTTAAATTCTTTACACAACACCACTCTCTGGCTGGACTTTGTGTTGGTTTGTTTGTCATCCTGTAGTTCATTACAGAATATCACCATATGGCTAGGATATAATACCGTAGCATAAAACAGAAAGGGCAACTTACTTTAATTAGAAGTAGCAGGTAACCCTTTTATAGCATTGCAACACAGGGATCCTTGCATTTTTCAGTGCTACTAAAATGTGGTAACAACATAACTGTATGCAATGCAATAAGAACAAAATAATGTCTAAAACAAAATCAACTGCGGCAGCAGTTGATGGGCAATATCAGGTACAATGTAGGAGATGTTGTATCTTAGGCTTCATTTCCTTTATCAGATACAATATAGTACACCCTGCAGTAGATCTCCCTAA
>OMLO01003058.1_pt1 | contig 13757 bp, 10 predicted proteins | sample 1674811 | NCBI WGS metagenome assembly OMLO01 (sample SAMN06265003, study PRJEB25207) | coral metagenome | isolation source: Coral host | place: Mexico:La Bocana,Puerto Morelos, Mexico | collected 2008-11-13
TGATATAACCAAATTACCTTGTTACCCCCACCGACGCAGCACAACAGTTTCTTTAGAAACTTTCACCCTTTATTCACCTGTCAGTAATAGTTTGCCCAAGATGGTTCACCAACACTTTACTTTGATTTTTTATGTTGCTTTCATGCCTTGCCCTGTTCTGTTGTAGTTGAACATATGAGAATTTTCCATCCTTTATATGGGCGTGCTTAAATTATATTCTCACAATCGTATCATAACTTATCACAACTTATGATTGATCATACTCACAACAGCAAGCCTGCAAATAATTTTTGTAAGGAGGTCATTTGTCAGGCCAGGTGCCAGTTTTGACCGGACAAGAAACCAGTCTGGTCGGACAAAAAACACAAAACAGTATGAAGAAATTAAATTTAAGAGAGAGTGATCTGTTAATAATAATAATAATAATAACGAATTTTTAAACAGGATGACCCTTCAGTACATGCGTACTGTTATCAAAGGGGTCCTGTAAAAGAAAAATATATATAACAATATAAAAATAAAAATTCATCATATAAAAGGATGAGAGGTAAGAAGTTAAAAATCTATCAAATCATGCTCACTTAACCTACAAAAATAATTCGTTTAAAGACTGCCTAAATAAAACCCTACTGCTAGTTTGCCTACTGCTAGTTTGCCTAGTTTGTCTAGTTCACACATTTGGACACATTTTAATATTTTCATTGGAGTTCAGATGCTATTATTACATGAAATAAAGCTTTTTTGGATCAAAATGGTTTTATCAGTCTTTCCTCTTGTGGCCTAAGTTTTTACTGGTTTTTGTATTTTCCATTTAGCTTTAATTATTTGAAGCTGCTTGTGGTTATATTTGATTTCTGAAAATTCTGAAAACATCTGCAAACAATCTAAACCAAAAATCTAAACCAAAAAATATAATATCCTTTGTATGTGTTTGTATTAGTGTTTCTTTCAATGAAAGGTTTCAGCAGAACCCTCAGTTCTAGTGTTAAACGTCAGATTTCACAGAGACTATGCTTATAGTTCCTCTTTACTCCTAAAGAGACTTTCCCCAGCCTCATCCGCTGAACTGATTTCATCAGAAGAATCATCCTGTAGAGCTTCACATTTTGTTGATCTTGGCTTGTTCACTTTCCTTGGCTTTTGGTTTGGCCGTCTCCTTTTTGCCCTATCCCACTCCAAGACAGCTGTTGACAGGTCATAGGTCTCCATTGGTGTTCCTTCCCCTTGGATCCTCAGGATATCTTGAAGAGTTCCCTGGGAGAGTGAAGCTCTCTTGGTTGTCTGGACTCTTCCCAAGCTACTGCACATGATCTCTAATGCAGAATTGGATACATGAAGGGTGAAAAGTAAACAGATCAAAGCTCTTGATGAATGGAAAATTTTATATCATGTTGCTCTGTAGTGGCAAGAAGGTGACAAATACTGTACAGTGTAGTCAAGCATATGGTGCCATTCATCAACCACCTGCAGTTGTGATACCTGGAGTCCTTGTTGTTTGAGGGGTTCTTGGAAGTGCAGAATGACTTCATCCATGGACTCATTACCACTGCCAAAATCCCATGCTTCACAGTTCAAGATGGAGGCAATGTCACTGCTACCACCAAGGCGAGCTTCTATTGCATCATTCAACAATTGAATGTAGGAGTTAGCATCTTTGCTTAAATGTTCAATGGCATTTGCAAACCCAGAAATCTTTACGCCTTGATGTCCCTCATTCTCCACCTTGTCAAGATAGTGTTTAACAGTTTGAAGCTTGTGCACGTACAAGTTTCTCTTGAAGACTGTCAAGCTGTTTCCTGACTGTGGACATTGCAGAAGAAACTGTGACTGCACTGACATCTTCTGCCTGAAACATTTGGGAAAGAACAGCAGCTGGCTGCAATAAATCTACAAAGAAGCAAGAGTAAACAAAAAGAGTTTACCACTTTTCCACTTTTGAAGATAGCCTTTCAACTTGCTTTGGTCGCTGCATTTCACTGATGTATCGCAGCTCAGTGTTTCTAGATGTTGAATGAATAATACAAACTAGTCAACTAGAACCTTTAAAGCATATAGTTTGTGGCAAATCCATAGAGTGCCACTGACTCTCTTTCCCTTTACTGTACCTTCTTGAAATTGAAAATTGTCTTTATGTGCCATGTGGAGCTCATAAAGACCTCTCAGTTTCTTTGGGCTCTTCTTGTAAAGGTAATACAACCTCAGTAATACTTCGTCAACCTCCTTGAAATAGGTAGTGGAAAGGGTGTCTGTCAGAGCTAATTCTAAGTGATGGGCCACACACCATGAAAATGAGAACCAGGGAAACTCTTTTTTAAAAAGAGCTTGCACACCACTGGTTGCACCCCTGTTAGTGCTACACCCATCCCCTCCAAGGCCAACAGGAGTAAGGGGAGTCCCTTATTGATGACGAAGTTCCAGGTTTTCAAGAGACTTTCTAATTCCAGCTAGAACTCCCTGGGCCTCCAAGCTTTTCAAGTTCTCTATGGATAGAAAACCCATCTTGACTTTGACCATTGGTTCAGAGTTTCCACTTAATTGAGGCTCTGCTGGGGTAGGATCAAAATAAAGGACAAATACTGCCTCCATGATGCTGTAGAACTTTGATTGAGCTACATCTTCTGTTAGCTTGGTGAGAACCTCATTTGCCTGATATGACATGAATTCGGTAGCTGCTGTTCTGTTACAGTGAACTGTGCCATGTCACACACCATGCCCTTTTTCTAAAGCAATGAGTTTTTCATATTTTGATAGTGGTACAGTACAGATCAGAAGAAACCTAACAGGGAACATGAATGTGAATGGATATTGAACGGATACAGAATGCATACAGAATGGGAATGGAACAGATACGGAACGGATACAGAACAGTAACGGATCAAAAAATGAAGGAAAAAGCGTTCTCTAGAATGCAAACATAAAATGATGACCCGTCGGGTATTTTCTGTGGACAAAAAACAGCAGGAAGTGAGAGAGGATGTTCTGATATACCATACTAGCTATCCATATTTTCTTTGAAAATGCAAATGTCTGGTGCACCTTTCGTGGAAATACCAGCCTATAAATGAACCTGTAAAAATGTAATCATGTTAATTTGTACGCGTAAGCTTTAAATTGGAAAATTCTTTTTACATGCAATGCAAGCATTCGTGTTTATTGCAGCCATTTTGTAATTGACCAGTCCAGGTTATGTCCAAATAAGAAAGTGTATGGACAAGTTGAGTTGGACTGGGATTGAAAGGTTTCCGCATGTAAAGAGACGAAACAAAACAAAACAGAACAAAACCTTGAGGAGGATCGGTGAGTGTACCTTTCAATCTTCACCAAGCATTTGTCCTTCAAAATAACATCATAGAAAGTGTCCCCATTCATACAAAATGTTTAATCAGTGCTGCACTTACTTTGGCTTGTTTACGTCTTTAACAAGTTGGCAGTACTTTGTACCGGTCCACCTTCAGCCAAGTTTCCGCTGCACTCGCTGAACAGTTTGGGCTTATACTGCAATGTGAAGTCGCTCTTGAAGTATTTGTGTTAGTCCTGAAGCGGAAAGCTCGTCATTGCTTCCATTGCTTCATCAATGATATTTAAGTGCCGTATGGAGATCTTCGTTCCTCTTCCTTTCCTTGGGCGATCACAAAGACTGCTGGTCGCTTTGTATTGTTTTAAGGAAAAGGCTCACTTCTGGTCTTGAAGCTACTATGGCATCTCCTGTACCCATATTTTTAGAGTAATTTGACTTACGTTTTCACCAAGTAAATGTAAGTTTACTATTCGCTTTCTTGCATTAAGTGAATGTTCTTCTGAATGAGTTTCGAGAACGGTTACCGATGGACCACTAATGGAACAGGAACAGAATGGATACAGTATGGGAATGGAGCGGATACAGAATGGGTACAGAACGGGAACGTGTGCAGAACGTAAACAGAATGCATTCTGTCAAGCATTCCCTGTTAGGTTTCTTCTGATCAGTACTGTACATTCTTTCGTTAGCCTTTCTTGCCTGTGCTCAGAGTCTTCATTAGCTCTCCTTTTTGCCATATGTGTTCGCATGTAAGGTTTTTTTGTTATCACTGGCAGAAGTACTCTTACCTATGTTATTGTTAACATGTGTCCTAGAACTACATGTATTTGCTATTGTTGTTCTAAAAATTACTGAAACATCTGGAACTGTAGAGACATAGTGAATTCTATTGAGATGGCCTAAGTATATTGTCCTCTACTCTCCCTGTAGGCACACTGCAGGTTCAATAAATGTCCTCTCCATAGAATTATTATGCGATTCTGTGACATTGCTCTCCATAAACTGTTCAGGGGAATTTCTGAGATATTGAGTAACAGTATATTGAATAGCAAGATGAGAATCTGGAGTTCCAAAGAATTGTTGTGAAACTCTTTGAAGGAGCAATCCCTATCACCACCAACATCTAGCAGCCTTAAGCCAAGTCCGCTTAATCTTTGTGTTAATACAAGGTATTCTGAAGGTCCTGGATTCAGCTCAATATCACCGGACAATAAGAGTTCTCTTCTTGCAACACAAAAGTATTTGCACTAAGATAAGATGTCTAGAATTCGATGTGACTTGTAAATTATTTTCTGTACAGAAACAATAATTATTTCTTTTATTTGCTGAAAAAATAAGATCCGAATAGATAATGGTACGTGTCTGATAACTAGTGTGATCAGATGAAGTGTTTTGAATTTTTGTCATTGATGAGTTTATTGTCTGAAGTTCTAAGTGACTACATCCTGTGATTTTTTAGGCCTCTGCAAAAAAAAAATGAAATGAAGAAAGAGTCACGTCTACATTGTTATATCACATACCACATTTATTTTTATAATAATGAAGCTGCTATGCTTCTCAGTCTAGATGATCGGGGAGTGAAATTTTGGAGTGCTAATATTATTCTTTTTCTACTGGTCCTTTTTTTTCATGGACTTACAAAATTTCCTTTAGGAACTTTGTAGTATCTTTGCTTGCCTCTTACTGTTGTTGTGCAATTGATATTTACATCCATTCAATGAAAATACTTCATGCGTTGAGCATGATTTCCCACAACTTGAAAGTACACATCAAGAAACTGATAGTATAGATGTTTTCTTAAAAATAAATTGTTCGAAAACAAGCTGGTCTGAAACAAATGAAACATACCAGTGCGTAAGCTCACCATTAACTGCATTTCCATAACTGAACATGTATACTACCGGTAATGCAAATGCTACAATTGGACTGGCTGAGCTACTTGTACACTATCAGCTGTTATAGTTCACCACTAAATTTTCTCCGATTCTAATTGGTTTAGGTTAATCAGGTGATGTGATAGTGTTCATCCGCGGAGAGACACTACTGTTTGCCCGCCGAAAATACCCGGATGGATAGTATTCGTCCGTGAATATTTTGCTGTAAACAAGCGGGCATATCGAAAATAAACAATTGAAATTGTATTAAGTGGGTTTTTAAAAGTTTTCTCTTTCAAATTTTACATTTGGCTGTCATGACTTTGATCTTAAAAAGTTGAAAATAATTCAATATAATTTTTGAACTGGCGTGTGGAAGAAAATTTAGTGTTTAACAATGAAGACAATAGAGTGTCTATATGTCTCGGAACTATCGGTCTGACAGTTGCCCCTTGGAAATTTGATGTTCTTAAAACTAGCATATTTGCCCTTGAAGCTTCGCTTCTCGGGCAAATATTTGTTTTAAGAACATCAAATTTCCGCAGGGCAACTATCAGCCGATAGTTCCACGACAGAAACACTCTATTGTTTAATTAGAATGTTGTGGCCCTCACTCGTCTACGAAATGTTGACTTTTTTCATTTTCCTGAAGTTTTTGATAAAGTTTAGATCCAAATGGATAATGAAATTCTAAGGCTAAAAGAAATAAACCGTTTCTTGACTTCAAGAAGCTTTAAATTACTGAAAAAACAGGCACACGCATAGCAAAGTGCACTTTCCAAACTAATACATCTATGTCAAGCTCATAATCTAATTATTAAATGGTCCTTGACCTTTGAGCTTTGTTGATGCCCTGTTAAAACCTAGGATGCTCTTTATAGTCAAAAATAGATGAGCAACCAGGGTTAAACATATTAAAACATTCAAAACACTCTCTGGTTGAAAAATTAATGTTAAAATAATGTTTTTCGCTTAATGAAATCTTTGTATGAAACTGGGAAAAGTGCCGCAAAAACTTTTTAATTCGATTAAGACCTGAACTTTTTGAGAAATTTCAAAGATGGTAAAAAGTGCACTTTTTCAAAACATGACCGAGCAGCAAAATCAATTAAGGTAGTCTGGGTATATTGCAATTTGTGATGTCATTCCAGGGCATTGATTGCTTTCTTGTTTGGGACAGTCTTTGATTTGCTTGCAAGAAAGAAAATGCTGGAAAGTGTGGTTTTCCGCCAGCTGAGGGATGAAAAAAGCGGAAAACGTCTTTCTCACACGCAGCTGGGAGTATGGGCTTGAGTGCGTTGGTGGTCTCAGGTCAGGTGAGAAGTTCAAAGTTCACTTTGCGTTTGCCATCCGACATTGCCTACTGAAGTTTGAGTGTAACTTCTTTCACTAGAATCAGTTACTTATAATGTATTCTTTTTTGCTAGTCTTTCTTGATTCAGTTTCATCGTCTTGGCCAGTTTTTGTGCTATTGTATTTGAGCTTTTGTGTTAATAAAGGTCAGGCTGCGTGTTCAGCTTGGCATGGCTCCCAGCTGTGTGTGAAACCCATGAAATACTCTGCGGTTGTTATGTTTTCCGGTTTGACTATGTGCATATGCAGGTAGACACTAAGACTGAAAAAAAACTTTGTTAACTTGTCAATATGAATTGCTAATCAATAATATTATTGGTTCGATAGGCCATGTGACCTCTCATGAGTCATTCATTTTAGTCCATGTGCTTAGAAGGCTAGGTTACTCAGCAGTTAGCATTTTGTGGCAGTTACCTTCTTGTATGTGTTTGTGTTTAATGCACCTTGACCTTCGTCTCACCAATAACCCGAAACGTAACATAAGTGATCCGTGATGCAGAAGAGAGTTGCTCAGGCCAATTGCCACCAATCACATGTGAAATGGCAACGAGTGACCCACTAGTGCTTAATCTGTGTTGCCAAGGAGTTGGTCACATGCTTGATTTTTGACCAATCACAAATGAAATCGCACAAAGGACTCATATGCGTTAGAATGTGTGAGTTCAGCGACTGCAAGCTCATGTTTTCAACAAGGTCGATCAAGTATTCTTTAGTCTGTGTGTGCTTTGGACAAGGTCCACTGTTTTTTCTGCAAGCTTGAGTATTTATTAGTCCGTGCATGTTTTTGACATGCTCCATTGTGCCCCCAGGATTGTGTTCAGTGTAGAGTGCGTAGTTTTCTGGTAAGTTCTGTTCTATAAACTTCTGCTCAAAGCTGGAGGAACAACTCTTAGACATTCTTCTGGATTGATCCTTGTTTTATGGGCAGTTGGAAGTTGTTGCAAAATGACCCTCTTTCGCGCAGCCCTTTGGTCACAAAGTCAGCCTGAACTATCACGGTTGCAAGATCAGAGTACTAAAATGAGCTCTCCATTCAAGCGATTTACAACAATGCCATTCACCAGGTACATGTACACCTGTCCAGAATTAAACCTACATTGTGCTTTCTCCAGCTTGGGCAGAACATTGAAACTTGGCATACTGTCAAATTTATCATGGTTAAGTAAGTGACTTTACAATTTATTTTGCTCTAAAAATTTTGTTCAGTCCATGGAAAGTTGGGCTCAAAATGTGGTTGTTGTACGTAGTGTTCAAGTGTTGTTCAGTTATGGAAATGCAGTTAATGGTGAGCTTACACACTGGTATGTTTTGTTTGTTTCAGACCAGCTTGTTTTTGAACAATTTATTTTTAAGAAAACATCTATACTAGCAGTTTCTTGTGTACTTTCGAGTTGTGGGAAATCAAATTCGTGCGTGATATGTATCAAAATTGCACAGCAAATAATTACAGATTTTTCTTCTCCAATTTTTTTTTTTAAAAAGTGGACTTGAAATAATTATACCCTGTATTATGTTGTTGATAAGCTAAATGTATAGTACACAGAAAAATGTATTCCAGCTGCGTTGTGACAACCACATACAGTACCACCTGAAAGTATTTACCCTTTTACCGAGGTTTTGCTGTGGATGATTCACAGATTAACACTGTGTTCTCGCCTCGGCAATGACGTGGTAGGGTAGGTAGATTTCGCTGACTGCAGTCCATGGACCACCACAATGGACTACCAAAATGGACTACGCTAATGGACTGTCAAAATGGCGGCGACTGCCTAGATGGACTACCTATACAGACTACCTAAAAAAACTACCCTGAAAAAAAAGTGGAAAGAAATATTACCCCTTGGTTGTTTGTTCTGGTTGATTCACTGTGATTTGCCATCTTGTTTTCATTTTGTGTTTATTACCACTTCTCTTGAATCTGTGGTCCCCAAAAATAAACATGTCACACATATGTCATGGCAGAAATATGTCTCATGTATGCTACACTTTAGTTGCGCCCAGCAACAATTTAGCAAGTTTCCTCTACATACATGTAAATCTGTAAAAAGTATCTGTGAATATCATTTACTGTTAGTATAGTTATTCGGTTATAAGGTGCACCGTTTTTTTCAAGAAATTCCTAATTTCTACTAAAAATTACCACCAAAGTTTGGGTGCGTCTTACAGGCGAATATTTTCCTGAAACAAATTTTTTTTTATTACAGTTACGATTTCAAGCAAATAGAAGGACACACAGTGTTGGTCATTGACTTTTATAAATATGGTGGTTCTGAAAAGAACCGGGGTGGTTCTGAAAAGAACTGTTTGAGTTGTGTACTGCCTGGAGTCTACTCGTCTTCGCTTTCAATGTCAGTGTCGAATTCAAATTCGGTATATGGTTGTATAATGTATAAATGTATAAAGGATATCACAGAAGAAGTTCCAGAGAATAATTGTCCACCAAATAACACTCTTATCTTCATGCGAGCGAGTTTTTGTGTGACAACAACAGTGTGAAGACATGTGTCAATCGGTTAGATTTTTTTGAGAAACTGGCTTTCAAGACAAGATCTTTATCAAAGAAACAATTATTTTTATTCATATTCATATTTATTTATATTTATTCAAGATGAATAAAGTAAGGTAAAACATCGCCAATGACTGAAAAACTTTGAAGACGCAATCAAGTTATTGTGTGACAACAACAGTGTGAAGACTCGCTCGCGTCTTCAAAGTTTTTCAGTCATTGGCGACGTTTAACTTGCTTTATTTGCCCTGAAATCCCCTAAAACTCTGCAAGGAATAAAAAGAATTGTTTCTTTTCTAAAGATCTTGTCTTGAAAGCTGAGTTTCTCAAAATAATCTGACAGATTGACAGGAGTCTTCACTGTTGTTGTCACACAATAACTTGTTCACGTCTTCGAAGTTTTTCAGTCATTGGTGATGTTTACCTTACTTTATTCACCTTGAAATCCCCTAAAATGTTGATAGGAATAAAAATAATTGTTTCTTGCTAAAGATCTTATCTTGAAAGCCGAGTTTCTAAAAAAAATCTGACTGATTGACACAAGTCTTCAAACTGTTGTTATAATAACTCGCTTGCGTCTTTTGTTTCTTTCTAAAGATCTTTCTAAAGATCTTGTCTTGAAAGCTGAGTTTCTCAAAATAATCTGACAGATTGACAGGAGTCTTCACTGTTGTTGTCACACAATAACTTGTTCACGTCTTCGAAGTTTTTCAGTCATTGGTGATGTTTACCTTACTTTATTCACCTTGAAATCCCCTAAAATGTTGATAGGAATAAAAAAAATGTTTCTTTGATAAAGATCTTGTCTTGAAAGCCAGTTTCTCAAAAAAAAGACATCAATCTCTGAGCAGGAATACATCCCTTCATAATCGAGGTGAGCCAACCAGGGATCTTGACCATCCTTGAGTGCTTTTAAATGACTCTTACTCCACTTTACTGTTGAACGTGGGGTAGCGCAGAGAGAAAGTTACATGTTTGAACTCACAGTCATTGGCAAATTGTATGAACTCTCAGCTGACATTCTGTGAATAGTTGTTTGTCACAACAGAATTGTAGATGTCATGGCGGCTAAACTGCTACCTTAAGATCTGGATTACAGAACTTGCTTAGGTGTCCAGGAACCCTCTGAATTCAAGAAAGTTAGAATAGTACTCTGCAATCTGCCATTAAGACTGAAGAGGTTAGCTGCTACTCTGCTCCTAGGGGCAGTCTGTGATTTTTTTTTATCTGCAATAGCCATCAGGGATTGCAAGCTTGGAAATCTTCACAGATCTGGCAGTTGGTGATGCTTTCTTTGTTGTTTGTTGTTGTTGTTTGTTGCTCATTTCTGGTCAAAATGCAATATCTCTGGCTTTTCTTAGACAGGACTTTCTGCCCAGGTGACTGGAGTGGATTCTGGATAGAATCTCTACTCGTAACAGCTTTGGAACAATAATTCAGTGATTCTTGTAAAGCACACGATTGTGTATGGAGATATCATCTCCTTAGAGCCAATGCTCTCTGGCAGGCAACGTCACTTGCTCTCTTAGTTTTGGCCATCCTGTGATGGCTGTAATCTTGAGTGTCATGAGGACTGGTTCTTGTGCTGTACACATTTTCAGTTGAAATGACCTCTCAGGCAACAAGTTGCTAGCATGAAAGGGGTTTAGCTTCTCTAACTCTCCTGTGAACAGTTTGTCATGATTCTCATCTTGTTTCTCTTCAGCAATGGTAGCTTTAGAGACTTTAGAGAAGTGATCTGCCAAGAACATCTGGTTTCCCAACATCAAGGTATTACTGCACAAGTTGTAATAGCATCCTTTGAGGTCGGCATGGCACTGAGTGAATAGGCTTCTTGAAAAATGGCTTGTAGTGGTTTGTGATCTGATTCAACCACAACTTTTTCCTTTCTGGCCAGGTGCTGCTCAAAACGCGGATATCCAAAAACGATTATCATAGCTAGGCATTCTTTCTGAATTTGTACATGATTTTGTTTTGTGCGTGACACTGTATGTGATGCAAATGCTTCTTGCTAACCATCTTGAAGTATTGTAGCAGTATGGCCATATTCACTAGCCAGCTCGTTGTTTTGTGTCAAGTTGTGGCTAACCATGCTGTGGTCTGGCATTTATTTTAATTTGCAGTTTCATCTTGCATTTGATTGATGAAACATAAACAGTTCAGAAATTAATTTTACTAATCGGTGTTCACAGTTTTACTGGAAAGACTGTACAATGGAAACTGCCAGAAAGTTCATTTTGAACTTGTTCACAGTGTCTCATAACATGGTTTTGGTTTACTTGTATTAAGGAAGAGCTTTGATTCAGACTGAAGGACTATAATTTATGATTGCTCGAGATTGAGTCTTCCTGATGCTTATTCCTTACCATTTCAAACTCTTTAAAAGTGTAAGTAAAAAACAAATTATCCTTTCAGCATGCATGTTCATTTATTGTGAGATTTTTCTGTCTCTTAATGAGGCCATGAGATTGAACTGAAAACAGTGAGTCTAATGACTAAATCGTGAGACTGTGAGGTCTGCAAAGTATGTGTTGATACAAGGAACTAACTTTTTTAATTGAGAGTAAATTTAAGGCAGGTTTTCCAAAGCATAATACTCCTGTACAATTCACACTAAATACTAGCAAACCCTGGATACATAAATTGTTTGTCTGAGCAAATTAAGCAACTCCTGTATCACCAAGGAAACTGCATGGCTTGGCAACACCTGAATGAAATACATGTAAGAATAAACAAGCACAAAACAGTAAGCTTAAATTTTTGAGGACAGCTCAGTTAAATTTCAATGAAAGGTAGAAAACTAACAATAAACAGCATGGCAGAGCAATTTATAAATATATTTTGTAAAGTTTCGCTAATGACATTGGAATATGTCTGTCCTGTATAATTCGTGTTAACTGTAGAAGTACTTTAATTAGGCGTGCTTGCAGGTATGATGAATCCCTATTAGGCTATTTAAGATTTTGAAGTTATGCAAGAGCCACTCGAAGGCATCTCTTTCAACTTTGCTTTATGGTTTATTCACTACTGTAATTCCTTTATGGTGATGATGTAAACACTCGCTGCATCAATAAACAAGATGCCCGCCCCTGATGCTGTGTTCGTGTTTATTAAGATTAGTTACAAAATATTTTATAATCGTTTCAGGGTGATAAGAGTATAAATGAAAAATAGCTTAGCTTCAAATTAAAAACAGCTGTTTATTTATTTCTGGAGTGTTTTTTTATTTCTGGAGTGCATTTTTTTCACTTATCATAAAATGCGTATCCTACTATTAATAATTGTTGATCTTATGATTACTAATCATAAAATCTACGACTAATAATCGTATGTTACAGCAAATCTACTTACCGTATTAATCGTAGATCTATGCCGATTTTCTGTCAACACCAAAATTTCACTTGACCAGCCGCCATTACGAAAAAACTTCACACTCAAGAAATACATCTTACAGAGCTTGCTCTGAAATAAATGTAATTCAGCCAAAGTGTTGGTGTGACAAACTTAATGTACAGCTATCCTTTTATGAACTGAGTGTGTTTACGAACCATATTTTCAATTCTTTTACTAGATGACGAAAAGTAATGCGAGTGCGAATATCGTGGCTGTCAAACAACAGCACCGCACTCAATGGGAAATAAACAACGCTTACTTTACTTTATAGATCGTAAAAGGTGATACTTTGCAATTATTAATCGAAAAATGCGTATCGTACGATTAATAATCGTGGATCTTACGATTATTAATCATAAGAGAAATACATTGCTTGCTCTGAATGAATATAGCAATTGAATTGAATGAATATAGAAACTGAATTGAATGAATACAGAAATTAAGTTGAACTAATATAGAAATTGAATCAAATGAATACAAAAATTAAATTGAATGGATCTGAAAGTTGAATTAAATGAATAAGGATTAAATAGAATGACTATAGGAATTGAATTGAATGAACAAGGATTAAATTGAATGAATATGGAAATTAAATTGAATGAATGAGGATTGAATTGAATAAATATAGCAATATTGAATATTGCTACAATCGGCTTGCTATAGTGGGAAGAAACAGTTAAAGTTATTGTAACTACAATAAAAATTGTTGGGATATTGCACATTTCATTTTGTTTGTTACTTTATAGTTGATTGAACCATATCTAGATTTGGACATTAAATACTTTGATCTTGGACTACCAAATCGAGACAAGACAGATGATAAAGTCACAGTAGAAGCTGCAGAGGCCATAAAACATTACAGTGTTGGAATCAAATGTGCAACTATCACTCCAGATGAGGATCGTGTTAAAGGTATTGTCAAGATAATCCCATTCAATTCCATTTGCACAATGACATTTCATAAATTAAAGTGCCTATAACCCCAAAAAAATTTTATCGCCTAATCAAATCTCTGTATGGAATTGGGAAAAATGTCGCAAAAACTTTTGAATTCGGTTAAAACCCGAATTTTTTACGAATTTTTAAAGTTGGCGCTGTTAAGAGCAAGACCGAGCATTCGGGAGAATGGGACTAGTGACATCATTCCAGGCCATTGCCAGCATCGCTCCAGTATAAACTCTCACGTTGTTTTGTGTGTGGTATAGAGTACTGAGGGTTAGTTTTTCGTCAAAAGAACTTTTATTTGACTCAACAAAAGTTCGAATATTCAAACGTACTTATAATGTCGTCCAGCGATTCTAGCTATGACTCTAGCTCGGACTCTGAGGCCGCA
>OMLO01003059.1_pt1 | contig 13756 bp, 12 predicted proteins | sample 1674811 | NCBI WGS metagenome assembly OMLO01 (sample SAMN06265003, study PRJEB25207) | coral metagenome | isolation source: Coral host | place: Mexico:La Bocana,Puerto Morelos, Mexico | collected 2008-11-13
AACCCACAAATTACTGGATTGTAATGAGCTGATTGTAACCCAAAAATTATTGGATTGTAATGAGCTGATTGTAACCCACAAATTACTGGATAATTTGCATATAGCTATGGAGAAAATAAAAAGGTTGATAGTTACAAGTTAATTGATGCTTTTTGATATTCAGGAGAGGTACAAGTGTGGGACACTGGGAGAGATGATGACACTGTTATTGCTACATCTGGAATGGGTTCAGACTCACATCGGGAACCAGTTACCAAGGTAACAATATGCAATAATAAAAATTTATGTCTTTAAACAGTCTACATTTTTTTAATAGAATAACCAGGCTGTGCCAGGCTGATCAATTCAACATGCTTTTGTTAACAATGTTTTGCAATAAACATTCATCAAAGGCACAAATGTAGTCGAAAATTATATTAATTGTATTTATTATTTATTATAATTTTTATAATAATGACATTTAATACTTACATTAAAACCACTCCATTATTATTGATTAGTTATTACTTAGTATTATTATTGCTGTTACTATTAAATAATATTATCATTATTATTACTATTTCTATTACTGTTACTATTATTATTATTATTATTATTATTATTATTATTATTATTATTATTATTAATATTATTATTACTGTACAGTAATATTTTTTAGGTATTGGTGTAACTTGTAAATAGGAATTGGAATGAGCTCAATAAAGTTGTTTTGTTATTACTATTGCTATTGCTATTATTATTATTATTATTATTATTATTGTTATTGTTACTGCAAATGTATATTTAAAAGATCATATATTTGAACTGCAGAGAAACATATGCAGACATGATTGATTATCACAATTGGCTAAGTTGTGTGTATAACTGCGATAATCAATCATGTTATTTATTTATTATTATTGCCTCTTTCATTTTTTTTAAATTATTAACAATTATTCACCAAAGTGGAGGTAAATATCTGCCACTTTACAAGGTACAAGGTTCTTAAAGGGTTGAAAACTAACAATATAATGATTATAATATATACTCTATGAAAAATAATATAGAACAATTATGATAACAGTAACTTCCTCTTTCATTCTAGGTCTTGTGGAGTCTGGATGCCAGCTCTAAGGCCAACAAGTATCAGGTACATGTACTATAATGACCCAGAGTGTAAAGAAACTAATCTGTTATTTTATCAGGCTTAATTCATTCATATTGCTAGGAGAAGCGTCAACATCAGACACTCCTGAAGTTGTTGTTGCATCTGGAAGTACAGCTGCATCAAGATATACATCCACTACTTGAATGCAAAAATGTATTTTAAGAGGTCCAAAGTTTTAGAATCTCGCTGGAGGGGCACACTCCCGTACACCCCACCCTGAAGTCATTCCTTTGGCTCGAGTTGTACTCTCACTGCCTACTCCTGAAGTAGGCATTGATGATCTTTCCTTGTTCCCAGATCCTTAGCATCAGTGGAGATGGCAAAGTCCTGGTATGGCAAATGTCTGCTGGGTCACATGACCTCAAGCTGGTCAGCGGCTTTCTTTTACAAACAGACAGTGTTCCTCGGAGCATACGTTTGAGCAAAGCTCGAGGTGATGCTGAAATAGGAGGTAATTTTTCTTACTTGTTTCACTTGCAGTTTGTTAATAGACTTGAGTGTAACAGACTTTTAAATCAACTGTGTGTACCATTGACAAATATTTAATGATGACTGACACCCAACCTCACAAATGTTTTCAGGTTTTAAATGTGATTATCAATATTAGTTATCTTTACTTGGCCTGGCCATTTCTATTGGCATTATAATATTGTACTCACAGTTAGACTTCTATTATTTCCTTTGCCAAACTACCCAAAACCTTCAGTTGGGTTTAACTAACTAACTTTAAATAATAGCTGTGATCTTGTTTTACTATTTATTGGGGACGAAGTTTGCAGACGGTTGACCTTTTCATGTTTGAAATTTGTTTCAGTGACCAGTATGTCATTTTCCCATGAAGACCGCAGTCTATTTGTGCTGGGATCGGAGGCTGGAGGAGTGTTCAAATGCTCCATGACGTCAAGGGGACCCCCACTGACAAGTAAGTGTAAAGAAAAGCACAATAGCCTACAGTTGACTAGCCTAATCCTATCGGGGGGGGGGGGGGGGGGGTTGGGCTGACCTGCACTGTTTACAATGTTCTTTATAATTGGCTGAGCAACACAAGGTAAAAATACCAAACACCACCCCCGGCCCTAAGAACAAAAGATTTGCAGATTAACAACAACGAATCCCGCTGCAGAGGTTTTAAGGAGGATCAGGTCAGGCTCCCCTCCTGAAAGCAGCTGATAATCTAGCCTACAGGTCAACTACCAAGAAGGCTTGTCATTTCACACTGCAGAAACTGGGTGATACTCTATGGAAGGCATTAACTATTTTCTCTACAAACTTGCACACGCAAAAGAATTTTGATAGGTCTTTCGTATTATTGAACAAAGCTAAAAAATAAAAAAAATTGTGATGCCTTCATTAACTCACATTTTGATTCCCGTTGCAGAGTTTGGAATGAAAAAATAATCAATTAACTAAAAAAAAGACGGAAAAACAAAAATCGTGCTGTTAAATTACATTTCTGTAGCATACTTTAATAACATTTCAATGTATTTTTTTCTTCTTGCAGATGCGTATTCCTCGGTGCCATTGCGTTCCCCAGTGACATTCGCGTTCTCTCCTCACTTTGGTCCTGTGTTCTCTGTGGACTGCTCTCCTTATCACAGAAATCTCTTCCTCACTTGTGGTACAGACGCATCTGTCAGACTTTACTCAATGTTACAGGTCAGAAAATATGACGCAAAGCTTGACTCAAAGATTGGAGTTAATAACATGTGGATAAAATCCAAAGAGCCGGGTTGTTTAAAGCCGGGTTAAGATAACCCAGGGTTACTGCTAAATTTCAATGCAGAAAACGTAAAAAGTGAATTGAGTTTTATGCTTTTTGTCTACAATTTGATGATTGGATGCCTTAGAAACCCGGGTTAGAGCCAATCGGCCTTCGAACAACTGTCAGGGTTGCGAGAGGTCAGGAAATGGTCATGGAAAAGTCAGAGGATTTTATTTTGAGTCAGGGAAACTTGATATTTTGAAGAAAATTCAGGGGAAATTGAATTAATGTTACACAGCTTATAATTTATAATAGTATTTAAGGCTGGTACATACAAAGGCACTAAAGTCACGGCACTTTTCTTTCCTGACAGTCGAAGCCCCTATTCTCGGTGGAGCCGGGAGCGGGGTACTTGTTTAGGGTCCGTTGGTCTCCATCACGTCCCTTGGTGTTTTCCGTCGTTACTGCCGATGGTCGCTTGCTTATTTATGATTTGAAGGTGAGTGTCTTCAATTACATCAGTCGGTGAGGTGACAAGATGAACGCTCTGAAGGTGACTGTTGTTAAACCCTCGTGATATGTGTGTTGTCAACATTGGAAGTGGTTTGTACTCAGGAATATTGTTAGTTTGTAGTCTGGGGGTCCGGGGGTTTGGGGCGGGGGGGGGGTTTAGTTGTCCAACCAGTTTTTAAGGGATTTGAAGCCGAGAGTTGATGCCACGGTACTTTCGTTGTATGAAATTATTAACTGGGTGAGTTTGTATCCTTAGGTCAATCGCGTCAACCCAGTTGTCACGCTAGACGTCACGGCAAACAAATCGCCTGTGTACTCACTTGAGTACAACCTTCACAGGTACTCCTTTTTTTTCTTTATTGTTAATGTTGTGTTGGTTTTTTACTCTCAGCCTGGCAACAAGGCCTAACGCGGTGAGTCGGACCAAGTCTCCTGTCCTTGCCGCGGCCTTGACGCTCGCGTGAGCCTGGTGCCAGGCTAGTGACCCTTGGCTTTTTTTTAACTGAAATAGTGAATTTGTTTTTCTTTATTTGTCTTTTTTCTCTTTCAGGCGTCAGACAGTAGCCACAGGTGATTCACAAGGACGAATCAAAATTTGGCGACTGAGCGACGACTTGACAGCCCAGTCAGCTAGAGAGGAGGAATTCTTAGCAGGCATAGCGAATGACGCGCAGACGGAATAACAAGGAACATACGCTAATAGTCTGCATGCTTTGATCTATGGCTCGTCAAGCGACAAGCAAAACTCGCGCGCGAGAGAGATTACGCATGGAACATAACCGCGTTTCTCGCTGCGCGCCTCGAATATTCGCGCAAGTTTTCGCCCCACTTTTGCGCGAAATTTTTCACTTTTCTCTGGACAGCTTAGAAGAGAAAGAAAAACAAACAGTCACAGTCTGACTGAGAGGTTATATTATTCTGGGCCAAACGACTGAGGCTTTTATCTCAGAACAATTGCCTCTGGCTGATTTTGGACATCCCTACCTTTGTTTAACCTTGTGCAATTTTCAGATGGTTGGGTTTGTCAATTGCAGGTAAAATGATTGTTTATCAAAGAAATCAGTGGCTGGAAGTACTGGATATAATTTGGAACATGTTACTTATTAAAATTACCTCAAAGTAACTAATTTTACAGAGAACTTGCTTCAGCGAATTTTTCCTGACTAAATTTCATTGAAAATGGTAATGTAGGTACTAAAAATCGCCTATGCGTTTTAGTTGAGATCACCAAATTAATTCAAAGATCGAAATTCCTTTCCCAGACTGATTTTGGTGATTTAGAATGAAAACGTTTGGTTACCACGGACTTTCCGGCGTTCTTCCAAGGCATTCCCCCGGCATTTCGTAGTGGCTATCTAGTAGGTGAACAGAATTGTTCAGCTTGTGTAAGGCGTCTCGATAGTGGAGTTACATCTCTTTCTTACTACTGCTGATTGAATCAATGTTCTATAAGACAAATTGACTCATTTGCTGTTCTAACATTTCGACGTTTGCCATACTTCGGATAGTTCACGTTCACTTTGTCAGAAACGCTTTTGATGTTGCTCCCTATCTCTATTCTCTCTATACGTCTTTATGCCATAAGGCACATAAGGCTTTGACATTCTCTTTCCACCCACTACGATTTGCTGCGAGGGTTCTGATATTCGCCCATGACTGCCACCCAGCTGTTTTCCTTTCATCTTCAACCATTCTCCTCCATGTTGTTTTGGGTCGATCCGGCCTTCTTTTCCCTTCTGGCCTCCATTCCAGAGCTGTGACGCAATGTTCCTCTTTGTCGTTCCTCATTATATGTCCAATCCAGTTCCATCTTCTACGTCTGATTTCATCGCTCGTTCTGTTCACTCCTGTGTTCTCCTGAATTTGTTGGTGGGATATGGTCTGAGGCCACCTTATTCTTAAAATCCTCTTCATGCACTTGTACTGAAAACCGCCCAGTTTCTTTGCTTCTGTTTTCGTAAGTTTCGAAGCTTCCCAGCCATACATCAAAACTTCACCTAACAATTGTTTTAAACAATTGTGCCTTCGTCTTTCTGCCAATCTTACTGGTGTCCCATATTCTTTGCATCCTATAAAAAGCCTGTCTAGCTTTAAACAATTGTGCCTTCGTCTTTCTGCCAATCTCACTGGTGTCCCATATTCTTTGCATCCTATAAAAAGCCTGTCTAGCTTTACTCGGCCTATGCTGTATGTCATTGGTTGTTCCTCCTTCTTTGTCCAGCAGTGCGCCTAATTACACACACTCTTTCACCTCTTCTGCCTGTTCACCATTAATCTTTATTCGTTGGTCGTTTTTGGCATTCACTCGCATGACTTTTGACTTCTTTGCATCGACCTTAAGACTGACTCTTGCAGCTTCATCGGTTAGTCTGCTGGTCTTATCTCGTATGTCAACGCACCTGGACGACAACAAAGGGATGTCTTCTGCAAAGTCTAGGTCTTCTAAGAACGAGGTGAACTTCCATTGTATACCAGTTCTTCTACCTTCTATAGTCCTGCTCATGACCCAATCAAGTGCAAGTAGAAATAGGAAACCAGACATGACGCAACCTTGCTTTACTCCTGACTGGACTTGAAACCATTCTGTTGTTTCACCCTCATCTAGGACTGCACACCCAAAGTTGTTGTACATCGCCTTCACCAATTCCATAAGCTCTTCTGGGATTCCGTACACTGACATGATGTTCCACAGACTTTCTCTATGTACAGAATCATACGCTTTCTCAACGTCTATGAAATGGGTGTACAGAATTGCGTTCCATTCGTTGACCTGATCAAGTATATTCCTGAGAGCAAAGATCTGATGGATGATACTTCTGTTCTTTTGAAAACCTGCTTGTTCCTTCCTTAGGATTTTGTCAATACCTTTTTTCGATTCTACTTATCAACACTCTCCCAAAGATCTTACCGATGACTGGTAACATTGTAATGCCTCTCCAATTCGTACATTTGCGTAGGTCACCCTTCTTGGGTAACTTTACTATCAATCCTCTATTCCAACTTTTTGGTGCTACGCCCTCTTCCTTCGCCTTGCTCAACAGTTTTGTTGGTTCCTTCGTTCTCACCTAAATCTGTTTTTAGGAGTTCGGCTACTGCGTTATCGAGTCCAGCTGCCTTTCTATTTTTCGTTGCTTTTATAGCACTTTTCAATTCGGTTGGTCGAAATGGTCCAATGTCAAATTCTCTGTCATTTTGCCTTCTTTCCATTTCATGGGGCTGAATGGGCCTTTCAGGTGGGTCTTTGTTAAGTACTGCGTCAAAGTGTTCTTTCCAGATCTTCAGTCTTTTGTTCCCCTCATTTGTCGGTTTTCCGTTTTTATCGTTAGCGGTAGGTTTAGCAAGAAACGACTCCTTACTTCCCGTATCCAACAATACCCATTTGGTCACTGAATTCTTACTTTCTTCTTCCACTCATACAGGAACCACTCGAAAAGCAACTTAATGCGACGTGAACTCTTCAGCCCTACGGACGTCATTGAAATAGTAATACGTTAAACCAAGATTACTATATTCCTTGTGCAGTCTGGTCTTTTATATCTTGGCAATGCTAAGATGTTGCTGATGGTACTGTTCAGTTCAGAATGTATTTAATTTAAACTAATAACGAAACTATTACACGATTTCTTACGTCTTCGAGTATCATGGATCAATCGAGCAAAGCACATGGTTATACGAAAAAACATCCCATAATATACTAAATGTCCAGTCTCTCAGGGGCCCTTACGGCCCTTCCGCTCCGGGTTCGGGCCTGAACAGGTACTTAATGGCTCTTTTGAAGTCACGTAGTTGACAACGAGCAGCTCCAAGATTTCCACATGCATTTCGTTCTACAGCCTTCTCCTCTGTTTCTTTGCAAATGGTAGGCTGTTGTTGGTGATACTCTATGGCGTTTTTGAAAATGCCAAGAGAGGTGATATACAATCAAGATTGCCATACGTGTGACCTTCTCCAGATCCGTCTCCCAGTTCCTTGACAATATCGTGATACAGCTGGTGATACTCTACAGCTTTTTGGTAGTGGCCCAACGCATGAAGATTAACGGCTAAATTGCTCGACGCACGGCCCTCAACAGCTCTATCCGCCATTTCTTTAGTAATTATTTGATGTAGTTGGTGGTTCTCTTTGGCTGTTTTGAATCACCCAGTTTACGATATGCCGTACTAAAATTTGCATGCGCACAATCAATCAGTGTTTCAAACAAACCCTATATAATTCATGGCTTCTACTGTTTTGACAATCATTCATTCGATAAACTTTGTGAACTTAACCGGATCAATGTTTGCAGTCAACCTTTTTAAAGTCTGGTAGAGAATTCAAGAGTTTAGGAATGTGTTATGAGACAAAGCTTATTGTCCTCTGCAAAAGTTAAATCCTCCCGCGTGACCTCCTTGCTTTGCCCCTTTTTCCTCATCCATTTGAGCAAACGTAAACGGTTATACACTGTTTGAAGATGTATGATTAGTACAATCACATGGTATAAGAAAAACGTGTTTCCGACTTCGGAATTTTTGTGAATCAGTTGAAAAAAGGCTGCACTCGTTGAGCCGCCCATTTTATTTCTTAACTATTTCTAATAATCAAATTCATAACTTTATGGCTGGTTTATCGAGGCTTACCTCTTGGGCGAACCTCATAGAATGTCTCGTTTTTCATATCCCGATCAACTCATTTTTTCGGGCAAGTAAAAGTAAAAAAAAAAAACATTGTGATCCACTGTCTGACAAGCAAAATTGTATTATTTAATTGTAATATTTTAGTTTCTGTGATCTTATTGCAAATATTATGTAACATTTATTTATAGATTGATTGTAAAAAATGTAATTAAAGGAGTGGAAAGCAAAATATCTGTAGTCTATTACTTGTTAGTTCTACATTAAATCGGAAATATTTGTTTACGTTATTTCATTTATCTCATAATCTCAGCATTGGAAACAGAGGTTTTACCAAACAGCACTGCACATGCGTAACTGAAACGAAAACTAAGAGGCACAGAATCCCAGACTCAGTCTCCCTCGGTCAGATTTCTCTCCTTTTGCCCGATTGACCGACCGAACGACACACCGATCGACCGACGGATCGATCGACCTACCGACCGGAATGACCGACTTTTACGAAAAGGAAGGAAGATGGGAAGTGAATCATTTTATGGGGATGGCCCATGCCAAAGATTCCGGAAATTTCGTTGGGAATTCAAATGGAAAAATCCGTTTCGGTTTTTCTCTGACCCGAATATTCGGGATCACCTCTGGAAGTGGTCCACTTATTTCGGTCGGAATATTCCGACCTAAATTCACCGTTCCAATTTTGAAAAACCGGTTCATTGCCTCACTTCTTTACTTAAATAGGGAATTCGGAAAGGGATGAGAAATGGTAAGAGTCACCGCTCTTGGTCGGCTCGGTTTGATCGGCAATTGTCGTTCCATTTTCCCTGGGTATTCCACTGGTATGGCATGATCGAAAGCAGGGCCCCTTGCTTTATACGTCGAGGAATTTCATTAGATTTCGTAAAGAAAGGCTAAAATGTGCCCGTGGAGGTACTACTGTCATGCAATTCTAGAAGCATGAAGCATGAATAAAACAGATTTAAATAGTCTGTCCACAGATCTCCACGAACGCAAGACAAATAGAGGGTATGTGGACAGACTAAATGTATAAAGCAGATCTGAAAAAAAAGGCAGAAGCAAACAAAAAGAAACAAATACAAAACAGGCGATCAACGAAAACACTGTTCAACACCCATCCCGAGTGAGCACTGGAGACGAGTGAAGATTAGCATGTCACCGGAACTTCTGATGTAAAACGTTTTCAACAGCGGCGATTTTGCTGGAGTTACCAATTCGTGGAACACAAGTTAGAATAGTGGGAAACTGGTTAGCTTTGAAGAATACATAGCTCTCGAATCTAACGGTACGTTGATCGATCAGTGTCGATTATATCATTGTCAGGATCTTATAAAATACATTAAGATAATCTCAGTTCTTTTTAATAATACTCCAAGAGAGTCTCGGAACTCTGAGTTTTGAATTTTCATCGGGGACTTTAAGGCACCAGGCAAACCGTACAGTATTTTAATACGTATGTATAATTCATGTCATTCATTTTGAACTGCTGTGAAGGAAGTCCGGCTGCCATAAACGAAATGGCTTTTCCGGATGGATCTGTTTCCTGATTTATAATTTTCGAACCCAGAAATTGTGAATCGAACGAACATAAGTTGATCGCTAATTTCGGCTTTTATTCTGCTGATAAATGTTAAGGTCGATCGCCTGAAGATTCGAAGGAATCAGTGAACTTGATTGCATATTGAAATTGAAAATCAGGGAGAAATTTACCTTCCCGAGTCAAAACAGGAAGTTAAAATGTTGATAAAATCGACATTCTGCAGTGATGGCTATTATCATAAGGGTCCATAAGCAATGATTTGAAGACTATTTCACATAAGAGAAGAACATTATAGTTTTTAAGTCTTGATACAGAAATTCTTAACCAATTTCAGGCTTCCGGTTTAAAAGACGTTCGCTTCCAGTTGGTTTCAAATCACGCTACGTATAATGGCCCATCCTACCGATGTCACGCAATATAAAGCAACTGAAAAAAACAATCTGCCATGCCGAATTAAGTAAATAGATGAAGTTTTATCAACATCTGTTGCAAACCCATGGCATTATGGGACTCAAAACTTGCCAATTTTTAAAACAAAATGCTTTGTAAAGTGGATCCAATATTTCAGATATTTTCATACGTTTGCAACAAGTTCTTATTAAACTCCAAATATTTGCAAAACTTGGCATGGATCGAGCATGGAAAATCGAGCGGTGAGGCCTTTTTGTAATCTCTTTGAAAAATTCGGAAAAAAGCGTGCCATCGGTGAAAAGGTCGATTTACGAGACAATTCAGATCGTAGTGAAGCTTATGCCAACATGAGTATGCCAACATTTGGTTATTCCCATCATTTACATTTGCTTGTTTTTGCCGGCTCTGAACCAAGTTTCCCTATCATGTAAGCCACTTTATCGAACCTGCTCGGGATTACAGATCGAGCCCAATCAATTTGCACCGAAAAATTTAACCAGTGGATATTTTTTTTGTGGAAAAGGAAGGTTAGTGGTATCACTTCAGGGGGTCTAGAATCTTTTTAATGTTTTTATTTTCTTGTTAATGTTAGATGCCCATTGAAGAAGTGCTTCGAGATTTCGCGGAAGAGAACTTTGACGGAAGTAACTATTACCCAGTTTCCCACGGCCAAACGCAGTCGATAAAACCTCTTGCTCTTGTGGTGAAGAAACCGAGATCAGTGCTTAAGCGGCCGTTTGCCAAATCGGAATTGATTGTCATTGCGGCGCTTAACGATTATGTGGTGAAAGACAAAAGAGAAGAATTCAGTGAGCTTGTGAGTTCGACCCTTTTAAAGGAAGAAAACTTACAAATAGCGGAAGATGACGCGGAAGATGACGGGGCGAGAAGGTGATCGTTCTTCTTTTATTTAAAGACGATTTCTAGTCCGTACTGCGCAGTCTCTACACCCCAATATTTGCGAGTCTCACTCAACGGAATGCGAATTAATGTTTTTCATTACTGCCTACCTCATCTTTGAGACACTCTTTGAAAGTTCTTTTTCCAACAGTTTCTTCGGTTTTTATAGCTACGAAATTGTTTCATCAAATGTTTTCGGAAAAAAGAAAACGCAAGGCTTCGCATCCATCCAACGCAACGTAACGCAACGCAACGCAACGCAACGCAACGCCACGCCACGCCACGCCACGCCATGCCACGCCACGCAACGCAACACAGCGCAAAGAGTTTTAATTAGGCCAAGGAGTTTTATCCCGGCAAGGCTTTTTTGTCTGTAATACAGTAAACCGATTGGGAGATTTCTTACTCTAATATCGGTTATGTACAAAACCTATTTATTTACTAAAGAGGAAGAACATAATAGCGTACTTTATATAGTGTCATCTTCAAATCATATTAGACCCTGCCAGAGAGTCGCTTTGTCACTTGCCAATTTTGTTATGTTTTCGTTTTACGTAGTTCTGTAGACGTTCGGCTGGAAGCAGGAAAATGTGTCAAAGTTAACGTAAAGATTGCAGATGTGCTTGGAGAGTTGATACTGGGCAAACTAGATCAGGAGTACATCAAATATCCTCATCTCTGTGATCTGCTGGATATGGCGGCTTTGGACGTGAAGAGAATGGAAAGCCTTGAAGACCAGAAACTGCGTCTCATATATTCCGTGATTTACAGCGAGAAATTTGAACTGAAGGGCAAACGTGAACATGAGGTATTTATTTTTAGTAGTGAACATAATCTGTGGATATCAGTGCTATTATGAATTGATTTCTTCTTTGTCAGGGTGTCTTATAGTAGACTCTATCGGTCAACACGTAGATCTTGCCACCACGGTATTTTGATAAAGCTGTGAACTTGTCACAAAATGCAGGTTTATTTTTTTTCGTTTGGTTTCTTGACGGTAAGTGAAGGCGCTCCCCTCCGGATCGAGCGGGCCCTGGCTGGGGAAATTGTGTTTTGCTCTTAGGCAAGACACTTTACTCTCACAGTGCCTAGCTCCACCCAGGTGTATAATTGGGTACTGGCGAATTTAATGCTGGGGGTAACCCTGCGATGGACTAGCAAGACTAGCAGGGGGGGGGAGTAGGAAAACTCCTAGTCGCCTTATGCTACTGAAACAAGAGATAGGCCTGATGGGTCGTACTTGGCTCATATGCAGACTTGACCTACTCGACGGTACGTAGGACAATAGCCCTGACCGTAGAAAGAAGCTGAGTTTTAGACGGGGCCTTTATCTGCCTCTCCACCGTCCCGCCTCATAAATACACGTTAAATGTCAAAATCATTGCATTGTCGTCTTTGCTTTTAAGCTTCAAGCAGATGGCAGCATCGACGCTCCTGTCCCTGAGGTTTTTGAGTGGCTGACAAAACATGCTCAACTTGGAGCCCACTACAAAAAGAAGACCACTCCTTCAAAGGTAGCGACGAGGTACTCTCGGGGCCCAATTTTCTTTAAGTTGGTTCGTGTGGATTACGACAAAGATCAAGGCCGGTTAAAAGTTTCCGAAGGAGAGTTTCCAGGGCATGAAGTTAAGTCAGGGGACAGAGCTACAGAACGTATAGTACACAACGCTGAAGAGTACGCTGAGTCTATTGTCGGCTCAGCTGAAGAAGAGAATTACTTGGCAGGCAAGGAAAATTACCAGTTATTTATCGTCTATGATAGACGCTTTTATCCCGTGGAACTTAAAAATAGCGCATTGGAGATGATAGATTTATGTCACTTTAATTTATCACTTGTCAAGTTGTTTTAATACAACACCTTGAATTACTTCCACATTTCCAGCAGTGCCTAGCTAGTTAACCGCCTTAGCTAGTTCGTGAACCTGACAATAACTTTTACTGCAGTTATTATCGGTTTTGACATGCAATTAAGCAGCATTGACCCTTTTACCTCGTCTGCATACCTTTTAAAACAAAAGAATATTACACCGCATACTCAACCTCAACAGCAGCTATGCGGGCTTAAGTCCCTTTAAGAAGGGTTCTGATTTTTTTCTGTGTGTGTGTTGGTAAATGGCATAACAGGACTTGAGCAATATTTGTAGTACTCGCACCACGCTACCCCTCCCCCTTTGGTAAATTATCACATTCTCGAATGGTAGTACCCATTTTGTTGCACAGTTATTGTTTGAGGACATAAGGTGCATTATTATCTATATCATTGCAATGACAAAAATAAACTAACCATACCATCAACTCTGTTAGAACAACAGCCGGAAGATTCTAGAAGGTTAGGGATATTCTTCACGGAATCAGTATTATTAAAGAGTTTTGTTTATGCTCATTACATTAGAATCTCTGACAGATGAAGATATAAAGAAACTTAGGATTATCAAGGGTTCAGTTTTGAAGTCTGCGGAGAACAGAGAAATACGCAAGGAGAGAGTGAAAAAGTATCTCAGCTGGGTGAGTGTCTTTTATCAATTGATATTTGCACGTTGCATGGGATAATAAAGTAATTTATTTACCCTCGGACTTGAAAATGCTGCCCTCAGCCTGCGGCTTCGGGCAGCATTTTCAAGCCCTCGGTCACAGTTTTTCACTATACGGACCTCCCAGCCGGCAAATAACATATATATATGAAACACGAGAGACAGTGTTTCACCGGGTTAACAAAACAGAGAGAGAGTTGAAAATAGGACGCGCCGCACAGTATTTTTGTCGAAATTCTACGTATCTAGATAGCCGATGAAACACTGTCTCGAGTGTTTGATATATCTTCTCAACCGAAACAAAAACTAAGTCCAGTGCCGTAGCATGGGGAGGGGCCGGGGGGGCCCGGGCCCCCCCAAAAATTGGTGAACTCAAAATTAAAATATTCA
>OMLO01003060.1_pt1 | contig 13755 bp, 7 predicted proteins | sample 1674811 | NCBI WGS metagenome assembly OMLO01 (sample SAMN06265003, study PRJEB25207) | coral metagenome | isolation source: Coral host | place: Mexico:La Bocana,Puerto Morelos, Mexico | collected 2008-11-13
GTGAAGTGTCTTGCCTATGAACACAACGCAATGTCCCCGGCTAGGTCTCGAACCCGGACCGCTCGATCCGGAGTCGACCGCACTAACCATGAGGCCACCGCGCCTCACAATAACTCCAAATTAAATCGATTTTTCGTGGTAAAGTAAACATTACTTGACAAATATTTCAGACGATTTTAATTTCGGACAAAAAAGTGTCCGAAAGTTAAACCGCCCGAACCTTTTAGTGCCCGAAACATTTACAGTACAGTGTAAAATTCTAACTTGTTAATGTTTCAATCTTATTCGTATTTTGTAGGCGTAAAGTACTAAAACTATGTTTCAGGACAGTGTCCGGAAAAGAGATAAAACGAATCCATTATTAAAGTACAAGTAATGTATTTGAATTCCTACGTGAATTTACTTAACTTTACCTCTGGCTTGAATCTTGCGAATGATAGCATTTGACTCCTTCAAGACATCTTCTTACCAGCGCGTAGTAAGCTCGCCGTACTTTACTTTCTAAGCTCAACCCACAGCCATCAAGACTGTCAGCATAGTGCCTGGAAAACATAAAACAACAATGCGTGTGCAAAAACATGACCAATACCTACACAATTACCATAACTCTAAAAACTCTCTCTTAACATAAACTGTAAAAGGCTTCCTCAAATAAGGAAATCACAAACGTGACGGAAGTTGGATTTGTCATGTCAATTCGCATATATTTTGACTATATCATTTGACAGCTTTCCCTTAATTTTAATTTTGATTGGGAACAAACACTTAACACTCATTTCCAAACACCTTGAAGTTCCTCCAAAATGCTCCGCTGTGCTTGGTTTTTTTAAACTCTCTTCACGGTGCATGCTTGAAATGTGGTAGGGCATAGTCTTCCTTGTTTGATGTACTCAGTAGGTAAAAACTCTCACCAGTATATTGAAAATTGGTGTTGATTTGGGCAAACAGTAAGAAACGTTTGTATAACTATATCAAAAAAGAAATTATTTTACCTCGGAAAGAACTTTTGAGATGCCAGAAACTGCTGCAGGAAAAGAACAGCCGGAGCCTGTGCCGCACAAAAATAGACAGAGTAAATCAATAAATCCAGAAAACAAAACACTGATCCTAAACTGACCTAACAGAATGGTTGAGAATGCCGTTCTACTATAGCCGTTCTACTAGAGACCCTATGCATAAATGGCTGCCGATTAAAAATTCTTTTGTATGCATTTATATTAGCACAGCTAGCCTCGTTTGAAAATAAAAATTCTTTTGAATTATCAACTCAAAAACGAGGTTACTTGGGCTAAATTGGCAGCCATTTATGCATAGGGTCGATTGTTTAGAGACGATACAAACAAAATTAAAAATAACTGTCATGTACTTGGGTTGTGATAGTAATATTTTCACTAGAGCATTACCTGGACAAGGTCGGTTTCAGAAGAAATGCGTAGAAACTCGGCAGCAAAGAGGTAAATGTCAGCGACAGTGTTGGCATGTTTCACTCTCTGTTGTAGCAGGGCTTGGATTCTTCGTTAAAAGAGAAAAGCACATTTCATAAATTCCAGTTATCAAAGCAAATAACAACACATGAAGTCATATTTAAGAAGTGTTCTTTTGCTCTATTGTCAAAATGGCTGAGTGAAAGCTTGTTTTCAGAACAAGTTATGACAAGATGTCTATGTTAACAGAAACATAGAGGTGGCGAAATGTAGGTTTACTCTTGCGATGGCCAAAGATACGAAGATGGCTTAAGGCAAAGCAATTTTAATTTCCTAAACCAATGGAATTCTTGTGCCATCTCGCAGAACGGTTTTCTTAGCTTTTCATTACGTCATGTTCATAGTGGTATGCTACTGTTACCGGCTCAGATTTGCAAAATTTTGGAGCGAACTTCTCCTTTTAATACTTTGCTTTCACTACACTGCAGTAGCTATTTCTTAGCAACATACAAAGTAAGCAGCGAACTTGAATAAACTTCCATAAACCCATTTAAGTTACCTCTCGTGAGAATAGGAATCATTTGTTACGAAGTCAAGTATCAGTTTAAATGCTGGGTGCTTGTCAATCGTCCTGATTTCTTCAAGTGACAGCGTTCTCTGTCCAAAACATAAAGAGATAAGTTACATTATGATTTTCGTAAAACGCAAGTTCTCGTACACCACTGTCAAGCTGACCGCCCCCACCGCTTGACCTTTGATGCAAAATCAAAGCGAAAACAAATGGACACTAGGCTAAACATTGGAAAAACGAGAAAGTTCACGGCTTAAACGTGATACTGGCATTGTTCTTAAAACCTTCGAGTGGGCGAGCTGGAATGTTTGAAATGGCGGACGCAGCAGAAACAACAGCCCACTCACAGGTCACATGGCCTATACTTAGGCCCCAGCGGTGTGTAGGAGAGCCACATTTTTCACTTCTTTCGTTTCACTAACTCTGTGAAGTTAGTCTTGTAACGGTGTTCAAAGCACGTCACCGTTAAAACGGAGCGCACGATGATGATATTCAACACGCGATCAAGGACATGCTAAAAACAAATTGTAAGTGCCGTTATTTTCGGTGATACCCGTAAATACTCTTTTACTTGTCAGGAGTTACAGAAGTTGTTTTTGCAGAAGTTACTGAGTCCTAAAAATGAACCCTTGTTTGGTTTAAAAACACGAGGTAATTATTGACCACAATGGCAACGCAGACTTATGCTTTGAAAGCCTATAGACAAGCGCCCAGAAGTCAAAGCAGGAAATCGCTCAAAGCACACAGACCTAATTTAGCATATATCAGTACAATAAGCGGGAAATCTAACCTGCCTGGGTCCTAGCAATAGACTCCCACTGTGCTCTGTAGATGTCCTTTGCCAAGATGACTTCCTGTTTAACCACTTGGAACGTCTGTTTTCTCTTCCCTAGAATAACACCAAATTACAGAGAGAACGTCACTTCTGTACCCAACTGAATGTTTCCAGCTAATAATGAGCAATTATTCCACGAGCGCGCGTTAGGTATGGACGTCACATAGCCAACGAGGCGCTTTGCGCCATTTGGCTATCTGACCTCTGGTATTCATCAAACGCGAGTGCAATTATTGTCTTATTAAAGACACTTCCAAAGTATAGAAAACTAAAAACGCTCAAACATATTCGTAGAGCACGGTATAATTTCTCATATTCCATAATGGTTAAGGCAATGGAAACTCTTAACCAATAATCTAGTAGCAAAAGATAAGTTAACATCTAAACATGTTTGCAAACTAGGTGCTAGTTACTGACTGCAAATCAAACTGGTGTTCAGATATATGTAGCAGCAATTGTACCTCCTGGCTTTTCTCAGTGATTCTCTGCAACCCAGCAAACTTAAGAAGAAACTGTGCCTTTTCTTTACAAGCGATCACTAAAATAAGAAAAAAAAAGTATTACTGTAACATGCATCTGGAAAACAGAGAGGATACAAGCCAAATTGGGGAGTAGAAATACTCCAAGTCGCTCCATGCTACAGAAACCGTTGATAAGCGTCAGCCTGATAGGCCACTTGGCTCGTATGAAGTCCTTTAAATTGCTAGCTCGTTACTGGGTGTAAGCGTTGTTAAATGTAAAATACAGTACATTATATTTATAAAGATCTTGCTAAGAGACTCCCAGCCCTGTCTTAACACATACCAGGCGTGTCTGGGTTGATTTTCTGGGAAGAGCGGCTCTCCTGGTTAGATTCCTCTTCAGCTTGCAGAATCAAACGCTGGCGACGATCAACCTTGAAATTCATAACAAAGAGTTTCCTGTAAGTTGAAATGTTGTAGGAATTGCAATATGTTATACCGTAAACTGCTGCCTATAAGCCCTTGGCTTATGCAACTTCGTGAGAGGTTTTGGACACGCTTATGAACAGGGTGCAGGGTGGGTTATACCAAGCGCGGGGCTTATACGCGGAATAAAAATGTCTTTCGAAATGAGCTACAGCAACCTTGATGGAAATACGTATTTCAATATACAGGTTTTCACTTAAGCTTTAAAGCATCAATATAAATCGGAAGTAATACTTTTTTTACAGCGGATGGGTCTATAACCGGAGGAAACAGAAACAAGGACTACAATGTCAATGTCTCAAATCAACAGTCGTGACCTCCAGCAAAAAAATGTGAAGCCACAGGGTATGATAAAGTGACTTATAATACATACCAAACCACGTCTGAGAGACTCAGCCGTCAAATACGCATCTTGTACGCCTTCTGGGACAGCTTCCGGAGGTGTGTTGTTGGCTGAAGTACAGAAAAAAAACAACATAAATATATACGCATAATCTCTTCGCATCATTTAACGACACACTGCATTTGGAAATGACACAAAGTCTAATGCGAAAGCCGATAAAGAACAAAATTGCTATAAGGCAATGCTTTAAACTGCCAAAAATGGTTTGGATTGATACGTTGCTAACATTTTTATAATGTAAGTTGAAAACAAAGTAATGTAAGTCCACCTACCAAACAGTACAATCTGGTCCCTTAATTCCTGCGAGTGCCAAATAAGGGCAGCAAAGACAGAGTGTACAGCTTTGTCTACAAGAGGACCTCCAATAAATGGCCCAGGAGCCTTCTCACGACACCTGAAAAGGAAATTAGCCAATGATATTTTCAGAAGCCAGAAGTTATGCAAACAAAACACCGTCTGAATCTTGACTGAAGAAGCTTTGAGGTGTGAAACCTTGTTATTGAGAATATTGATGTCAGATGGAAATGTGAATCGAAAGGAATTCCAAACACGTTGCAGCTAATGTGCTGTTTTAGCTTATTTTCTCCAGATTTGGCTCCAGAACTCAACGTTTCCTGATATCATTTAATGATTACCTATTTCATACTAGTTGACGTACATGTACCCTCTGCGTTACCACGTTTCACATAACTGCACTATCACGTCACAGACCGTGTATAACTTTACATGTTTATCAACTCAGCTGGACACGAACCTTTTAATAAGCTCGTCTATGGTGCTGTTATCTACACTCATGATCCCATGCAGGAAAGAGTTAACGGAACTTTCGACTGAAGTACCAGTTGTTGCCTGTGATACAAAAAGAGACATGAACAATTACACGGAACTGGCAGACCAATAACCAATAAGAATTTCAAAATTGACAGTGGCATTCACACGTCATTCACACGTAAAAGTGAGAATTTCTCATTGTAACAAAAATCACTCACGGTGCAACCAGAAAGAGATCTTTGCAGTTTGCCCGTCATGTACCCTCCACGAAAAAGGGTGGTCCAGATTTCACTCTGAAGTAACTTTGTTTCTTCTTCGTTGTCTAGATTTGTCGTTGTTGGGGAGGCTGCATTAAAGAGCGAGAACTAAGTTTAAGTCACGTGCCTGCCGGACCCAGGTGTAGCACGAGAAAAATTAGAGCAAGAAACATACTCAGTAACGGAACACTACTTGGCGCTTCAAAATTGTTCCCGAAATTATCTTTGAAAAATAAAAAACAGACAGCCGCTACTCAGTATTATAACAATACAGTCGGGCCTGGGTTCTGCGAAGGGTAGATAACGCTATACACAGTATAAATTACTGTCCAGCGGATAGCGTAATGTGTTTTGTTAAAACTTATTCACTGGATAACCCAATTTATTATGTTCGCCTGTCTTCTTTGCAGTGCTTCAAATCCGATGGACAGAGAGGTCAAAGTTACACTGGATACTCATTTCAACTTTTTCTTCGCGGACATTGTTGCCAAATAAACGGCTTGGCCAGGCGTAAAGCCCCGGTCATACGGCGTACGATTATGATAGTGGATGATGGTCGATGATAGATAGCACGCGCTTTCCTTTGACCACCAACTATCATGCACTAAGTTTGAGTTTGTTCAAATTCTTCATGATGGTCCATGATATCGTTTCCCGTTTGACCGCGCGCCGGTATGATAGTTGATGACAGCTAGGGGAGGGTCAATTATCATGAACTACCATGCACCGTTTGACCACGACTTATGGGTAAAAAAAAATATACCGCAAAAGCTCCGCATTTTAACCCCTACGGTACGACGTGCACCTCCGTCCTTTCTATACGGGAGTCCCCACGGGATTAAGGTTCTAACAGCACTGGTTTCCTAACATTTCTACGTGGAAAGGAAGGTATTACACTGTGTCTACCTTTTCTACTATCCAGAGCGGAACTACAGAGCTGACCAAATAGGCGTGCCATTCCAAGCTGAAGATCGAAAATCCACGACAAAGCCACATCTGGAGAACCTTTTGCAGTTACCTGTAGTCCAAGATAAATAGAGAGCGCATAAGGAAGACTGATTTCGCAGTTTTCTTGCTACATTCTGTATTTGAGATTTTCAAGAAAAGCGTTCGTGAAGTATCACTCCTAGAAACAAAACTTCATTTAGTACGATCAGTTCATTAATAGACAAATGTACGTCAAGTTTTTGTCTGTTTTGATTTGTTCTGAAGAAAATAAAATCGGATATTTTAGTATTGATAGAAAGCTTGTGGTTAATTCAGTATTTACAATTTTCATCGGGTGATTGGGGTCTATGATAATTGTGTAAACATTTTAACTAAACTACGCATCGCATCATTGCCACGACGATGTCGATGTCGACATCTTTTTGCCAATTTTTTGATGGTTTCTATTTGAACCGGCCAATCAAAAGATGGGAACTTTCGAGGGCGGAAATCTTAAATTTGCGGGTAGTTGTCATTTTCAACGGGAGCCATCAGAAGTTGTCAAAAGATGTCTAAAAGTTGTATGAGTTGTATGTGTTAAGGCGGGTAGCACTATAACGATCGTCACAATCCAAGCAGTTAAGAGCGGAAAAGATCGAATATACTTAGCAAGACAAGTCTGTAATTTTTGCACTTACTTTGAATTTGTATCCCCATTCGTTGTTACTGCCATCGGAGTGAAAATTAAACAGCAGGCGATTTCCAGCTTTGAAGTTTACGCTCTGCAAGAAAAATACAGCTCAGCAAGTGAAGAAATGTTGAGATGCCTCGCTTTTTTAATAAGAGGAATGTGCATAAGTGTGCTGATATACCTTTGGCCACTTTTCAGTGTCAACCTTTTGATCAAAACGTTTTTTGTTTCCATTTGAATCTGTAAATTCTAAGTAATCATATCTGCAAAATAATTGAAAGAAGACAATAACTTAACAATAACGGTTTTCTCATGTCACCTAGCGCATTTATAAACTACCTACAAAGGTAGAAGACAACAATACCTTCTTTCTGTTTCACAGCGTGGATCAAACTCAACAGTAAATTCAGAACAACCAGGACAGTTAAAAACCTAAAAGTGACATAAGTGGTAAAGAGTTTATACACTTTTATTCAACAAGTTTCCTATCCCGGCCAAAAGCACGAAACATATTGCAAAAATTGTTTGCGTGCAAGCAACATGTTACGAGCTTGTGGCCACGCTGTGGCCTCCTTGTAGCAAGACGTTGGTTGATGATACAACAGCGAAACCAAATCTCTCCAACAAATCACGCGTAACAATGTTACAATATGCTGTGTGGATATGTTGCGCACGTTTGACTGGAAAAGTCGACAGAAATTAGAGCGATGCGTCCTTCGGCGATATACAACAGGAATACGTGTTTCAACAACAACGTTTGTTTGGGGGTAGGCGGGTTGTTTTTACTTCGTTTTTTAATTAAACAATCGACATGTGCCAGAGAAAAAGGAAAACCATTTAGTTTACCATTTTGACGTCTTGGTTGTTCTCGTAATTGTGCGCAGATTCCACATCCCATGTTCTCAGCACAGTCTGTCCCTGGGTTTTGTTCCACTCTTCAGAATCAATCTGAGAACAAAAAATATGTTGAATCATTAACACAACTGTTATGATTATTCTTGAAAGTATTGATTATTTCACGTAGAGGCAAATCAATTGATGTACTTCAAAATGTAAACGTCAAAAAATACCTTACGAAAAAATACTACAGTAACTATACTCGTGTAACGCTCACTGAACTTCAGAATTTCGTTATTACACCAGTTGAATATTTTAAACAAGTTTTTCTCTGAAAAGTAGCAAAACACATTGTGTGGTTAAAGCCATAATTTTTACATCTTGAGGGTGACATTCTTTTCGACCAGGAAAATTCAGGACTAAAGAATAAAGCTTGGAAAATTTGCACTTTAAGTTCAAGATAATGCCATGCAGACCAATTTTAGGAAGTCAAACGAATACAGTTACACAGTGCATATCATAGGAAACTTATGATCATGTGTGTAGTATATCTTCTTTAGTACAATTGTTTTAAGGAATCTGACAACACTTTGAATGACTCTTACTTTAAAAAATAGCTCCGGATATTTGTTTGAAAATTTCTTTAACTCTAGAGTCACTGGTTGGAGGCTTTTGAGCACTGGCATACAAATGGAATCCACATTTGTGAACAAGTTAAGAAAGAGAACCTGAAAAAAAAAAAAAAAAAAAAAAAAAAAGAAAAAAAAAAATAAAAAAAAAAAAAAAAAAAAAAAAAAAAAAAAAAAAAAAAACGATACAGTGTATAAGAAGGTTAAACAAAAATACTACAATTGCAGCAGAGATTCATGATATACATGTAAAAAAAGTGGGTTTGAAAAAAAAACCGTTGAAACCTTAAGACTTTTTAAAACAAAAGTCTAGAATTACACCAAACCCAATGCACGAATAACTGGTCAATTTTGAGAAGCTGAGGGGAACTGAACAATTAGAATTGTCATATGAGCATACCAGCTGCCTCATCGCTGCCGACACGTATGAGTGCTCCAGTCGGTCAATCACGGCCAGTTGGTCCTCTGCCTCATTCACCGCCTGAAGTGACAGGAACACTTTGTTGGCCAGAATGGCAACGTCTGCAACAGCAAGAAAAGACACAAAAATGACAGGAACAAAAACTAAAAAACTAGTCTTGAGACTGAGGTCTGAGTATAATCTATACTGAGTATCTATTAGTGCGGCTGTGTTGCCAAATTCTTATCAAAACGCTTTAAAACCAAAGAATACCACAACTGCACATATCTGGACTAAATACCAACGGTTACAAACGTACAATCTATAACAAGAGACGTTGCAACATCCTGGCCAAATGAAGTTCCACTTTTGATTTGTGTACTGCACCAAGTGAGAAGACTTCTTTGCATCGCACACAACAACTGAACAAGGTTAGATGTGGAATCACTGTGAGTTTCATCATCTGCTGCCAAACAAGTCAGGCACTAAACGTAAAATAACAGACATTAATTTAAAGAAAATGTGAAGGTGGAAGATGCCATAAAGAAGATAGTAACATTATGATTAACAAGAGAATATGACAGGGCCGCAGCCAGGATGAATCATCATAAAACCTTCTCTGGCTGAAAGTACCTGTGTTTAGAAAACACAAGCTTTCGACTGTCTTAACTACAGTCCAACTGGCAGAATGGTATAAAGCCGCTAAAAATTCTATAAGATAGTGTGATAAAAATACCACAGAATGCAATAGAATAAAATTCTGGAATAAACTTACGAATTTTTGTTGAAAAGAATGCTATCTTGTCCTATGAGTGGACAATAGTTATCGTCCGCATTGAAGATTTATTCCATAATTTTATTCTTTTGAATTCTCTAGTGTTTTATTTTGATGTCACCCGAGAGTTTTTAGCGCCTTTATCTTGTGTTTTTACACACACAACACAGAACGTTTTGATATTTTCCAATTATGATTATCATTGGGCATACCTCTTGAAATGCTACCGACAGCAGTGTTGTCATGACACCAAGAACAGGCCCGCAGTCAAATCCTTCCTAAAACAACACCAAAATTCTTGAATATATGCATCATTTTGTAAGATGTCATAACATTTTATTGAGCGTCGTTACAAACTATGTATATCGGAAAATAACTGTTGCGTATCCACAGATTATCTCACAACAATCTCTCGAATAATCAATAAACGCTTGCAAGGCGTATACAGTGTACTAAACTGCATCGTTAAGCATTGCAATTGAAAGTATTTGTAGTTATAAGTACAAACACTTTACAGTACGTGACCATACTCAGATGAACTTGCCTCTGTCACAGCATTGGGAAGTCCAAGAAGACCACTGGCATCTTTGTTGCTGAAAAACCTACAAAGTGACTCAAATGTCAGACCAAGAGACACGGCTTTCTTTTCTTCCATCACTTGATCCACCATGGACAGCAAGTGACTTCGTCTTGTCTTTGAGTCTGGGAAGAAAATCTCTGCTCCTGTGTGAGAAGAAATTAGAGAAAGAAATTACAACATGCTGCAAAGGTGATTTTCTGTTTATTTGAAAATTAGGAACAAATTGTTGATATGGGGTGACATAGATAAAAGGTCTATTGTCGCGGTTAAAACCAAAATGGTTAGAAACAACAAATAATTATAGTAAAACCACTAAAACCAATAGCAACAATGGGAAGCTAAGGGGAACCCACTGTGAAGTGAAACGATGTAAAATGTAACAAATAGATGTGATACAAACAAACGTTTGGCTGTTTTGCAAGCCTTTACCTTCTAAGATAATCATTTTTGAAATCTGATGAATCTTCTCATCATAAAACTGCTTGCTATCATCCACGACATCACAGAGATGAGCAAAAACTTTGGAAGACAGTTCTTGTTGCTGAGAAAAAAATTCCATAATACATAACTATCGGCAGAGCAAATGCAGATGTTATACAAGCCTTCAAGCTAACTGATGGCACGTACGTGGAAGACGGAATGTTAAACTAGCAATAATACTGCAAACAACAGTTAGTCTCTGCTCTACAATAAAACAAACTGACTTGTTTCATTTTAGTTTTTTTATCTCTTTATTTGTTTTCTCTTAACCAATGCATAGTTTCAAATTCACGTACTTTAAAATCACTCAAGGGCAGATCGCATTTGAGCTCTTAAGATACAAACACCATGCATTTTTAATTCCGAGACTTGGAGCTGTAACTTCAGAATGACAGGTAATATTTGTTTTATTGTTATCACGTTTCACGTAAAATGAGCTCTACCTTTTCAAATGCTGCCTTGTCAGTGGTGTCAGCTGCCAGTTCTCTAATGTTGGATTTCAAGTATGGAAGGCTTTGGTGAAAGAGACGAAGTAGAAGCAAACTAGACACCACTACCTTCTTATGTGTTACTCCCCTGTAAATAAAACCATGTTTTAAGGCAGGAAAGTAATCATTGTTCATAACCTGGCTACAGAATTGGTCAGTATGTTATAACTCTTTACAATATTAAATGATAAGTCAATTAACCCAGTTAATCATAGTGACATTTATTATTTAATAGCAATTAAACAGTTCGCCTACAAACGCAAAATTTTAACAAAAAGAGGCACTTCACAACTCATTCTGAAACACGTCAATCTGATTTTGCAGTAAGCTGTTACTCATTTAATTCTTAATAAAGGCATGATTAACTGTCTTGAGATATACCTGCTTGTAACAAGAGAATAAACATCCCAGATTAGCTCGAGACTGACACTACTCATTTCCAGTTGACCTTCCTGCAAATACAAACAAACGTAAAATGACATACAACGGTACAATATCCTGAATATATCATAAAACACACAAACACATAAGCTGAATAAAATAAAGCACAGTTTATTTTTTGTACCTTTTCCGTAAATGAAGGTGGATTCTTAGGTCTTGATTTAAGACGAATCTGGAAATAAATGAAGTTAACATTTATAAAAAAGACTGCCATCAAGAAAACAGAAAATTCAACTTAACACGGGTAAACTCTGCGAAATATCGTTTAGTACCTGGTCCTTTGCCATTTCATCAAGAAATGAAAGAACTCGCATGAACAAAGTTGAGCCTTCTACCGTGTTTTCAGAAGGCAGAGGAGCAACATCATTCTGAAATAAAAAAAAAACGATTTTTGATTAAGATTAAAACAGGCTTAAAAATTCAACAACGAGATATAAAAATGGAAAATGTACGATTTTTGCAAAGATCCGACTTAACTAATTAAAATGTTTTGAATTTTTAACAAGAGTGTTTGTAACCTTCTACAACATTTCATCATAACAATATTTGAGAGGCAATCCAAAAAGGTTCCAAACTTTACCAAGTGCAAATCATCATTCAACGGACAGTTGAGCTTGACTTCATAACCAAAAAAGTTGACGCCTAGCACTCCGATTCTTTCAGCGCTTTCTTTCCTTGATCCTAGAAACTTCACCACAACATACTATAAAATACAACATGACAAAGAATGAGCATTAAATATTACTATTTAACCGTAGTTACAACAGTTGTTACATAATATATACAATTTATAATCAACGTTTTTCAAGGTCCATGAGTGTTTATCCAAGGCTAATCCTTGAAAAAACGTTAAGGCTTCTTCTACATTACACCCGCGAATGAATTTTAAAACTGCGGTTTCACTCCGAAAATTCATCAAATGTTTTCCGCACGTTTTCCAAGCAATTTGAAAACGCAATAATCAAGGTCATTTATTTTGGGATTTGCGTTTGAGAAAAACTCGGGCAGAGAAATCACATGATTATAGTGGCGCCATCGTTTTCGAAAACCTCCGTTTTCAAAATATTTTCCGTCCATCCTAAAACCCAAAGCCGGCGTTTCCGGTGTGAAGAACGTTTACGAAATGGAATGTTGGATGGGGCAATACAAATAACAGTTCCTAAAGCAAACGCATTTGAAGACAAACACTACAAGAAACCAATACGCTATAGAAAATGCCACAATCTGTAGATATCAAAGACTAGTCGAGGCGGTTTATGTGTAAAATTCAGTTGAGGCTAGCACATAGTGAAGCCACAGTCATGTCTTGCAGTCTAATTAATGAAAGCATTTTACTCAATCAAGGAATACGCTAAATCGATTGTATGTTACTCTGTTGCTCTGGTTTCGTGATGGATTATTGTGGACGGTAGGCGTAACCGAAGAAAGAAAGTTGTATTTTCACATCGTCAGCTTTATAACTCGTTACGGTGGCGCGAAGGGCTAACGCTCGAAACGTCGGCTTTATAACTCGTTACGGTGGCCAATTTACATTTTCAACTTAGTTGATATAACCAAATTACCTTGTTACCCCCACCGACGCAGCACCACAGTTTCTTTAGAAACTTTCACCCTTTATGCAATTTCAAACTGTGGCGATACGAAAACACAACAAGACCATATGCACGTGCACAGAGATCATCATTATTATCAAACACAATATGACAGGGATATACCTTTCCAGTCAAAATCCTGTCAACATGAACTTCCACTTCATCCCTGAAAAGTAATACATATTGGCTGGACTGTAATTAAGTAATTAATTGGTAAATTCAATTTCTGGTTTCTTTTTTTTCTGGAAAAACATGGCAAAAATGGCAATTTTCGTAAAACAATGATTATGCATACTGTGGAAACAAAATACCTTACCAGCCATTAATCTTTAAAAGTATGTATTTTTAGGTACTGATTTTACCATACATCAACTGATATGTAGTTTCGAGTAAGGCAAATTTCACACTCATTTCTAGTCCAACATACCAGTCTTCCTCTGTCGCAAAAAAGGCGACTGGCTCATCAGGACCAAACTCTGATTTCCCCTTTGAACTGGAAAAACGAGAAATAACAACCAATCCATTATACAAAATAATCTTCTAATTAAAAAGTTAATATAATAATAATTTACTAAATGAATAATGGTAATTGAACTGAGTGGAGTGCAATTTGGTCTGAAATCATGTACGCGTGATTTCAAAATCAAACGAGCGCGCAGCGCGAGTTTGATTTGAAATCATAAGTATGATTTCGGACCAAAATTGCA
>OMLO01003061.1_pt1 | contig 13754 bp, 9 predicted proteins | sample 1674811 | NCBI WGS metagenome assembly OMLO01 (sample SAMN06265003, study PRJEB25207) | coral metagenome | isolation source: Coral host | place: Mexico:La Bocana,Puerto Morelos, Mexico | collected 2008-11-13
ATTTTTGCAACAAAGCCAAAATATTTTCATCTTTTCTGCTTATACTGATGCATGTATTTCATCATGCAAAATAGTCAGAGCCTCAAAGAGGCCTTTGATTTTACTCAACACATGCACTATCTGCGCTATTATTCTCTATTATTGAACGCAGTGTATTGATGGCTTTAGTCTTTTATTACAAAGATATGTTAGAAAAAGTAACGACGTAAAGATCCCAGCAATTCTCGGCAGGACATGCGCAGTTGCTTGAAAAATTGAGACCGATTGCTTTTGCAGAAACTTGCCGATGTCTAATGATCCAGTCGTCAGAATTTCAAGAAATTTGGCAAAAAATACTTTAGAAACCAAGTGAATGATCTATCACAAAAAATCTAAATTTTGACATAGGGAATTTTTAACAATACTGAACATGCAGTGAAAATGACTTATGGTGAATTACAAAAATTGCCTATGTCAAAATTAAATAGTGTTGACAGAAGGGATTTAGTGTCAATTCGTAGTGTGCAAATGATGAAAAAAATCTAACGACTAGACTTTTTTAAATAAACAAAAACCATTTTTTAAGCCTTGTTTTTAACTAGCCCCATTGCCATGGTAACAGCACACACCTTAGCCAAAATGCGAGAATAAACTCTTCTGTGGTTAACCTTGACTCTTGCAAAAAACAGGCACCAAAGCATAAATAGTAATGGTGAATTAGGCATAAGCTGTTGAAAACTGTGTTTGGCCACCTTAACATCCAGTTTTTCTCTTCAACCATCTACATGTATTTATAAAACACTAGCATGTGGTGTGCACCGATGCAAATTAATATTCAACATTTACTAGCCTCACCTCCCGGGCCTCACCTATGGCCATGATTGCCTATTTCTTTTACCAACCTCACCCAAAGACAAAACTTGAGTAGCAACTAACCTCGCCGCCAACTTCACAGCCTTTCCTGAAACCCAATTGACGTCCTTCTTGCAGACCCTTCAATTTTCCGTCCTTGTAGCCTTCCTTATAACCACTCTCATAACATCTGAAAAAAATTATGCTCATCTCTGTTTCAATTTAAATGCATCGTTAAGGTAAAAGAGTACCTTTCCTCCAGAAAAACAACAGCATCAAATGCATCATCTATCTCGTCTCTGTACGCCATGTTGGTTTTTCCTTGCCCAGTCTGCATTGCGGGTGAGTTGTCATGTGAAAATCTGAAATCGGCAAGGACTCTTGGCACAAGAACTTTAGAAAAAAGATGTAAAACTCATGAAAAACTTGAAGCCTTGTAAAAGAGGGAGACAAAGTTCAGCCACTGTTTTATATGTGAATATTTCACATTCGTAACTCCAAGCTATGCAAACGAATATTACACAAACATTGGCGATAAACATTGTATTCCAACGCATTATGCTAGTCTCAATACATTTTTAAAAGTGACCGCTGCAATTTTTTTAGCTGGTCAATACATTATGTAATTTAGCTCGCTCCGTAGGATCTGTTTGCCGTTTTCTGTTTTCCTTCACTTGTTAGTTTTAAGGTTTCAGGTTAGAGTTAGTACGTTCAGTAGCTTTCACTGTGATAGTTGCGTTTTATTGCTGCGGTGCACGCTATTGTCTTATCTTAGGAGCTAGACCAAAGTAAGTTTCTTTATTCATTTTAGTTTTATTTTATCTTATTGTTTCTTCGCATTATCCATTTATTTTGCGCTTTTACTTTTCTAGATAGTCGTTTCTTTGTTGATAGTGTTACGTTCTTGTAGCACATTATACTTAGGTTCGTTCGTTAGTTCGAATCACAATGTTTCATCTCAAAGTTACAAAGTTATATAGCAAAGTCACAATCCCTACCACACGATTTAAAGTGGTTATTATTCATTTGATATTATTCTTTTGCTGGATTAAACTTGGACTTTCACATTAAGCGTGCGTTCGAATTCAGCTCCGACTCCCTCTACTTAACAATTACCGGTAGATTATGAGCTCGAGATTGCTATGAGGTGATAGTTGATGACTATGAGGTGATAGTTGATGACACCTCATAGAAATTGAGAGCGGATGATCTAATTGTTTTAGCAGAATTCTAAATGACATTTGCTTTAAATAACTATTCCAATTATTTCTGGTCTTATAATATTAATATTAAGCTGAATTGTCAAATTGACTGAATTGACAATTAGACATTTCCAGTTGTGTGAGCGCGCTTATCAGTTTCTTTCAAAAAATTCGAGTCTTTAAGTTTATGAAACCGTGAACGTCCTTCTTTTAGTCTTCTCGGGAATATAATTCTTCAGTTGCTCCTAGATGTTCTTTCAACTTTCGGATAAACGAAAAAGCGAAATTTTGTCGAATACACCAACCCACTCCTTATTAATGGTTGATAGTGTGCAATGGCTCAGCCAATGAGATTACAGCATTTACCTTAGTATACTGGTAGAATTCTACTAAATCGGGTTAGTCCAAAATGAGTAAGGTTACAATATTCGTAAATATTAGAGATCTAGAACATAGACTGAGAAAACTGATCTGCAGCAGTACGTTAACTTCTCTAGATATCATGAGGAGTAACAGTTAATTAATAAAGCAACGACTTCTCAATACTGACAGTAAAGGGAGGCTTTAGCTCTTGAATGAGTCCCTTTAATTTTGCAATGAAAGTCAGTTTTGTCAGACGCTAAATCGGTTAAAATGATTCAATTTTATGTTGTGACCAGTGGTTTTCACATGATCAGCAATGGCTGATCATTTAAAAACCGTGTAACCAGTTTACTAATCCAACACGATGGTCTTTGCTTTGATATACAAGTAGTTTACGCAAAAGTCAACTAAAACTAATTAGAGGTATGTATAAACACAATTCAACTTATTCAAGTACATATGAAAGGTAGAGAAAAAGTATAAAACCAAGTTACTCAAAAAGATATAATTTAGAAAATATGTTATGGAAACACCCAAGATTCATTCAGGTCAGTTAAGAGGGTGTTGAAGAAAATGTCAGGTGCACGATATTATCACCCCTTTCACTGGATTACTGATAGGCACGTGTCTTGATCGATGACGTCACAGCATCGTTGCTTGTATAATAAAGTATGTAGCCATATACTGAACAAGCTAGTCGAGTATTGTCTTGATATCGTTAAGTTGGTCTACAATACTTGGTTCGAAAATAAAGACAATTTTTCTTTCCCATGCAGCGTTTGTGATTGAATTCTTTGGAATCAGCAGGGTCATTTTTAATGTGGAAAGAAAGACAAAGAAGTTCTTGTAGTAGCAGACAATTGACGCTTTTGCGAAAATGGCGCGGCCTTCAGTCAAAGATCTTTGTCTCAAAATTCTATCACAGTGGTCGATGTTATTGTTCAGCCACGGAAGACAAGAAAACTGATTCGTATTTGCGAGACTAGATGAATTACTTGGCTTGAAAACCGCTTAAAACTGTTCTTTAAGCAACATTGTTTGTTTAGTAGCAAAAAGGTTACACTCTTGCAAGCATGCTTTGTACATTTACTTTAAAACTCAAAGAGATCCAAGAGATGTTTAACTTTACCTACACAACCTGCTGAATCAAGCCAGAACTACACCGTCACATTTTTAATTGTCTTTTCGTTTTCAATAAAATCCTGTGCTGTATTCTCGTTAATTATTTATCTGTTAACTCGAAGGCACATAGAATTATTAAATGAGCTTTCTTACAAACTGTCCAAGATATATAATTATTCAAAAACATGAATTTAAAAGGTAGATCAAAGAAGATTCAGGATCTTTTAAATTATAACAAATCAGAAAATCATCATGTTCGATATGTTATCGTTTCAGCAATGCTTAACTATGGAACTATGGAACTGGTAAATGTTTCTTGAAGAAACCGTCGGTGTGTGAAAATTTGACCTGGAAGGTAATGATCTCCACAGCCATGATAAAATTACTTTCTTTTGAACGTTAGAAAATATGGCCCGGTATGAATTTTTAGTACCTGCTGGTTCTCTGGAGCATTATTCAAATTTAGGTAGGCAGCATTATTCACTAAGAATATTCTAAACCCGGAATGGAAAGTCTGAGATTTCAACGACAGGCCAGCATGGCAACGTTCGGACGTTCATCCTAATAATGACTGGTCAGAAGGACTCGGACGTTGGTCGGCTTGTTGTCGACATTTTCCGAAAATAGCGTTCACTTTTCGCAAAACTGAAAACAGGTCGAAATAACAATACGCACACTCTTGACAAAATCAACAGGTGAAAAGCAAAATAAAACAATTGGACGTTGCCGATGTTTATAAGGAAATAATACTTCTCCAAGGCTGGCCTAAGGTTAAATTGTACACTATTCAAATGGAAGCTGGGATAATACAGCTTTTACGATAGATTTATAGGATTCTAGAACAGAACAGCCGGTTTATTAGCAATAAATAAGAAATCGTCCACCACGTGGAGGAATTCCTCTTCCTTTACGAAGAAGCGATCAAAGATGTCAGAGATGATGTATCCAATGACAACGCGATGTCAATAATTAATATGTAATCTATTTCCCTGATGTATTCAAATGAGACGACTTGTGTCGTTCGAAGTTTCTGATTGGCTCGCGACCAAAATAAGTACAAAGCTGTGGCGTTCAGCTGTTCGCCTGTCGCTTTTCTTTGTGCATGAATATCCGGTGAATGGGGGAGATAAAAACTCCAGGAAAAGACGAGCCATAGCGGCTGAAACAGCAATTATAGTGATTCTAAAACAACTTGCAACCTGGAGAAGAGGATGTGGTGTTTTATTTCAGAGCCAAACGGCATAATTCATGAAATTTTTCTCCCGAAGAATGCCGTCGGGCAAGAGTGTTTGGATAAGGTGAGGAATTACAATTCGGCGATTCTCAACATGCAATGAATATTCCCAAGACACCTGTACGCCAATGAATTGTTAGTCAACTTCGCTCACTGTCGAATTACTTGCTCTTGTGGCGTTGTTGGTACTTACTTTATGGTTCTTCAACCCTTGCAGGTTTGCGAAAAGCTAAAGCTAGTCGAGAAAGATTATTTTGGCTTGAAATTCGGTGGCGCGAAACGAGCCAAATTTTGGTTGAATTTGAGAAATTCTATGTCGTCGCAGCTCACTGGAAAGCCGCCGTATCGACTGTATTTCTTCGTCAAATTCTTCGTCAAGCCACAAGAACTTCAGCAAGAAATTACACGGTAAGCGAAACAGGTGAAATTTAGCTAGATGTATGTTTTGCATTCTGTCAATTGTACCTGCCGAGTGAGGCGCTCTGAAATATACACAGTTCATGCGGATGGTGTTTGTCATAGTCTTTATTTTATTTAACAGGCATTTCACTTTCATATGTATATCGCCCTGTATAATTTTTTCCCTTTCAGGCACCAGTACTATCTGACTTTAAAGAGCTTTATAAGCGAAGGGAAGCTAGAATTGTCGTCTGCGCAAACGAAAACAATCGCTCGACTATGCGCTCTGGTTGCTCATATAGAGTGCGGCGATTTCAGTCAAGAACGGGTGCCAAAATATTCATCTTACATTCCCATGTCTGTTTACAATGTGTACGCCAAAACCTCAGATCTTCAAAAGGATGCAGCGATCGAACACAGCAAGCTGGTTGGTGTTCCTGTCTGCGAGTCGAAAGTTGAATTTTTACACATTGTATGCAGTATTCAGGGCTATGGAATTGAACTTTTTCATGGCAGATTGAGCGATGATAAAACTCTTAAAAAGGTGGACATTTATGTGGGTAATGATGGAATACGCGTGTTCAGCATTAACCACGAATTCGACTTGAAACAAGGAAAAGATGTCACAAGAAAAATTCTCGAAAAAAGGTAAGCTTTTGTTTTTGCCTCGTTTGGTTGCGCGTATGACGCGACTGTCAGTAAAGATGACGATGTTCACTATAACACTTATCTCGGCATTAAATCTTGATATAAAAAATGGCTGAAACAGTCTTTCGAATATTCATTCTTACGGCGATGTATTTGCAATATTGCGGGAATCTGCCACAAATCGTGCTGGCAGAATAACCGCATAGTTCACAACAGTCTCAATTTAGCCTTAAGTGTCGATCATGTAGAATTCTTATTTTCTTTCAAAGTGAGTGCATAAAATTATCATACACAAAATTTTAATCTCATCAAATTCAAGCGGTTAAGCCTTTTTGTTCAAATCAGTACTTCTAAATTTTTTAGTGCAGGTTTTAAAATTCTGTATTAACCTGCCGCATTAAGCGTGTACCTTAGAATGACAGTATTTTGTTCAACTTGTGTATCAGTGAGTGTTTCTCTCTCGGTTGAGTTTTTAAAATCACATGTATGTTCAAAAGAATTGTTCAGCTTTGCTTCCAATGTAATTTCAAACTTCAAGTAAAAATACGAGCAGAATATAAATGAGATTTTATTTCGCGTTATGCCAACTGTCTGTATTAGAACGGAGTCGAGATATTATTTACCTTGAATAATTAATTCTATCAGCTAAAGCCGCAAAATACCTCTTTTTGGCAGTGAGGATTTCCCTTTTTATTCGTGGAAAGCATCAACTGCATTCAATAGGCTGACAAACGAGTGTAAAAGAAGGCTGAAGTTGTGCACTGGGCGATCTTGAAATTATTTCTGTTCGTTATATTTAATTTAAATGAATTTCTGTCTTCTCTGCGGCGGTGCATTTAAGTAGACACACAGAATTTTACGGGTAACACCATTGAAAGTCTTCTCGACAAAGCAGAATGGTGGATATCAGATAACCAAGTTGGACTTCAAGCAATCAAATACGACATTATGTTGACAGTGGCAACTATTTCTATAAATAGGTAAATGAAAATATTGCAAACCAGAAGGACTGCAGATTACATTTCCAATACTAAATTTGCTTCTTACAGTAAACAAAAAAACTGAAAAGTAAGAGCTGATTATTCGTTTCGTTTCAGTTGGTTTGCTGTAATGTTTTACCCCAGGAACTTTCATTTTCTGTCTTTTCTATGTTCGCCTTTTTCCGGTCTAGAGGCTTCGCGTTGTCACATATTCCGCGTTGTTTGCTTTTTATAATAGTGTTATTTCCAAACACTGCGACAGATGGAGTATTGCTTCACTCGCATTTTATTACAATTCCCAGCGTTGTTATTCCTAAAAAGCTAACCCCACAAGCTGGCGGACTTAGGGTCAACCAATTAAAATTTGTCTTCAAAGTGGCATTGAAGTATAACGCAAATTACACTAAAGACAACTTACTCCATCAGTACTAGTTGCTTTTTTAACTTGACATGATAATTCATGCTACATAGATCTGCATAGACTTGCCAATTTTATGTGAATACCTCAAATACAGCCACTAATTCAAAACGGAAGTCGCAATACAAGAGACACTGAAGAAGATTGCTCTTCCCCTCCTGAAACCGTGGTCTGGTGGGGTATTGAGGGAACTGAGGGGGAGGGGGTGGATGTGAATGCCAAATCATCATAACACTTTAATTAGTATAGTGAGTTCTCGATTAGTACAAATATCTTTTTCTTGTTATACTGGCAAACCCCCGTCCTTCTCTACAAAATCGTGAATCAAATGGCCGTAAAATCAATTTGGCGTAGTTACAAAAGCTGGTTTCAGAGGATCAAGATAGTCGTAGAATCGCAAGTTTAGTGCAAAGCAACTCAAAAGTGGATTTACGTTGCTGTTTTTATTGGAGGGCCGTCGTTTTACTTGTTATTTCAGTGCTCGCACTTAAGTTGAAGCTTCTGGATTTTTTGTTTTCTGATAAAATGTAGAAAATCTCGAAATAACAATGCTTCGTTTCAGCCACTAACATTAAAAGTAAAATTGAAAAAAATACATGTTCAAGCCCTGGGCTACAATATAAAACATTTGAGCAATTAAAAGAAAACCACACAGAGCAACAATCACACTTGGTGAACTGACTTTTTTTTAAGAGCCGTCCGTCTATCAGCTGTAAGAGCACCCCAGACTTCCACTTTTTGGCGTTTTCGCGGTACTTTCTTCGAAATATTTTCAACGGAAATATGAAAACTCATTTTTTAGGTTTTTGTAATCCAATCTGATTTTCCTTTCTGAGTTTTCGATGGCTTCAAGCTGTGCTTCATCAGAGTTGCAATCTGTACCTCGTGTAATGGAATTACAAAATCTTAAAATTTCAATCACCGATCGCAAGTAGCATGAAAACTCACTTTGCTGGAACAGACATTCGCTTTGGTTGTTTGTGGTAGAGAGACTTCCTGGCACGCGTAAAGTAATCCGTTCTCACCTAACAAAGACACAAGGAATCAGCTTAGGAATTATGGCGTCTAGTTTGTGTCCATATTTCATACACAAGGCGTATAGCTGTCAGCGAAATCATTGATGTTTGACATGAAAATAAATCTCCCCTTAATGACCTCATTAACATGGAAAAAAGAAAAAGAGCTCTGGGTTTCAGTTTATAAGTGAAGCAGGTGTATAGTAGTAATATTGGGCGGTACGTGCCGCTTGACTTGTCTTTCCGCAGGGTGTCCTTTGAAGATGTCTCTACAGTCTCCTACAACAACCGCTCGTTTACTGTTGTCCACGGGGGAACCGGGCCGCAAGCTCAACGAGACACCTATAAGATGAAGGGTGAAAGCGATGCTGTTGCCTTGTTCCGAACGTTTACGGAGTTCCACACATTTTTCCAGTGTAACACCGTAAAACGATCCGTTATCGATCAGTGTACAAGGACTTTCGCTGGTCGGCTGTTTTCTGTGTTTGTTCCACGGAACGAGTTTGGCAGGATTTTCTTGTTTGACGTACAGCGTACGAGACGCCAGGCGTACAGCTATGCTTGGGGAGAACTGAACTCGTGTCGGATGATCGACATGACAAGCTCCACCTCGGCAAGCTTCCGTTCTGTTGGCACGTCGATGGAGTACCGTCCAGTCCAGTCCCCGCTATCCCAACGCAAGTGTTATAGCACAAGGAGGATCGACGAAGCCGGACCGTCGCGGGTTCAAGGTCGGAGGGCTTTGGCTGAGAGAGAGTGCATGGAAAGTATGTCCCCAGAACAACTCAAGGTTATGGTACGACACCTTCAGGACGCTCGAATTTGTCAGATCTGCATGGATAGCGAGGTCGCCACTGCTTTTTGTCCATGTGGTCACGTGGTTTGTTGTGTGGAGTGTTCAGCCATGTGTAAGGAGTGCCCGTTATGCCGAAGTCAAATTACTTATGCACAACGAGTATTCTTTCCCTGCGAGTAAAATGGCACATCGACTCATCCTTTTGTACAACAAACCTCGAGACAGTAACATGCATGAAAAAATGAATCAACAATGAGCAATGCTGCAATGCCGGCATATTGATGTGGAATGGAAACTTGGCCATACTGTGAGGATGCTATGCAATAGCTACCTAAACACACTTTAACGTAAAAAGACAATGTAGAAAAAGACATTGCCCTTAGCGATGAGCGAAGCAGTAATTAACTTTTTCACTAAATGAGATTATTTATGTACACAGTACTAGTCAGAGATGAGAAGGTTGCGTTTTATAGAAAAAAAGTTGCTTTGTGTCTAAAACATCAGAGTCGATTAATAGGATGCCGGAAAGATGTTTAGAGGAAAAGCTTTTCATATTTATTATGCAAAAAAAAAAGAAAAAAAACATGAATGAGATTAAGGTTTTGCAGACGGAGCATTGTGTTTGAAGATTTGTTTTAGATCGGCGATTGAAAAAAATGAAGGTTAAATCACTTAGAAAAGGCTCTCTGTTGTTACATGAGGTAAGAAACGTAATTGCGCGTTCCATGCTGGCGCGTCCACTGGAATTTGGTGTCTTGTACAAGATGGTTTGTAGTTTTCTTCCATTGTGTAGTGAAGAGTGTAGTTCCAGTGAGCAAAATCAAGCGAATATTCCGTTGCGGTCTTAGGATTGTTTTTGGGAAAGTTAAATAAGTTTAATAAATACTTTGACTCGACACTTGTTAAGTTAGAACAGTTGCTCCGGAAGTCTGATTGCAAAAGTGAAATAACGTATTTTTCTCTCTGGTTTTCCGAGAAAACTGTTACCTTGGGATCGTTCACTCGGTCCATCACAAATCGAATGTTTTGCAAATTGGATCTTGATCAGGTAGAAACCCGGAAGCACTCTTTATCTATTTTAATCTACGACAACGGGTTATACAACAACTGGCGACTTGGTAAGAGTGTGCTCGAACGTCGATTTGCGCTGTAAGTGTCAAAAAATTTTGTGTTGCTTAAAAGTTCCTCAGTTTAGTTAGAATTTAAAAAGCATCGATAGTTTGTAGTCATTTAAAGCATTTCTGAAGTCTTTCGATTAAGTGGCGATATTAATTTATTAATAATTCAGTTGTAGAACAGGGAACTCTCTCATTTCTCCCTGGTAAACAAAGAGATGTAGATTTTTAAAGATGAAACAATAGTTAAGATTCTATAATAAAAGTGACATTAAATGTGTTGTTGTGGTGTGACCAGTTTGTTTGTGGACTTGCTGGCTACAGGCTTGAGTTCCTTTTAATTTGCTAAATCCAGTCCACATTACGTCGGAGGAATTTGCAACAATGACCGGTCATTTTGCGCTTTTGTGTGAGTAATACCCGTCAGGGGATTAAATTCCTCTGGTTTGAAGATCCTTTTAATTTCGAAAAGTGCTGTGGACGGAAGGCCTAACGGAAGGGAAAGAGCTCCGTTTTCAAATTTCTCTGGCGTATTGTGGACGTATTTGATGCACAGGTTCTACTAATGAAGTTTGCATAAAATAATAATAAAATATCCAAGCCATTCACCCTGCATTGAAGTTTTTTAGTTGCAACGGCTTTAGTGATAATTTTATCCAAGCTTGATCAGTTTTCTTTACTTTGACCAGTTTCCCAACTGGTTATTCTATAATAACCAGATTACGCCTCCGTTTTTCGTAGTATCCCAATATTATTTTAAAATCCGTTGCGTCGTATTATTTTATTCGCAAGAGACGACTTGGGACTAAGAGAAGCCACGCTTCGAAAGTCCAAGTTTACTTTCTCCCACATCGCGCCTGTTCACACACAGATACCCGAGGGAGAGGAAACCTCGCATATTAAAGGGGTGTGTCGTACCTTTGAGGGTTAAAAACGTTTTGGTATCTTAGGGTGTTCAGCCTCTAAAGTCCACAGCGGGGCAGCGGGGCATCGCGCCTGTTCACACACAGATACCCGGGGGAGAGGAAACCTCGCATATAAGAGGGGGTGTGTCGTACCTTTGGGGGTTAATCTTAGGGTGTTCAGCCTCTAAAGTCCACAGCAGGGCAGCGGGATCTTTTTCGGTACCTTTTAGGGTACCAGGCCGAAACAATCTGACAAGAGATAATGTTGTTTTAGAGCGTGGCCGAGGAGGCAGCGTGGTCGAGCGGTTAGGGCGCCGGACTTTGAAGGAGGTCGCGGGTTCGAGTCCCGCTCTGACCACTTAACTGGAGTTGTTTCTTGGTAGACCCCAGTTCAACTTCTCGGCGACGTTTGTAAATTATTGTGCATTATTTGTATCATCATTTGTTTCCATTGGCCCTGAAAAGCCCCGTTGAGGGAGTGGTCAAGTAATGTATGTATGTAAACTCTCAGGGGTGAAAAAAAACATTTCCATCCACGTCCACAAGGCAGGTACCTCATAGGGGTTGTTTTCAAAATTTTGACATTAGACTGCAAAACAGTCGTATCTTTTGCGAAAGCGAGCGGTCAATATTCCAACGAAAGCTCTGGTGCGAGTGTTAAAACTCCCAGTGAACTATTTGAATCGCATGGGCTTCTCGCTGCATTTTTATGACGAGCTTTACGAGGAACAAGTCAAACTTCAATAGCAGCTGAATAGTCTAGAAGCACAGATAAGTTAATCTGATATCTGAGCAAGGCTCCCTAACAATTAACCGTAAACTAAATTAGCTACATGTTCGGCCAAAAGCACCATTTAACGAACTGACGCTAACTTTTAAAACTCCCGCGCCTTCTTACAAACGTTACAATCTGATTGGTTCTTAGCGCGGTCCGGATTTTTCTATCTCTGACCATAATTAAGTTATTTACGGCTTAGGGTCGTTCCGTAAAGTGAAAAACGGACTGTGATATGCGGCCGAGGGCAGCATTTTCAAGACCTCGGTCACGGCTTTTCATTATACGGACTTTCCAGCCGGCAAATAACATATACAGATTATATGACTAGCTCCGTGGGCGGGCAAGATGAACCGAATCTCGCGCTGTGATTGGCTACCCGAGCGGGCAAGATAGCTCCCTCTTGCCCGCTTGGGATACGGGCTTTGTCCCGAAAGAAAAATTTATCATGTTTTGGTGTTTTATCCCATATAATAAATCCTTTATTGACCAAGCTTGTTCAGTCAAGATGGCTGGATATTGGCATCGTTCTTTTTTTTTGCGTCGCCTCGGTCCATAAACTCGCAAAAAAACCAGAAACTTGGCCAATACCTTGACTTCACGCTTACCCAGAGTGCACGTCTTCGTTGCGTGACGAAGGAGACTTACCGTAAGGAGTCTGGAACTATTTTGTCAATGAAAGATGGCGGATGACACGGAAAGCTTTCGACTCGCAAACACATGAAAGACTGAAGTCCGAGAGGAAATGTAGACTTTCAAATTATAGCCAAGCATGGGACAAGATCAAAGCAGTAGTTTGGCGAGTCAGGTGGGTCATCCAAATGTGCCCTATACTACGTATTCTGTGGAGAAAAATGACGACGGTAAACCGAAGACGAAACAGAGAGCCAAGCTAGAAGACATTATGGTTGTGAATGCCCCAACTGGAACGACGAAAATTGTTTCCAAAAAGGAAGATCGCGACATAAAAAAACTGAACAAAATACCATTTTTTTATCCACTACTTCGAGGTACGATAAATGCCCCTGCGAGCAAAGATTTGGAATTCTTTGATAAATTCGACCCACGTCCCGGTTTGTCTTTGTGTTCGAGGTACGAAAAACATTTGAAACAATGTGCGGAAGCTGTGTCGTTTGATCAACACATGCTATCATCACAGATTCGAGAAATGGATGTTTATTGTAATTTAATTGTACGCAGGGTAAACGACAGGTATAAGAGATTATCCCAGGCAGCTATGCAACTGAAGAAAGTCGAAGAAATGAACGCAAACCTCAAGAGAATTGATGCTAATCTTAAACGGCTTGTTCCTATGATGGAAAGACTAAATAACATTTTGCCAGATGAAGAACGATTGGAGGAGTTTTCTCTTTCTCCCTACAGTATAGGGAATATACAACAAAGTTGACAGATCTGTGGTTAAGTAACTTGGGCATGGGCACGGGAAAGATTCCTGACTCAATATTTTGCAGATTACATGTTTGGTACAATGGTTTTACCGTTTATATTGACTGGCGCATTTGTTTGGAATGTTGATATCGATCTAAGTGTCACACATCAACTGAGGTTAACAATTTCTTTAGTTTTTGTTCTTCCTATACATTTCCCAGTGAAATAATATTGTTTTGTAAAATATAGAAAACAAAAAGGACAATAAAAATGCCCCCTAAAATTCTGAACATGCTTACCATATTTCAAGAGCGTAGTCTAACAATGATGGCTAAGCCAATGAAAATACTTGAATTACATTATCCAATGATCCAGTTTTTAATAATGACTATTGTTTCACCTTGTCTAAAGACAAAATACATGCATAATCATTGATCAGAAGTGGTTGGGTACTCTGAGCTGAACATGTTAATTAAAGACAACGTTTATTTCCAAATAAAAATGAAACATGCTTTTAGAGTTTGGTTCTTCAAAATGTAAAATGGGCCATTGACTTTTTTT
>OMLO01003062.1_pt1 | contig 13754 bp, 14 predicted proteins | sample 1674811 | NCBI WGS metagenome assembly OMLO01 (sample SAMN06265003, study PRJEB25207) | coral metagenome | isolation source: Coral host | place: Mexico:La Bocana,Puerto Morelos, Mexico | collected 2008-11-13
ATCTAGTTATTATCTGTATCATGCTTCTAGTATATACTTCAGCAACCTGCCTTCCTGTGATTTGTTTGATGTTTTGGATTTTTTCCCATCGACGTTTACATTGAGCTCGATCAATGGGTAAACATTGTAATCACCAATCGTTCCACCAACAACGCCTTGGTCAAACACCATGACAGGTCTTGACTCGGCGTGACCAGCTGAAGCTCAAAGAGGAAAAGAAGAAAAAGAAACTGGAAGAACAGGCTGAAAAGGCAGATCCTAAGGCTAAAGCGAAGGCCAGTGCGAAAGGAAAAGCTAAGGCGAAAGGAAAAGCTAAGGCGAAGAGTGCAGCAAAAGAAAAGGCTGAGGCTGATGATGAGAAACCGGATGAGGCTGAGGCTGAGGTCAGCAAGAAAAGGCAGAGGAGAAACTCGAAAGTTGTGAAGGAATCTGAGGCGACTGCACCTGCACCTGAAGAACCTGAGAAGACCGAGGCTGAAGTACCTGCAAAGCCTGATGAAGTTGAAGAGCCTGAGAAGGCAGCTCCAAAGAGAAAGTACAGGAAACGCAAAGCTGGTGATGATGCTGATCCTGAGAAAAAGGACAACAAAGAGTCTGAAGAAGCGGCTGTTGCAGCTGGAAGCAAGGACCGCAAGGAGGCACCAAAGAGAGCACCGAAAAGAAAGGCAAAGGCGGCGGCAAAGAAAAAGGAGATTGAAGCAGAAGAAGAAAGTGAAGAAGACAAGTCTCCAGCGACACCCAGGAGGCAACTGTTCCAAGGTTCAGGCGATGAGGATGAAGCACCACCTCGGAAGGTTGTGCCACCAAAAGAACTGAAGGAGAAGTTTGAGAATGAAGCGATTGATGGGCACAAAAGAACGCAACGTGGAAAGCAAGTGAAGAAGGGTGAGAAGTTATCTCCATTCGCTAAGAAGGAGAAGGCAAGGAGGAAGAAGGTTGAGGAACAGACGATGCAACATGAGGCGACGGAGGACAATGATATGCAAAGCAAAGTTCTTCATCACATGAAGAAGGTCAAGGGCTTGGACTACGATCAATTGAAGGAGTACCTTGTTGCCAATGTCACACCGCAGCCAAAGACTTTCCATCTGAATTGCTATTGGGGCCGCCCGGCAACTGGTGTGAAGGCTCCGCAGCTTGGTGATGGTACTTTGAAGCGTGCACCAGAAGTTGCGTACTTTGGACGCTTTGGCACAGCAGCTACGTGGAACAGCAATGTTACATGCACTTTTGTTGCTGCTGCTCTTTTGGTTTCTCGGCTTGGCGTAATGTGAAAACTTTGGATGGGACTGGCCGGAAAACCCTATTTAGATCGATATTTGCATTCATCATATGCAAATGGTATGTAGATAAAGACACCGCCTAAATAATCACAGGTCATGGCTTGCTATTCGAAACGTTTTCGGACCAAACAAAAAATAATTTTATGTGTGCCATGCACATATATGGATTTCGGTTTTATGTTCAAACCTGACCGTAATACTTGAAATCTATTTGTTACATAGGCTGGAAAATGTCAGTGAAAATGTCATCCTACTTACTTTCGATCCATACCCAATTCTTCCAAATTCCAAATGCCACCACTTGACTCATTCACTGCCATCACCCCCTCCCACACAGGCTGAATGGATGGTGAAACTCTCAAAGAAGGACCTGGAAGACTACTCGAACCCCACCGGCAAAATTCAAACCCATATCTTCCAGATCAAGTACAATGTGAGTGTTGCTGCTTCCAAGCTTCCCAAAGAAGACAAGTAATTTTACAGTTTTGGGGGTCTGCTGATGTCTGCATGAAACTGCCTTATTATTATAATTCTACTATATGGGGTTCCCGAACTTTTGAAAACTTAATTCCATCTGAAAGTACGGGTGGTTAGTCAACCACACTTTAAACATTCCCAGAAAGCACAACATGTTTGAGGCTAAGAGTCAAAACTGTTTTTTTCTAGGTTTTGCAGTTTTTCCCCATGATGGTTTGGTACCAGCAGTGTGAAATGCAGACTAGATTCGGACAAGATCATTTGTCGAGCATTGGAGAGCATCTATTTGCTTCACTTTGCCTTAGCTTGGTGGTGGGGGTACAGGCAGCTTTGGGTATGCCGGCATGGGCACAACTAGCCATTTCATCACATGTTTTTTGTTTGATTCGAAAATCCGGTGTGATGTGAAAATCTTTATATATATTTTTTTTCGAATCAATTAGATATCTATGTTTGGCCTGACTTGCAACCAATCGCCCTTAACCTGCCTGTACCAATTTCTAGCTTCTACGGTTCGAAGCAACATAGAGTGGAAGATCTAGGCCCAAGATGGCAAAGTGGTTGACATGCCATGGGGAAATCCTCATGCAGCTTCGGGTTATCAAAATATCGCCAAAAAATATATTGGATTTTCATTCCAAGTATGATAGGTGCATGCATGCATGCACACATGCTTTTACGAATGATATTGACTGGAATTCACTTTGTTTGTTTTCCGAATTGAATCAGTTCAAATAATTTTGATATCATCTTGCTTCAACTCAATTTGCCGGTGCCCAGGTTGGACCACCTTGCATGCCCAAGCTTCGAGGCAACAAATGGGCCGTGAAGTTGGGCTTGCTGCACGATGATACAAGTATCCTTGCCATGTTTTTGGGGGACCAGGTTGAGCTGGGTAGACTTCAAATGTGATATACACAATATATATGCCTCAGACATTCTTAACTTGTATGTAATATATGTTTTCCATCTGTGCGGAACACACACAAACATAACTTTTGAAATGAAAAAATTCCCAACTCTGATTTTTCCTTGAGTTGTTCGTTGCTCACGCAACTTTGAAATATTTTTTTGAATGCTTCACAAATCAACCCCAATGCAACACAAATAGCTCGATCGTGCAGATTTGCCTCAAGAAACACCGATGACATTAGATCACTGGCTGCTACACACAGTGTTCGAATTGTAAATGTAAATAGTTGGATCGATCCATTACAACGTTTGAATAAAAATAATATTTGAAGAGAGACACTGTACCAAAGAATTCAATATATTCAAAATGCGAACTATACAGCAATTGCTGTTTCCACATATGTTCCTTAATTTACCAACCTTTGTGTGAACTGCCCAACAGTGGCTGTCATGGCTTGGTCCGCTGACTTTGTGGATCGCCTGGTGTTTCGTTTGAAGGCCTTTGGTGCTCCGAAGGTGCAAACTATAAGAATTGTAATTGTGGAATTCTCCGTAAAAGATTTGTTTTTGGAAAAGAATTCTTTGTGTGGTTGCCTTGCAGGTGTTGGTATTTGCAGTACTACTTGTCATTTGGACGGATATCCCAACTGCTTCATGGCAGGAGATTTTGCATTGTTTATCGCAAGGTTTGTTTCTGTAGTTCCTAGTTACTACTTGTATATACCCGAAAGCCCACCACTTGCACCGGCCTGTATGCACTTCCAGGACACCAGCACCAAATTTGAGTTCATTGAAGTGTTTGCTGGGCAGGCTCAGGCAACACGCATGTTTAGGGCAGCACAGCATACCTCAGCGTGTTTAGATCTGGAGTACATGGAAGCAAAGCCTGGCCACCAAAATCCAATGGATCTTTTGACGCCATCTGGAATGGCGATTCTTGAAAAAAATGGTGTTGTATAGAAGTTTTCATAACTGTATGTTTTAACGTATATGATTATTTGTGTGTTTCCTAATGACATCCCTTAGTGATATTTGGTTTTATTTGATCATGAGTTATATGTTATAACCTAGTGCACCCGTATTCTTAATCGCACCCTCCTCCGTTTGCCAAGGACAGCCATTGCTGTGATACTTCGAGGAGATTGGGTAAATGGATTTATGACCCACTTTGGGCTTAAGTGTTCGACGTGGACTATGGTCAACTCGGGAACGTCATCTAGAACTCCATGTAGTAGCATTGGCAACACTGAATTTCAATCAGTGAGGGAAGGAAATTCTTTAGCGAGTAGGATCTTAGCATGCATTTGGTACTTTATTTTGTGAATTAATGATTGGGTAGATTGTTTTTTTTGGTGAACATAAACCAGTTCACTGGATTGACACAAAGGAATCTTTTTTTATCTCGAACTGACTCCAGTGTCTTTGAATTCTACCCGCGCTTCCGGAGTTTGGTACAGCTGTTGCAAAACCATGGTGGTAAAGGTGCTGTTTCTTGACAAAATATGTTGCCACCGAGCATCCATTCCTATCCCAAATGCATTCTCAATCCAAATTCAACTCCTTTCCTCAGGTCACGTTTTGGCAGGGAAGGCTGACGTACTAAGTGGTTGTGGTTACACAAATTTTGTCTTTTCGGAACCATGATGGCGTAATTGTTATTCTGATCTCCAGGATTTTTCTTTTTATAAATTAGCAAAACAATGTAAATCGAGCAATACCCATCCTCAATCATTGGTGATTTGTTTGGATCCGTTTGAATTATTTTGTAATATATTTTGGAGGTTCCTGAACATAGTATTCGATCCATTTTCTACAATCCGAGGTTCATAAAGCTGTGTGGTATATGCTGCACTATGGCCATCCCACACCCAAACGATCCTACGCTTACAGCAACAGCAGGCATGTGGCAAACCTATATGCTGGGAAGCTGAAGGGTTGGTCCAAGGTTAAAAAAACTTTGGCTGCCCAAGGACTTTCACATGACTTGGTGGTGAAATATCAGGACGCTAATGGCAAGAAAAGGTGGAAAGGTAGTTCCAAACTTCGTTCCAGTCAGTACGCGACTTATTTGTTTGGCCCACTGGTTCCGTTTGCATTCATTTTGCATAGTGCCAAAAAATGCGTTAAAAACATAGGTTTTGCAATGCGTATGTTTCCCCAATGGTTTTCACATTTGTGTGCATGAATGCAAACAAGTCCGAATGGATTATGTATGTTGTTGATTTTTTTCAGCAAAAAAACATTCTTTGATTATGACATCTTATTGTTTGAACATACCTGCGCACTTTGGAAACATATATGAATTATGTTTCCTCGGCCCATTAAGCTGGCAGTTTTGAAAACATCGCACATAGTTTCGGTGCTCACACTGATGGAAAGCAACCTGTAACGGATTACTAAGGAACTATACGGCCGAGTTTGGACAAAAACTAGTGGATCTTTTCGGCAAAATGAGATCTGATAAATGTGGTTCACCCGAGCTTCCTCAGTCCATCCCACCAGCAGCCTCGACGTTTGCGGAGATGCAGTTCGATGACAATTGGAGCGAAGCGAGCATGGTGGCAGTTTGTCGATACCTGAGGGCAGGGATGCATTTGCGAGTGCCAGATGAATTTTCTGACATTTTACCGAGAAAGTTGTGAATCCACAACATGTTACGGTGTTTTTGGTTTGTTGCTATTCGGTCCTGAACGCCCAAAATATCAATTTACAATGTTATTACCCGTAATTCCCCGTAATCGTAATCTCACGTAGTCTACCGTATTTTTTTCCGTAATCAGAATCCACAAAAACATAGGTTTTTGGGGATCATTCGAAGAAAAAACTAGCTTTTTCGGAGCGTAGTCGGAGCGTAACCCGTAACCAGTCGTACTACAACGTAGTCCGAGGGTACCTATGGGTGAAAAAAACCTAGGTTTTTTAGGCGTAATCGCCGTAATCCGTAACCGTACCGTAAAATACCCGTAATTTGACCGTAATTACCCATAAAATTTTATGGGTAATGAGAGAAAAAACCTAGGTTTTTTTCACCCAAAAAATAACATAATTTTGGTTGTTTTTTCGGGTTCGGAATCACTTTTATTCGGACAACTTCAAAGTTTGGGAAATTTCAGCTTAACTCAATTCTGGATAGGTCTAGGGCCGAATTGTTCGCAACAGATTTTGGATTCGTAGCAAATGCTACAAAAACAAATTCGAAGGTTTGACTTTGGCGTCATTAGATCAAGCTTCTTGCCATACTTCGAAATTTATAATTCGATCTGGAGACACGATATGGTATTGAAACTTGCGTGTCGGGAAAAAAACAAATACAAATTGGATGTTCTGGACATGTGCTGTTCTTGCTACAGATTGCGGGCTTCAACTTAGTGCTGGTAAAATTATTAGTTGATCTTTGTTTGAAATATGGTCCGTAGATTTGTTTCCCAAGTATTCCCAAGTGACAATGGCCTTTGCTCGTAGTGAAACAGCTCTCACTATGGTATCTCGGGCGAATTCTACAAGTGAGCTCAGTGCTGGTTTGGCCCATGTTTTGTTTGGAGCCCATGATAAACTTCCTGAAGATCCAGAAGAACTTGAGGAGCCCCCCCAACCACTGAAACATAAAACCACATGTTTGTGCTAAATTTCTAATTTACTGCCTAGGCTGCATCTAAGAATGTTATACCATATAATCTATTCTGTTTATGCTTTTGGAAACTTCCGGACTACAAATGACATACAATACCAATTAATTAACACATAATATTTAGTTTTTTTGCTCGGCATTTGCAGGAGTTAGAGCGGCAACTAGCTGACCTTCAAGCTCAGCAAGCCTCTGCTGGGAACCTCAAACATAATACTTTCACTAATGACTTTAGAATTGGAAGACAACACATAAACACTTGAATGGAGTGATGTAAAATTAGTAATATTTACTTTTTTCACAATGACGGGATTCGGATTGTATGAATATATATTTTCCATTTCCGCACATGCCAAGCGACAAATCCAGGCAGCTGCTTTGGGGGCCCTTGCCGACGCCAACAAGGAACAGGTTACTAGGCTGAATGCAATTGAACAATAAACAGTATGGTACACAAAATTAATTCCAAAGTACACAGATTCTGAAGATCAAGGAAATTCATTTGTTTTAGATCTTTCACTCTTTGGATGTGACTGATTGTGTCTGACTTTGGTTCCCCACACCTAACCCTTTACTGTTTAAGTTTTTTTTGAAAAAAAGCATCACACTGAGGTTTCTGAACAAGTGGTGCCGACTGAAACCCTGCCAGCCACGGAAACTCAGATTGCAGAGTCTCTTCAAGGTAGTCCCACTGGCAGCCCTAATGTTTCTGGGGGGTTGGCTTCGGGGGCGGCTTCACCCTCATTGACACCAGCGGCAACACCGGCTTCGAAATCAACCGAAGATGCCATTTGATCAAACAATACATTTTTTGTAATGGTTTGATTGTCAGTGAAAAAAGATATGTGATTGTGAAAACAATGTACTCTGAATAGTTTACGTTAATTGCTAGATCATATATCATAGTTCTTTTCCTGTCATGTGGAAAATGTAAATCAAACGAAGATTATAGTTCTCATTTCCCACAAGTCAAACTATCAAAGATGTTGCTTCGAGTTCTTAGTCCAATTCTCCTTGACCCTTCGTTTGTCAGGTGACACAGAAAGTCCTGATGATGTTCCAGAAAGGAGAAATCGATTCGGTTGTAGCGATGCAGATCCTTGGAGGTGCGAGCAGCTTGCTGGCCCCGAAATCTGATGCTGGTGAAGGGACTGATGCCAAGGGTGTCAAACGACCACTTGACGATGTTAACAATGGAGTTGAAGAGGTAGATGAATTGTTGGCACAAGCGAAGAAGTCCAAACAAGATTCTTTGATCAATTATTTTTTCAAAACAATCATCCAATGATAACCACTGCAGCTCACAAAGTTCACATGTTGTTGAATCAGTATATTTTTTTTTCACTCGAATCACCCTACCCCACTTAGGAATCCAATGCCTTGAAGGCAAAGTTAAGGAGACTTTGCGACTATACCGACAAAGGAACATTAAAGGTACCGGAATGGCTGCACGAGCAGTGGAAGTCGGGGGACCACATGCAGATGGCTCGTGAGTTGGAAGCCTGTGGATTTGATAAGGCGTCAACTTGATTTTCCAATTGTTAGCCGAGCATCTTCACTATAGAAAAACCACTAGCCAATTTGCAGCGGTTCATCTCATAAATGACCTTCTTCTTGTAATTCTTCCTGGCAGGAGCGTTTCACCAAATACCGCAAACGCACCGTGACCAAGAATGACAAGACTTTGAATGATGTAGCAGTGGGTTGGTACAGTAAAGAAGACATGGCCAAAGTTCTGAAATGGAATGCGATCCTTGTCATAAATCGCCGTTATTGTGTTACTTCATGATTTTCTGAAGAAAAAATATTTTCTTGGGATAATGCAAACAAAGAGCCCAATGAATTTGCTGAATTGTGGACATAGTCGAACTGCATCATATTTGTATAACCTTTTTTTTTGAAATCCAAATGACTAGGAAGAAGATAGCTGGAGCTGTCAAATGCTGTGAACAAGATCCTGCAAACTTGGTGAGGCATGGTTTTAACACTAATCAAAAGTCACCTCGGTGATGTTGTTTGCAAATTCATGACGTACTATCGCACCATGTTAAAGTCATATGGTTTCCTTGGACTTATGCACTCGCAACTGATTGGTGGAGAATGATGAATCTACTGTTTGAATACAATTATACAAACACATTTTCTGTAGTTTCCTGGACCGTGGAGGCATTGCCGATATGGTGGTGATGATGAATTCTACATCCAAGTTCGAGAGACTGGTAACATTCAGCAAGAGAAGATCAACAGTGACCAAACAACAGAAGTCACAAAGGACCTTTTTGAATATATCATACATTGGCTCAGGCATATACAAGTAAAATAATCCAACTTAATTCAACATGGCATTCATTGGTGCATTGTGTGTGTGACCCCCTTTGTTTGTATATAGTTGCTCTGTTTCTTTACATTTCGGAAAACCACCACCACATGTCCGAAATTCGCCTGCCAGGAGGATGGACCAGCGAACCTGCCAGATGTGGATATGTCACGGCTTAATACTATGTCGAATAGACTTGGTGCCATGGACAGTGGCGCTGTTGCAGCTACCAGTGAGGCAAAGTTAAATGATCTGCGTATATGTAAATTCAAAAGCATTTTACCATTACCATATACATCAATTGACTATTATCGCATTTGCATTGCAGAATATATGTTTGGGTTACCTCACGTGCAAGGCCACAAGGGCCAAAGAGGTGTTCCAAAAGCACACGGACTCAGTGTTGGCCAAGTCTACAAAAATTCGGTCTCTGATCACGGATTTGCAGAAGAACTATCCGGAAGACAACACAGCAAGGAAGTAGCTAATCTGAAAAAAAAACCTTTTCATCTTAACAGTTTCTCCCAATGATAAGCTGCTCCCGTGACCTGCACCATTGGTCAATCGCCGCTGCCAAATTAAGGGCTGTGACGACGCTCAATGCTGACCTGACGACTTTGGATGGCGAGTTCAACAACCTTTCGTTGCATTTGGCAAAGGGTGAAAGGGATAGCCACAATGATAAGTGTCTTACCGGCACTTTCTATAATATATAGACTTTACAAAGAATATAACAGCTTGTGTTTGGGTTATTGATTTGACCGGCTGAAACCCTGGAAATGATCCTTAGGTGGGTTACCGAATCCCAAGAGCTTATGAAAAGTTCCACGTTTGCGTGCCTGGGTCGCAAACTCGTTTATGTCCAACCCCTGCATCCATGAAAAAATAACATCAGCCCTCGGGTGGCCACATAAATTGGAGTAAAAATGGGGGAAAAACCCAGGTGCACTAAAGTTGCCCAGAACGAAGCCAAAATTCGGTTCGAGCCTCAACTACTTGGTCCATCATGTATGAGCTTTTCTTGTGATGAAATATATCCTAACCATAAACCTATATTATAGCAACCGAAATCATAATGTTGTCGTTTCAGAATATGTTTGCTTGATCTATACTAATACCATTGCTTTGCCGGCAGGAGCGCCAAAAAGCATTTTCAGAAGAAGCAGCCGGAACCACCAGCCCAAATCTGAATCTTGGGGATTTCTCAAAACTGAGAGGATTTCTTTTGGCGGATGTGGGATTGCCCACAGCGACGTAGGCAGTGATTGTGTTTCAAAACAATCGACTTTACTCGGGTGGGCTACGGCGCAAATATATCCAATGTGATTTCAATGTGCCTGTGCAATGGTGCTACAGTGTGAACGTGTTGAAAACACTACATCTTCATTCGGGTTGGTTATTGTTTTCACTGGTGAAACATCTGCAACTTAAACCGTACAACTGCATGATTCAATTTGTAACTAATATATACCCTATATGTTTCAAAGATTGTTTGCCATTGCAGGCAGGTATGTTGAAGGTGTTTGTCACCAAATCAAATCGGGAAGCGTCAAGCCAACTTCCAAAAAAGATGCGGTTTGAACGTTTGCTTCAACAACCCGAACATTGTTTTTGAGCACCACACAGAGTCGATTGATCCTATCCTGGCCCCCACCCAGGGCCGCAATACTGCCCTGCCCTTTCGTCAGCAGCCAGGTTACATCGGTGCATCTTCGAAACGTTTTGCTGCCAATGTCGGCGAAGGAGCCATGCGCTCAGCATGGCTCGATCGGAGGAATGATGGAGTCAAAAACATTCAAAAGCTTGATGTAACATCATTTGTTGAATCTCAGATTTTGGCCCTGGTGTTGAATCAATGAAACCATAGAACTTTTGGTAGTGCAGGCAAAACAACTAATAACAAACAGGCATGGCATATATATGAGCGTTATAGCAAATCAAAATCAACAGTCTGATATTATATTATCATTTACTGATTGGCAAACTATACGGTTTCGCCTTGCTGATAATGTCTGCCATGGAAGCGGAATCTATAGATGATGAACTGGTGGAATTGCTGAGCTGCCATCGACCGGCCTCTCACCTGAACAATGAATTCACAATGAGCTTTTTCGTCTCTATTTGATGATGGTGGTACTGGTAATGAATACATGCATTTGGAAAATCATTTATAGATCGATCTTATACTATATGATTTCAATTGTTTTCTTAGGCTTCATTGGGCCCTTATGCTTGGCAGTGGAAACCTGCACATACACGAGTGGTTGCATCTGGGTGACACAAAACAAGTGGGTTGGATAGCCTGCCAGTAGTGAGTGAACCTACTGATCGGTGTAACTACCACAAGACAGTTGAATCTGGATGTTGGGATGACAAGTTTTTACAACATGCTGATCTCGCTACATTGACTCGATCACAAGATGTCTTTCGGAAGATAGAAATGGATCCTGCCTTACACTTGAGCCTTCCAAAACCAGGTTCGACAGCAGGTCGGGTGCTTCAACATGCTGTGCAGGAGTTCGAACGGTTACTCAACCGACACAAACCCATGACGTTTAAGTTTGGAATTACCCATGATGCAGCAGTGCGATGGCATAATGCTACATTTGGTTACAAACATTCCATTGATAGATTTCAGGGAATGTTAGTCCTTTATGGTGCTGCCAACCCACATGGACCAGCATTTTTAGAAGCTGCTCTCATTGATCGCTTTGGGAGTGTCTTGACCAAAACGGAACACATATTTTTTCAAAACATTAATCTTTTTCGGTTTACACGATGTGTTCTTTGAATTTGTGTGATTTCAAACTTAGTAGCAACAAACCCAACATCCGACCGGCATCTTCTCGCCATTCAGTTTTCAGCTTAGGTGCGCAAGGCTGCAAGAACATACGAAGTGGTGGCGATACTGTGAAAGATATCGATTCCGGGCCGTATCTTACATATGTTGTTTTCAAGTCTTGGAAAAAACCAAGCATGCAAGTACGAAGCTGTGGTGCTTCTTCCTAAATTTGAAATTCAAGATGAATTCTTGGGTTTGTCTTGTGCATATGTGGCTTTCGCATTTCGAACGTCACATTCCCTTGATCGACTTTTGTGGTCGAGCGCAGTTACATTTCGGGCGGTCCGAATTCAAAAAAAAGTGTTTTGTGTTTGCAGTGTTTGCTGGGAAGGTTGTCACTTGCTTCTGGCGAGCTTGAATTCAATTTGCTGATGCAAAGACTGAAACGTTTGAACTTTGATATTCTCAACTTCATTATTTTGCTTCGCATTCGAAATTTGGGGTTTTAGGGTGCCGACTTCTGAGGCCAGCTGCAGCAGCCAGATACTGACTGCACAAGCAGTTGCCCATGACATGGGCGAAACGGTGGCGGTCTCTTCGGGTGTTGATCGATGGGCACGTTGTGGTACCAACAATTCTGAAAGAGATGTTCATAGGGTTTTGAAACATCAACGTACCAAGTTAGATATCCGAGTGGATACAATGCCTTGTGGTGGATGCGATGTTCCATGGATTAACCCTGAATCATGGGTAAAGTTTCTTGTGAAAAATGGTTTATGGCCTACTCTTGCGGGGTGCAAGCGCAGTGACTACCAATCATCCCTTGACAATTGGACTTCGTTTTGGAAAGCTTATGAAAAGATAAACCCTACCTTTGAGCTCTTTCGGATTCCTGATGTAGATTTTTCCCGGTGCGCTGGGGTTCTGATACACGGTGACGAGGGTAGGACCCTAAAGCGGAATGGGCTGATGGTTACCAGCTTGCAAAGCATTCTTGGTCAGGGATACGATTGCAAACGCGTCGGGGTACAAGGTGATACAAACAATTTGAAAGTTAATTTTGCTGGCCATTCATTTACGACAAGGTTTGTGGTCAGCACAATTCCGAAGACATCCTATGAAAACAATCCTGAAGTTTTTCACGATGCAATGCAGCATATGGCAAAGTCATTGAACAATCTTTTTTGGAAAGGGTTTGTCGATGATACAAGGGGTGGAGAAACATTCAGGTTAGTGATTTTGGGTGCAAAAGGTGATGCGCCATATTTACAGAAACTTGGAAACTTGTATCGAAGTTACAACACGACTGCGAAGAGGGGCGAGGAACGAGGGCCACCCAAAGGGGTGTGTCCTTACTGTCTTGCAGGAACGAGAAATTTTCCATGTGAGGAAATCGCTACATCATCACCACGTTGGCTGACGACAGTGGGTGTCAAGTTGCCTTGGGTTAAGACCCCATCAGTGATCAAGCATTGTCTTCATGACCGGGCTGACCCAGCCACATTTTTCAAAACGGACATTTGGCATGTGTTTCATTTGGGTTTTGGTCGGTCGTGGATTGCTAGCGTCGTACAGGTATCATTACCGTACATTCCATGTGGAAATTTGGAACAGAAATTCGAGTTTCTGACAGACCATTATTTGAATTGGTGCAAACACAACAGGAAGCAGGCTCACGTTTCCAAGATCAGTCAGTACTTGATGTCATATGGTGATGCGTCAGGGGCAATGGGTAATTGGCACAAGGGCGGATTGACAACAAATTTTATGCAATGGATCATTGATTTTTTGGGAGCGATTCCGTCTGACCCACAAGGTCTTCTTACTCGAAGTCGGCAGGTGACGTACAGGGTGAATGCAATGTTCAGCACTTTATACAAATCAGGGGCCTTCCTCAATGAAACCGAATGTGAGTTCGTATCTCAACAAGGTCTCCATTTTCTACAGTGCTACGCACAAAATGCTACGGCGATGTTTCGTTGTGGAAAGCAGTATCTATTTCCATTATACCCCAAATTGCATTTGTTTCATCACATAATGCTTGATTTGAAAATGCAAGGGGCGGAACTCAAGATTGCCCTAAATCCACTCTGCTTTGGCTGCCAGATGGATGAGGATGTTGTTGGCAAAGCATCGCGGCTCAGCCGTCGTGTTAACATCAGACGGGTGGCATCTAGGGCCCTTGATCGTTATCTTGTCGCAGCATATGCTGCATATACAAAAGCAAAACTTTTGGTGTAGGAACAAGGTTGAAAAAAAGTGCTCACATGAGCAAACTTTCGAAACTTGGTGGGGATGGCGGTGCAATGTGTGAATGGAATCATCTACATTGTTGGAGTTATAGCATTAATATAATAT
>OMLO01003063.1_pt1 | contig 13752 bp, 5 predicted proteins | sample 1674811 | NCBI WGS metagenome assembly OMLO01 (sample SAMN06265003, study PRJEB25207) | coral metagenome | isolation source: Coral host | place: Mexico:La Bocana,Puerto Morelos, Mexico | collected 2008-11-13
GCTGTGATTGGCTACCCAAGCGGGCAAGATGGAGCTATCTTGCCCGCTCGGGATACGGGCTTGGTCCCGCAAGTATATTTATCATGTTTTGGTGTTTTATCCCACATAATAAATCCTTTATTGACCAAGGTTGTTCGGTCAAAATGACTGGATATTGGCCTCGTTCTTTTTTTGCGTGTTTATGGACCTCGACTTCGTCTCGGTCCATAAACACACAAAAAAAAACTTGGCCAATATCCAGCCATCTTGACCTCACGCTTAGTCCATAACCCATACATATTTACCCCTAGGATCTCATAATTGCTATTAGACACAATATAATAATTTATTGTAAAAAGTTCTTTTAACTTATGCTATCGTACAATACAGATGCAATGAGATGCTTTATTTTTCAAATGTAAAAAAAATGGCTTTCCTGATCTCATTGTACATCCACTTCACTCAATCCTGATTTGAAGTGGGCTTTACTTTCCACTAGTCAATTGAAGCTGTTGACTCTCTTGACAATCAGCTTTGCGTTAGGTTTTTTTGACTTGAAAATTGTTATGGTCAAGAATGTAGTAATCAACCACACGAGACTTAATCTTTGGTAAACTGTTTGTAAGAATCAAATCAAGAAGCTGGGTACTGGAATTAGAGGTTTTTCTAGAAGGAGCATTGATAATAGCTTTAACTTGGACCCATTACGACAACGTTTTTCAAGGTCGGCCAGATTTTCTCCTTGACACAACAGAAGTGACGACACTTACAACAGTTGCATACCACTGCTGGTACTACTACCAGTACCACTACCACCACCACTGCTACTCCTTTTGCAGCTACTACCATTTCTACTGCTGTTGTTACTAATACTGCAGTACCACTACTAAATAAATGCCACTGCAAGGATCACGATCCTAAGATACCTTATTATCACCAACAATATCAGGAAGAGTCTTGTCTAAACTGGCTTTGTAGAAAGTTTGCTGCTTTAGAGTCAATGGTGCATAAACTAAAATTTCCTTCTTTGGTGGAAGTGACAACTCCACATCAGTCTTCAAGCGTCTCAAAAGGAAAGGTGTTAGGATCTGGAAAGTGTAAGCAAAAATCAAATTACAAGAAAAAGGGCTAATATACAAGGCCCCACTGGCCTGAATATCCTGAATCAAGACAAAAACCAGCATATTACAGTACAGATATAAGTGTGCAACCTACAGCATGAAGCCTCTGTAAAACTTGATGCTCCCTCTCTTGTTCAATAATCCTCTCATTTCCATCATCTTCATTGATAGCGCTAAAATCAAACCACCTCTGAAAACTAAACACAGACAAGCTCATCTAACTAAAGAAAATTTTCAAATAAAATCAGAGGAATTGGAGAACTAAACAGCTGGCCAAGTTACCACTGCTTTGTATTGATTCAGTGATAAAAAATACACTGTGGAGCAAGGTGTTTACACATGCCTACAGCAAATTCCTATAGCCATGTCCTGAAATATATCTTGTAGACATATATATCTTGTGGACATGGACGTGATTGCTGATTTCCTGTTTCCAGTCAAAAACTGAATTGTACACCGATTTCTTATGTTTTGAATATTACTTCGTGCAGCCCATCAGTGTAACACATACCTTCCAATTCATTCGTGAAGAAAAAGTACTGCATATCAGAAGACAACTGAGTGCATATTGTAAATTTCTCTCTACTGACTTCCATTAACTTATTGTAATATTAGTTCAGAATAACAGGTTTCCCTAGGGTTTTATCTCTTCCAATTCCTTCACAATCACTATCAAGGCCTTTGCTGAAAGGTTAAGAGGTTTAAGAAACAAGTGCAGTACAAATTATAAACATGCAGGAAGCCATGTTTTGCTATGCAAATACAAGATCTTTGCATCTTACTCATCATTTACATTACATGCAAATGCATTTCAAGACCCCAAAGGAGTTTCATATAAATTTGTCATTTCCTGTCTCCAATTGGTATACTTTCATGCTACTTATGTTGAAATTCACATGCAACTGCTTAGAACATCAGTTGAAGGAAATTATTTTATTTTTGCTCTTTTTTGTTTTTATGGTTTCATTGTTCTAACAGCTATTTTGAGCACTATACAGTGTATGCACCAGGGCAGCCTTCACTACCTACATGTATTAGTGACATATTTGAGAGCTAAAGGTGCTTAACATGAAAGCTGGGGTCATAATCTCTAAATTGTTTACATAGCCAAAAACTATTGAAAAGTTCTCTTTTCGTTTCCAATAGCCCTTGAGATCTTTCTTAAAAATAATGCCGATAAATGGAAGTCCAAGTCTCAAACAGATGCCCAAAAATGTTTAATTAAGAAAATGCAGCACTTGCTACATAGACTAAAGTTGAATTTAAAGCTTACCTTTCCAGGTCATCAAATATATCTGGCAGAAGGAAGTTTAACAAAGACCACAGCTCTGACAAATTGTTCTGCAATGGAGTGCCTGTCAGCAGCAGACGGTTTGCTGCCATGTAAGTCTTCAATTCCCTAATGAATAGCAAAGTAATAATTGTGGTGTCATAATTAATACTATATGTGTGTCATGTACAACGTGGCCAATCACGTAAGAGCAATTGTTTGAGTACTCGTGTAAGCAAGGTATGGAAAGGTTGTGTGTGGAGCCAACATGTAATGCTCAATCAGGTACATTAAAGTACAGATTCTACTACGTCATTACAAATTTGACAATAAGAGATGCATTTATGATTGATGATTGCAGTTACACATACAACTCAAGCAGTTGCTAAACCAAAGCCTGAGAAAAACTCAAATCAAACCCAGAATTCTTGAGTTAAGCAATAAGAGGAGGCCAAAGCAACTTTAGTATACTATTGTCTTCACTTTTTGTTAGCTACAAAGAAAAATGTGTTTCAGCAGGCATCAAGCAAAGGTTTTTGCAGTTTTTTCTATTTTCAACACTTAATGACTGCCCCCTTGGGAAACAGCGAGTTTTGTTTCCCCTCGACCCTAAATGTTCCCTTTTGATTTGCATCAGGGAGCATTGAGGGTCTTGGAGAAACAAAGTTCACTGTTTGGGGTCAGTTATTAAGTGCTTATTGATTGTCAGCTGGAACTTTTTAATTGATTTTAAGAAAGACTTGGATTGTCCCAAAGTATCAATCAGTGATTATGATAGGAACTGCTGATAGGTATTCCTAATATTTCTTCACCAGGGAGTTAATTTCCTGAAAAGGCCCTAATACATTCATGCCACACAGCGCATCTATAGTCTGTAACTGGGAGAACCAAAAATAACAAGAAGATCTTTTAGATCTTTTTATATGCTCGTAAAATTAAATTTATTTTTTAGCACCACTGTCACAATGCAGTGCACATTCCAAAGCAGTCCTTGATGATTAACTGATTACTATACACACTACATCACTTATTCAATAAAATTGTTCATGAATGAATGAAAAACAAACTAGTATCTCGCTATTAATAAAGCTATTAATAAACAGCTTCCTTCCACAATAGTTAAAATTTAATTTTTCTGTGCTATGAGTAAAGTAGTCATGTGAGTCACACAATCCGAGGTTTCCGCTATCCACGGCTAATTTTAGAATTGCATGTGGTGGCAAGCTTTTGTTTACCTCAGCAAATATTTAATTTTCCTTTAAATATCTGAACTCACTTCGATAAAACAGCCAAAGAATTCACTTCAATTGCCTCAACCCACAGGAGATACTCGCAAAATTCAAAATAAATTAACTATCATGGATTCTGGCGAAAAAAACTTCCAAATTAAGACTATCTTATTCAATGTGTCTAAATGCCTAGCAGCCAGGCACGGTCTTAAATAGACTAAATGCCCAGTAGTCAGAAAATTTCACCGAATTTTCACTAAAAGTTTCTTTAAGCTTCTTAAGAGCAGTAAATGTATGTTTAGCAATGTCAAGCGATCCTAAAAATTATTTTGTTTTTTAGTTGATGAACTATCCGAGCATGGGCATACTATAAAATGGCTCTCTGAGCTCAAACTGACTAGTAAATATTCACTTTACGAATTCCAGCTGAAAGCCTCATTTAAAGTTCAAAGTTTTATTTATTTTGCACTGCAGGCGAGGTTTGTTCAGCCATGTGCCGTCATGAAAATTACTTTCTCGCGTTTGGCCATTTTAAAGCTATCCGTTTAAAACTTTCGGTGAGACGTTCAGTCAGTCCTGGATATAATATTTATTTTTAATAGCTGTTCAGCCATTCATGGCAATCCATTCAGAACATTTAATCACCTGTTCAGCCGTTCAGTTTCACCTGTTCCAAACGGCTTAGTGGGCTGTTTCTTACCCGTTCAATAGCCGTGAGTTTTACCCATTCAACGGAAAGCCGTTAGAGTATGCTTTCGCATGAGAGGTCACATTTGAAATGTCAGGCAATCCTAAGAATTTTTTTGGTTTAATATAAGGTGAATCTAAGGAGCACTTATATTGCACATTGATCATTCACTACAGTATCTGTTTATCAGACTGCCGGTCAGAGATGAATATAGACTAAATGCCAGCAGTCAGAAATATTCACCGAATTCCAACTGAAATCCTCAATCAAACCTATGGAAAGTATTTGATGTTTCTTTAGAAATGTCAAACAATCCTAAAAATTATTTTGGTTTTACATTCGATGAATTTACTGAGCTTGACTGCCAGGCATTTAGTCTATTTGAGACCGTGACCAGCAGTCTCGCAAATCTTTGTGTCAAAAACTTAGCATTTTTATGGTAAACACAAGCTCTTTAAATTCGTCTTAGAGCTGCCTGACATTTCTAAAGAAACGTCAAATACTTTCAATAGGTTAAAATGAGGCTTTCAGTCAGAATTTGTAAAGTGAACATTCACTATTTGGTTTGCGCTGAACTAAGTCAGAGAGGGAGTCATTTTATAGAATGCCCATGCTCTGATATTTCATCAACTAAAAAAACGAAATAATTTTTAGGATCACTTGACATTGCTAAGAAACATTTAATACTCGTAAGAAGCTTGAAAGAAGCTTTAAGTAAAAATTCGGTGAAATTGTCTGACTGCCGGGCATTTAGACACTGTGTATCCTATTTGTCACGTAGTGAAAGATAAAGCTACAAATCAAATTAAATAAAATCATCAACATCAGCAGATTCCATCTATTCTTAGTATATTTAAAATTCACTTCAAATCTAATGCATCAATAATACCGAAAAAATAAAATTTACACACATTGAAGCAACCAATATCCATTAGATTTTCTTTGTATTAATGTTTCAACAGTTTTTCATGAATAAATATCACAGGTTGCGAGATTCAAAGTCCCAAACACGATTTGGCCAAGCGGAGGTCTGCATCTGCTCACCAACCAAAAAAAATAAACCTGTGCAGAGAAAGAACCGTGCTCTGTCCATGCCCGCGCTTATAATAAATGTGGTTTTCCAGTTCCCTCTCACCTTATTAATTTACAGTTCAAGTTTTTAATACGATGACCCTCATCAACAATTATGTACTTCCAGTCCAAGCTATGCATGCTTTTCTGATCTCTCATACAAATCTCATAGGAGGTTATTACCACTGGAAAAGCAAAGATTTTGCCTTCCACTGGTGTCAGCTTTTCCATCTGGTGCCTTAAACGAAGGCGCTCCTCTTGTGAACCATGATAGAGTACCACAGGGATCTGAAGAATAAAAGAACAAAATTAATTTGGATGTGGCATTATTAATCAAAATGTAACTTTAGAAACGTTCATTCATGTTGAATCAAAAATATTGTTTTCCGGCTCTGCAATCGTGATTTTAAAAGATATGCATAAAAAAAATTTCTGTACTCACAGCGCAAAAAAAAATTTCAAGAGTGGGATATTTTGTTCGGATCCACTGAACTCTATCAGCCACAATACAAATTTGAATGTTAAGAAGGGTTATATAAAGGTCTCAAGGGGGCCAAAATGTGTCATAGATGTTGGCTAATTTGAAGCCATTGTCTCTGTTCAAAGAGGATGAGTAATCTTATCTCAATTTCCTCCTGACAAGAAGTTGTGTTGTGGTAGAATTCACTGAATGTCCTGTGAGATGACAATGTTCATGTTTATATTGACCAATTACAGCTGAAATTAAGGGTGCTTTTAGCAGGTCATACTGTTGCTATAGTAATCTACTGTCAGGAAAATGATAACAAGATGCTCACCAATGATTGCACAGATTTTTGATACCACAATTGTAGCATCAATTGATAAAGAAAATCTAAATGCTGTAAACTGTTTTAAGTCAGCTTAAACATGTTATATCATTATTTAACTTGTACCCATTTCTTACAATATACCTTTGGGGCAAATTTATGAAATTCTGCCATCCAATTAGGAAGAGTGGAGAGCGGAGCAGCAACAAGAAATGGTCCTTGGACCCCCATTTCAACCAAGTGTGCCAGCAATGATATGCACTGTAATGTTTTCCCAAGACCCATTTCATCTGCTAAGATACCATTCATCCCATTTTCAAAAAGCACCTGTCAATAAAAACAAATCAAGGTTACTTCTCACATCCATGACCTGATTAACATGCCATTTCATGGACTGAACATTTTTCAGAGTCCAGGCAAGATTGATGGAAGCAGGGATTTCATTAACATTTTCAGTAGGAGGGTGACTGGTTTTCACAGACAGGCAAAACTATTTGAACCGAGCTACCAATATGAGAAAAATGTTCCTCTAGATGGTCAAGCCAGGTAGGCAAATACCAGTGCCAGGCCATAAATGAAACCCCTGTGGAAGAAGTTAAAGGATTAATAAAACTATTATCAGAGGTGTAATACAATATAATAGTCAAACATTGATGCAGTCAAAACAGTATCCAGTATAATTATACCAAGGTTATCAACGGGCCGATTTTGATTTTGATATTCAGTGATAGATAGTGAGTAGCACAACAGTGTGTCCTTGTTAACAAATTGACGGCCACTTCTTGGAGTTTATGAAGTGTCTGTGGAGAGGATTTAGATAAACTTTGGAATGACCATGACTAGTAGAATTATACTGAAACAATTAGGTTATTTGCTATTGATTTCTATGTGCGATAGTTGACTCAGGCTGCATCCTCGTCAACTATCACGCAACAGAAATCTCGAGCTCACAACCTAATACTTATTATTTAATAGAAACATGAGTGGACATTTGGGAGAATGAGAAATGCTGTGGGAAAATGAGCTACAGGAGAGTGTTTCCACGGCTTTTTCGAGTTTTTCTATAATAACTCAATAGAAAAACAGAGAACATTTTCTATTGCTTTAGAAAACACTGCATCAAAAAAGGAGAACATCTTGATTATTATGATTATCAAAATTTCAATTCTCTTTGCTTGCTCCATCATTAGGTCAACAGCCAGTGCTAGTTCTGTGTTTGTATTGAGTTATAGAAACATGGTAATTAACCAATCAGTGCACATATTTTCTTAATAATTATAATCACGCTTTTACCATGTGGTAAAACACAGTTAATGGAACATGATGACAGTTTGGTCGTAGCCTATTTTCAGCTCTTCAAACAATCTAGCATTATTTGCCTAGTCAACATAGGATATATAGTTCACCATAGTCAAGGCTTCGTTCTTAAATAAATAATTCCTTATTCGAGCGGTTTGGTCAAACGCCTTTCATGTGTGATATTTGCGCTGTTACGTTGTTTTGTACTCTAGAAATATATCTTAGCATAACTTGGATTGGTCTTTGCGTTCGTATGCTGTATTCATGGTGAGAAGTTCGCCGTGTTGTGTCTATCTAGTTTACAGTACATCCTTACCAATTGGTTGAACTTTGAGGCATTGTCTTGCTATAAAAGCAGTGGAGCAATATCTCAGGCCATTGTCCTGGCAGCTTTTGCACAAAACAGTTCATTTTGTAACAATTAAGTTTTTTACCCACCCTCCCTCCCTGTAGGGAAGGCCTGTGATATGCAGTTGATACTAAATATGTCAATAAAATGGGGTCACTATCTGTGGTTCAGTTAAGTTTGTGTAGCAATTTCCCCCAAGCTTTTGGCATTGCTTGTGTCTTGCCATCTCGTTGCCTTGCCTTGATCTTGTTCGATCCAGCCCGTGCGGTGCTGGGGAGATAAGGCTCTGCCAATACTCTTGTTCAACCCTACGTTAGTGGGGGGAATAGGTCAGGCTTGTATTTTTCGCGCATTACCTTAAGTCGCTTTTAATCTGCCACAGGGCTGTGTCCCCCTCCATTACGCCACGTGTTATTTGCGTGCTTTGTTATTGTCACATTTGCTACATTTGTTACATTCTACAGATATTTTTATCCTGCAAAATAGTTGCATTAATGCCATATTTTACCTTAAGCCAAGCCAAGCCTTGTAACTGATAGGGCCTGAGTGATCCCCCAGTAACAAATGTTGGTTGGATTGTTGATTTATCATCACTGGGACAGCTAGCCTAATGTACAGATCAAAAAGTAAAAAAAATCATTTCCACCTCCATAGTTGGTCTACTGTGGTAGTTTTTGTCCATTTTTAATGAAGAAAGCACTGTCTGCGATAGGAAACTACAGCATTATGGGATAAATTTCAATACATATGGTATATCTTATTAGATGTTTTGTTGTGTAGTACCACTGATTATTTTTACGAGTTGTGTAAAAATTCTCAGCAATACTTTATTATCCAACACGCCAAATGTTATATATATCCCTTTTAGTGTAAATCCTTAATTGTGTAACTGTCTAGGTTAAATATTAGTGACGTTTCCGTGAGATCATGTTTCAGAACCTCATGCGTCAGTTATCTCTATTCATCCATGTGAATGATTTTTTGTTACGTTTGCGAAGCCTATTGCGCTAAGTGCAAAGGTTTTGGATCCTGTGTTGTTAACTACTCAGGCGTATGGAGAGGACAATCTGTAAGAATGTTGTTTGCATTTCTTTAGTTCCATTTCATTGGTTTATTTGTTATTTAGTTGTGTTTGCCCTTTCCTGCATTCGTATGTTCATCATATTCGATTATTGCTCCGTTTTGCCATTTTTGATATTTTACTTGTATTTTGGTTTGATGGTTTTGAACACTGGACCTTTGCAATAGATAATCATCGGGATCAACACATAGTCTAGTGCCGACAGTGCCGACATCCTATTTCTTAACTTGTGGTAATCGTGCCTGGAGTCAGTTATAAATTGCACTTACATTCATACAATTATGTCAACTAATTCCCAAGTACAGACTGCTGTTCATATTTTTAATCACAAGTTTTCCTTATAAGGAGGAGCTACTGGTACGTCTGTTAATGTTGAGGAAATGTTTGTTCTAATTTATCATAGATGCAATAATAAAGTGTATTGTCATTTGTCTCCCAATGTACACTGTGACATTTTGACTGCTTACTGCTGTCATTTTCAAGCGATTAGGTTGACTATTTGCACTGTATCATTTATATCACAAAGCTCAACTGTGATTGGTGCATTTTGATTCTTCAATAACTATTGGTCCATTGTTCTTGCGAGTAGTTGTTCCCTCAATGGTCCACTGTTGTACCGTTCTCCTATTGTCATGTATTTTGATCGTGGACATCCATACTTCAGGAATTTCAGTTCCGCTATACCTGTTGATGTTATTACAGTAACACCATATGTAATTAGGTCCTTGACCCTACATGTGTACCAGTGAGGATCCAATAAACTTGACCTCATGCAGCAAAGTCTACATCGGGAAAACAGGGAGACCCACGCAGAGAGGATCAAAGAACACAGGGATATATGACTCACCCGTACCCAGAACTCTGCCGTTTCTGAACCCCAATCACAGCCAACCTTCGTGATATAAATGATGCTGTGCAATCAGTCAATCTCATGGCCTGAAGAAGACTAGCAGTAAAAAGTTGAAATGCTGGGATCTACATCCCAAGTGACTACATCATGAGATTAACAATGACACACTTTGTCTGTTAAGTTGCTGGAATGACTAGATTAAACAAAGTGTTTGCATATTATCAGCACAATTCTGTTGTTCACAGTAACAGAAGTAGGAAAACATCAGATGTTTTGGATAAATAGTTCAAATGATTACCTTGTTTTCCTCCAACTGCCCCTCACTCATTTCTGGCACATACTGTTGAGAAGTGGATTCCATGGCAAGATTTTCAGTTTCTTCATTTCCCTCCTCAGTTGCTTTGTGTCTTTTGCTCAATGACTGTAATAGCAATGACCACAAAAAACGATGTGAAAAAGGTTATTGAATTAGTCCAAAAATGTCCACACATCCCCAATGGATAGGCACATTTTTTAACCCCCCCCCAAATACAGATTTCCTGAAGCATCAGATCCCCCCCTCCCCCCTCCTGCCTACATTTCCAAAAATTTTAGCAGAACTCTATGCACAATCATATCCAGAATATGCTGAGATCTGACTGACTCTTTCTAGACAAAATCATGTGGCATGTCACCACTTAAGGCCTTATGCGTCCGATGGCACAATGACGACTGATGATGATGTCACCACTTACCTTGATGTTTATGAAACCATTAAACTCATCGCTAAGGATGAGCTTGGGAGCTGGTGCCTTAGAGGTTAGTGGGGGGCCAAATGCTAACAGCAGAGAGGAGATATCCATGGCAACCCTGGAAGCGGGACCACCCCTGAAGCAGCCACTAACTGACACCGTCACACTGAATAAATTCAGTGGAGATACTTACCCATGATAATACTTACCTGAGAGAGAAAGGAAACTTACAAAAAGGAAACAACGGCCCACTACCCAGCAAGGGACGGAGGAGAGGGAGCAAGAAAGCAACAAAGCGAAAACAGCACTTGCCACAAACACAAAAGAGGCTCTGCCATACCCCAAGGGCCACCCGTAGATCACATACTGCAATGGAGTTTAACTTTGCCTAAATGTTATTTAGCCACATAAAAAGAACATGCTGCTTCATCAATTTTAAGTATTTTTACCTTAGTTAAATAAAAATACGTAGCTTGAATATTTCTTCATAAACTGTGTTAAGGTTTGCAAATTCTCTGAAGTCATCCGCAAAAAAAAACAATCTGATAGTTTATGCAAATTATGTGCAAATGCAATTTGATAACTTGTTGTTTGTCAATGTATTCACTCGAGCATGTTGAGAGATTTCTCATTATTTTGTTTTCAAAAGTAAATACCATGAAAAGTTTTTAAGAACTTGTTTATCTTTAAGGTATTGTGTGGGATTTTGCGGGTTTTGGAGGATTGTGTGTTACGTATTACAAACAATGCAAGGGCCTGTACTATTTGAAAAGCATTCTACCTACTCTTGCAGATTTTATAGACACAACTGTACGTAAACTGTACAAGAGCTGTGAATTTTGAAACTCTTTCCCATTTTTGTCAAACGTTACACTCAGCAAGGCACATTCAGCCTGGGTACAACAATACAAATAGTGTCAGGCAGACACACTTTTAGCAAGCTTTGATGCAACAGATTTCTTCACATTTGTCCTTTTGTTACATGTTTTCTGGGTGTTTACTGTACATAATTATGGAAGAACCTGTCTAGATAACTTGAAGAATAACAGGAAAAAAGATACAACTGAACATTTTTAACTTTTTTTCAGACTCAGAGAGCACTTAAGTGCCATATGTCACACAACTAAAATTTGGTGTTACATGATCCTTGAAAAAAGATTTATTTAGATTCAATCCCCCCTCCTATCTGGATTTCCAGAACCTTGGACCTCTTCTGCAGAGAGAATTTATTCAGAAACACATCTGTCGGGGAGGTGTGGATTGTTTCTAGAATATAATTGATGCATACATTAAGTTACAACTAAAACTTATTACAGTCCAAAACCTTGTTCTGATTGGCTATCACTTAAACAGTTGCTAAAGGAAGCCCTGTAAAACCCACTTTCAAACTGCAAATTATTACCATGAGAAAGACTTGGAAAAATGGAAATCAACCACTTAATTAATGCACTGGTATTTAACAAAGTTCTTGTGCTGATAAAGTCAATTTTTTTTAATATGTGCCATGTGTACATGCAACCTATGTTTGTGTTAAGCAAGTTCATTTGTCAACGACAAACAATCCAAAAGTTTAATTAATTTCAACAATAATGGAAAATACATTAATCATTTAATTAAGGTTACCTCTTTGTCAAGATACTCCGATATCATGTAGGATGATGAATCTTGTGCTTTCCTTTTTTTACAAGTAGATTTCCTTTTATTTGAGGTGGCTTTCTCACTCTGCACACTTTCAAAAGAGCCATTCAATTTCTTCAGAGCCCTTCTAGTTACTCGGCTTCCTGACTGAGGAACCTGCAAAATACCAAACAGAAGAAAATTGCACCATGATTCTGGCATCTTTTCTCCCAATCTCTCTTACTCTCAAGTATTAGTTTACATGTACTTCAATTTACATATTCTGCCATAAATCCCTTTATTATGCCATAAACTCTTATTCCAGTAAGGAAAACAAAGTTTACAACTATTTCATTAAGGGTCAAGCAATGGGGAAATGGACCAGCTATGAGGCTGATTTAACCCTCCTGCCTTGTCCATATAGGGAAAGTTCTTGGCCTTTGTCAAAAAGTCAAAAAAGCTTTTCCCATGTGTGTAAATCAGTTGTCCTTCTGCTGGAAATGTTAATGGCACCTCTGACCTTCCTAAGCTATTAGTACCTTGGCTGTTTGCTCTGGTGCATATCATGGAGAGTGATACCTTAATAGTCACTAATTAATATATACAGTGATCATATTGCTTTTGCTTTGGTTCATGTAGAATAGAGGAGAAGATTCTGACTAGACCAGAATCTTGCCACTTGCAACTGGAAAATGTTTACTCCTGAAATCCACAAATATCTTGTGGCATTTTTCTGCCTGGGCTTGTACCCAAAATGATGTAGTGATACATGTTTTTTTAATAGGAATTACCATTTGCACAGAGTCCTTTTCCTTGCTCTGTTTCTTCTCCAGTTGATGTGCTGTCTTTTCCTGTTGCTTTCTTGCCTCCAATTTCTGCCTTTCCATTTTTTCAAGAAGAAACTGACAGTAGATGTTTGACTTCTCTAATAACAGCTGTAGCCGAAGGTACCTTTGCTTATCCTCCACACTCTTCCACTCTTTTTCAGCCTGGGTTGAAATGAACAAACAATATACATGAATGTAACTTCACATGGACTGGCAAAAAGTAAGTTTTGGCTGCATCAACACTTTGAAAGTGCAATGGGTTTGTCAAAAGTAGTCAAATTTAATTTCACTGCTGAAAAAGTCTGCTAACTTCCAATCTAACCTACATAAACTAAATTGGTATTTCTACACCCAGTGACACCCAACACTGTGACATTCTGCAAAGTCTCCTCATTTCCTTTTAAATGAAACCATGTTTATCAAGAAAATGCGGATCAAGTGTATTTTGTGCACCCCTCGACCGATATATCGGTCGACATGTCGATCGATAGTCGACCGATGTATCGGCCGATATATCGACCGACACTCGACCGATATGTCGGTCGACATATCAACCGACACTCGGCCGATATACCGACCGAGATATGTCGGTCGACATATCGGCCGATACATCGGCCGCGGTATCGGCTGCGTGTCGGTCGACATATTGTGCGACTATCGGCCGATATAGCGGCCGAGACTCGGCCGATACGTTGACCATTGACTGTCGGTGGAATCTCGGTCGACTGTCGGTGGTATATCGGTCGATTTTCGTATAATGTAAGTCAAAACCTTAGACTGCCAGTTATGTCCATTTCATGCTTTTTTGTTCAGCCTTAAAAATTTCTGAAGGCTTTATGTTCGGATCATTCA
>OMLO01003064.1_pt1 | contig 13751 bp, 10 predicted proteins | sample 1674811 | NCBI WGS metagenome assembly OMLO01 (sample SAMN06265003, study PRJEB25207) | coral metagenome | isolation source: Coral host | place: Mexico:La Bocana,Puerto Morelos, Mexico | collected 2008-11-13
ATGACGGATTAGGAGTCCACTTTGATAAGAAGATCGAAGAGCATCCTAAAGAGCGAGGCAATTAAGAACAAGAATACACAGTTTTTTTTTACTAAGCAGGATTTTTATTGGTTTTGCCGAGTTTCCTGACAGCGGTCGGAATAACCCAGCTTAATAAAGATCGTTACAATGTACCTACGGTTTAGGTCATTACTTCACACATAAAACTAAACGATATTTTATTGCGCCCAGAAAGTCTATTTTAAAAATAAATATATTATTCCTTCTTTCACAAGCAAAATCATACATACAGCGGGCGCAAATATGTCCTTGGCCTAAATCTGATGTAGGGTTGCGTGACTTGCGTCACAACAATTTTCTAAAAAAAAAGTCACGCAAATATTTGTAACGATGAAGTGCCTCTCCATCGCGCACAATTCAACGCTCAGAGGCAATGTCAGAAATTAGATTTGTCTCTGTAGATCAGAAACAACAAGAAAGAAAACAAATTCATAATACAAAATGAAAACAATAAAAATTTACAAAGTTCACATGATAAAACGCTGGCAAATTAAAAGATCTCGTTCGCAATACATTGGGCGTTGTTTAATAACAGTTTACAATTCTAGTCTTGATTTTTCCTTTTCTAACTCAGTTGCTTCTGGACAAATAACTCTCTCCATGTTTGAATTCGCCAAGTTCTTTTGTTGATCAGCGTAGGGAGCGAGTTAACAATAACAGAAACGAAGACTCCTGTTAACAGCAATGGCGAACTTTTCAGAGAGCCTCGCCGCGAGTAACACGTACTGACAGGCTGCACAATGTGTTTAGAAATCGGCAACTGACTCGGCAAACTTCACAATATCTTAACGTTTGGGCGGATCCATGTTTAACTGAACCATTATCCTCAACTAAAGAACCGCTTTTTGGGCAGGAGACCAAGTGCAATCTTGAACCTCGGGGAATAAGCGATGCTTCTGTGACGTGTACGGCCTTTGTACGCAGAAACACCGTGATCATCGTTGTCAATTTGACTGGGTCGGTCTTTAGGACAACACTCCGTCTCTCAACAGACACTGTAAGTGAATATCTTTATAACTCATCACAAGACTCACGGACGACTCCCACCGTTGCCGGCCTGGGACCTCTTGATATAGAGATTGAGCAATTTCATCTGTTGAAGTAAACACGCGTAACATTTACACAACTTGATTTATATCTTTTAATATTACTAATTTATTCTCCACAAAGCAGATGATGATGATCTAAATTACACGTTATACTAACAGTTAGGTTACTCGTCGATAACCGTGAAGTAAATAGAATGTAACGGATGAAAAACACATTTGCCGAGAAGAACTTGTCGCCAGGTATAGCGAGGCGAGGGTCTTGCTAGCTTTATCATAAAAAGATCCAATTTCACAAATATACGATTAACTTGGAAAGGAATATTTGCCCAAAAGCATCCCTGTTCGACCATTCATTCACGTCCCCGCTCGCTTACCACTACACAATTATTTTTAAATTACTGACTACTCCTTTTATATTTAGCAATGGAGTGATGAAAGATGGCAAATTTTCAGCCCGGTGAATACAGAATAAGGAAGAAATGCTCTTTTGCCACAAAGAAACCATCTGAATTCCCAACAGAATTCGAGCCCATGACCTCCTCAATTCCAGAACTTGGGTGGGTTATGGGTTCGAGTCCTGTGGACTACTCAGATTTTAACTTTATCCCACGCACGTGACAATTTCACTTTTCATCTTGATCCATTTAAGTGATGCAAATGAACGAGGATAAAGTCAAACCTTTGTTCCAGACAGCTCGGCCAGGTGTGGTAATAAAGCCTCCTCGCCCACTGCGCTGTGAATCGCCACAAGACAAAATACGCTGGCTTTACGGACACTGCTCTCCACGTGATCATAACACTAAAAGGAAAAACTAAATCTTCAGACAAAAAACAAAAAACAAAAAATGATTCAAATAACATGTACACGTATTATTAAACACTGAATCATTAGATACTGCAATTTAAGAGTTTTCATTGGCTGAGCCATCAAGGAATACGAGTCATTATACCATGCTCTACAAATATGGTAGGTGTGCGCATAACTTGGAAGCGTTTTTTTTGCCTCAGTTTTAGTTTTCCATATTTTTTGAGGCTCAATTATTCCACTCGCACTTGTTGGATAAGATATAACTATACCCAACTCACATCCAACGCGCGCTCGTGGAATAATTGTTAAATATACAACAGTTATTTACCCTAATTAAACCAGGCACAATCTCTCCCAGGCTCTCTCCGACTGTCTCGCTGTCAATATCTTCCACAACCTACAAAGAAAAAAAAAAGTTTCAAGAATTTAGATGTATATTATCCTTTTAGAGAGCACGACAAGGTGTGAAAAAGGGTTGTACGGCCCATTAATTAGATGATATACTGGCTGTGAGTAGGCTCTCCTCGCCGCCGGATCGCTTCGCTCTTTTCTCGCGTGTGACTCAACGGTGCGCCTGCTCGCAGGCTACAACTTCAAGACAAACAAGATTATCAAGCTGTGAGTGAGTGTTCTAGGAAAATGAAAGCTCTCTTACTCGGGTATACTGTCATGTACGTCGCATATAAAACGTCACTTTGTTTTCTTTTCATTTTTCTGGTGGTACCCGTTGCATAGTGTTAATGCACAACTTGGTATGATGAACCCCGGACAGCCGACGGAGAGCTAACTAATTCGTGCGATACAATTGTTAATAGGGTTAAATTGTACCTTGATCGTCATTTTCAAAGCAGCAAGATTGACCGGAAACTCCGCATCCCTGAGAACTGGCGAAAGCGCTTGAAGGCACACTTCTGGTGCAAGATTCTTGGCGATTGTCCCGGCAGCCTCTTCAGCGACCCGAGCAACCTACAACAAATAAGGACAGGAATGTGTTAGCAAAGAAAATAAGATAAAAACAGAGTGCACAAAATCAACCTTAAGCACTTAACACAAAGACCAACAGGCGAACTATTTGACCACTACGTAGAGAAGCTTGCCGGAGAAGAAAAGTACTGCTTACCTCTTTCTGTGAATCCTTGTGAGCATTAAGAACAATTTCAATCATTTTGTCGTTGCGCTCGTTGAAGGCATGTGGTTTGGTTCGCACCATATCCCTCAGGACCCGGAGTGACAACAAACGAACCGTGGGCTGTAAAAAAAAATGTAGTATGTAGAAGATGCAAATACATTATCATGTACAAGTACTGTTCATCCTAATGCCGCTAAATTGAGAAAACGGGCCACTAGAATGTTAAACATATACGAAAAAAGAAAGGTCCGCGCGAGATTTGGAGTCCACGCGTGTTCAGAGGAACTCATCGACACTTGATTTACGCTTGCTACTCGTTACAGTGATCAATATTAAATCTCTCCTGACATTATCAATACCACATCATACCGACAAAGAAAAAGAATAAAAAGAATCATCAACAAGGAGATACGCTAAAAATACTCTATAATAATAATAATAAGAATCTCTTTTTTGAACATGCGACTGAAAGTTTCTGAAAGACTGAAGTGCGCTGAGATCAATAAATATAAACATGCATTTTCTTATCACCTCATCATCTCCAATGTTCTTCATGATCAAAGACAGCAGTATATTAAAGTTTTCTTGCCACAGATCCGGTGTCTCTTCACGGGCCATTTTCAGTAACTCTCCTAAAGCCTCTTTCTTCTCCTCAGACTGCATACCGGAGGGTGCCCCTAAGGGGACCATGACAGGAGATAAAGCGTCGACATTTTCTAGGGACACATCTGTAAAGAAATAGAACTCCATGAGATGATTTATATAGTCGAGGCTCCAATAACGGCCACATCTCTACCAGGGCCACTTTATTTTGTCCCGATGGACGATCCATACATTCACTATTATTTTGACCTCCCTACAACGACCGCCTCTCCATGACGGCAACGGCTTCTAAAGCAGGTCGCAACTGCGGTGTCATGTCACACCCCCACCTCCCCATAACGGCTTTCTCTCTAAAACTGCCACTTTCCTCTGTCCCCAAGGAGCCCGTTGTGGAGAGATTGGATCGTATACCAGACGTGACATTTTTACTGTGACGCCATGCGACGGTAAACATCACGCGTTCCTAGAAGAAAATTCACGACAGAATTCGTTACCTTTATCAAACTGTTCATCACTGTGATCCATTCCTTCTAATGACCGGTCCAGCTCGTCCTCTACTTCACCGTTCTTCTTCCGGCCAGCGGTGAGAAAACCGTTTATTTCAGGAACCTGAAAAACGTTAATGGACAAACCATTATTTTTTGTGTGGGGCATGGGGAGAGGGCGTAGGCAACTTTCTTGGATGTGATAAATTTTTCTGACCTTCAGGTTGTGCATGATTTTTGTCAATAGCTTGTCAAATATTTTGTACATTTAAACCACAACTTTGAATGTGATTGGTTGATTTAAACTACAACTTTGAATGTGATTGGCTTATAAAACTTTCCGATAACAACTTGGCAATTGAATTAGTGGAAAATAGGAGTTTTTAAACCAATCACAATCGAGGAAATTGTAATTTTTATGATTGATAAACTTTTTAACTCCAGGAAAAAACTCGATTTCATATGGTGGTTTGAATTCGTATTTGTTTGCCATGGACAAAGCCGGAAACCAGTGTACCTCCAAACGAAAACTCGTGTTACAGCATCACTTGCGAGAAATAGAAACATAATAAGATAACGACAAGTCTACAATGACAGCAGCTTTCTTATGGCAATCTACAAGTCAATAAGGAACTTAGCCTGCATAGCTTGGCGGTTTAAGTCATTTTAGCGCGCTGCGAAAGCGGCGAAAGCGTGTAAACGAGCACTGAAGCCGCGAGGAGCCGTTTCTGCGGCTTTGTGCGCTCGCGCTCAAATTGCATAAACCGCCAGGCTACGCTGGCTAAAAGCAACCAAGATGGTGTCAACAGTAACCAGACATGCTAAAGAAATGCAATTTACTTATTTAGTATCTTACCATGGGTAGTTTACTCACTGGATGAAAATCATTTTGTTGATCTTGATACTGTCTCGGGTCATACTTGTGTCCCGCGGGTGCTCCCGTGCTTGCCGGTTCAGCTGCAGCAGAAGCTTGAGGGTTGCTTTCCGCGTGCCCGGATGTGATGTCGTCGCTGTTGTACCCGGATGAAACACTCGGGGCTTCGTCCGCTTGATGAGGCGCACCGTCCCCACGGTGAGGGGGTGGGGGTGATACGTATCTTCCATCTAATGACTCATTTGAGCTTACCGTCTCAACCTCAGTACTGTTGTCTTTGTGAAAAGGGCTGCTGGTTGTCCGCGGTGAAAAACCGAATCTCGTCTGGCCGGCCCGAGGGCTTTGAGTTGTTTTCGTCGGTGTGGGTATCTTCGTGTGATGCTCGGGAGAGTTCGGATTATCGGCTCGGTTTTCGTCCTTTATCGGAGACGCTGCTGCTTTCATTGAGGATGACGAGAGTGTTCTGTAACCCAGTCTTAGCCTCGGTCTCTCAACCGAGGAGGACATACTGTCCACATCGTCAAAGGTTGAGGAAGACGATGATGGCGAACCACGGCCAGCGGCAAACGGCTGGCAAAAACAAAAGTGAAGTAACGATGAGAAAACGTAATAATAAAAGGGAAGACATATCAGCCTTAGCTGGTTTTCATGCGTGTCCTCTATTCTGGTCGAACTGAAATTTGGAGGTTTTTGCGACGGGAGGAAAACCGGTGAACAACCCTCGGAGAAATTGACAACCAACAACAAACTCAACCCACATATGGCACCGGGCCGGAATCGAACCCAGGCCACATTGGCAGGAAGCGAGCGCCCTCACTAACCAAGAAGGTCTTGTTGAATAATTATCCAGTGAAAGAAATATCGCACCTGGACGAACAATCAACGTGCAGCTCTATTAATGGAGTTCAACACTAATCGTTCTAATCTTGTGTAAAGTGTAACCACACCAGACAAATGGTTATGGGGAATTCTTTTCAAATTTGAAAAGGGATGCCTTCGTTCGGACATAAGAGGCGATAACAAAACGACGCCGAAACCTCTCGAGAGAACATTAGGAGTTCTTAAATATGGCCCCAGACGGACTGAAAGAAATTAAGGTACATTAAAACGGTGAAATACCTCTGTGCCCTGGGTACTACTTTTGAGATGATTATGAAGCAGTTTAGTAGCACCATCCTAGAAAACAATCAAATACACGTTAGTTGGTCTATTAGTTTTGTATGCAGAAGAAAACGTGATGCAAATAACTTTGTTCTTAAAACAAGACAACGATTCATACTGTTGTTGATCTTAGAGTTGTTCCTTTGTCACCATAGCCAGCAGACAAATCAATTTCGCGCCCAAAAATCATGAGATAAGGAAAATGTTTCTTCATCTGTTTCCACCAAACTCCCATTGGTTGAGCGATCAATTAAGATATTTATTTTGTTATTCTTTATTTTATTTCAACTGCTTAGAACGGCAGTCTTCCTGAACGTTAGGAGTTTTGACGTTATAACAGTTACATTCTTGTGGAAATATTTAACATCTATTTATATATGGTTATATGACTAATAATCCGGCTCAAAAAAATAAAAAAATAAAAGGGATTTGCCGCTTTTATTTCTGCAAGATGCTGGTAGACATGATGATGCATAGTGTGAACGCATGACGCAGAGAATGAGAAAGAAAGACTCATTTTACCAACAAAACATCTTGTTGATTACCTGGAATGATTTAGGCAATACTGTTAACATCATGCTAAATTCTGGAGTGTTCAGTTCGAACAACGCAACAATGACGGCCGCGGATTCCTGGGAAGAAACATAGGAAAAAATTTATCATAACAAGAAATAATTATTTAACGAAATTATTCAACTTAAATAAATTACCAAGCATTACCTTTCTCACGTCTGCGCTCTTAGGCTCCGTGGTCCACGTGATTATCCGGGAGACCGCCAAACGTGTTTCTACGTCAAGTTAAGGTCACCAAATGTCTTTCGCAAATCCTAACACTTAAAGCTTTTTAACACAGATTATGAAACAGGCCATTTCCGAGTAGGTTTTTGCCACGGTGTTACAACGAATCTCCGTGCAAAACCATCCAGATGAAAGTATGTTCCGCCTGCAGGTTCATTTTCATGTAAATGAACTTATTTTCATATGAATGGTTTTGCACGCAGACTCGTTTTGAAACAGAGGCACAAGGTAACTCGGAAATGGTCTACTGGACACAAACCAAATTTAGCTTAACTTAAAGGGTGAAAGTTTCTAAAGAAACTGTGGTGCTGCGTCGGTGGGGGTAACAAGGTAATTTGGTTATATCAATTAAGTTGAAAATGTAAATTCGCTCTGACGAAGGGCTAACGCTCGAAATGTCAGCTTTATAACTCCTTACGGTGGCCAATTTACATTTTCAACTTAGTTGATATAACCAAATTAGCTTAACTTAATTTAGTATATCTCAGCTGGGATGAAACTCTTTTCCTTTTTTCCAACCATGATCTTTTCTTAAAATCTACAAAGACCACACGTGCTTCATTCACAAACTTTGAATAACCAAACAACAATTGTAAAAGAAACCGATAGAAACCAGCGGAGTATTTGTATTTTGATTTGAAGTTATAACGAGACAAAAGGATACCACCAGAGTTAGTAAAATCACTTGGATCCATAAGGCCAATCAAACCTTGCAAATACTGCAAGATGGCTATTTTGACCTGCAACAAGACAACAACAGATTAAAAAACTGAATGTTATCACACTTTTTCACGATAGGGGAATCTATGTTTACATACTTGCCTTAGTAGCATAAGCGCGATACAATTTCTGATTAAGCTACAAAAATATCAGCCCTAAATATTGAAAGGGCAGAGCATGATTACATGTAGCTGTGCCAAGGAATTGGAGAACGATATATATTGAATACTGTTTGTGCCCCGCGGAGTGAAAACCTCAAAATTTAACAAAAAATGTAAGGTTTCATTAGCGATTTTGCTTTTCAAATTTTGCAATTTTTGATAGCTAATGTGTTCTTCAACCCAAAGAGCCAAAACCTTGTCATCTACTAACCTTTACTAGCTTTTAAATTGTTTGGATCAATTTATATCTAACATGATGCCTTCACATGTTAATGAAATGAGATGAGAATCTCATCCACTATAGCTCTCCACCAAAAAGCGTTTGAGAATTCGGTGAGTTGTTAAAAGAAACGGATGGACATGGGACATACCTTGAGGTTCGGCGTCTGGGTTTGATCCGTAATGAATCTTGTTAAAATACTGAACTGAAGATCATAAGGAAATGAATCTCTGCGAAAAACAGAAAAGAAAACAACTTACAATCTACAGGATTTAAGCTCACCCTTTAAGTTAATAGAGGAAGTTTTAACATAAATTGCAGTAAAACGCATCTTAATTACTTGTTGCGGTTACAGCTTCTTTTCTGGACCAGTCTTTCGGTTGGTTTTACAAGCTTCTTAACCAATCAAAAACAACTGCCCAATTGATTGGCATGCGACGACGTATTTTTATGTCATCGCTTCAGAGACTAACTTGATTTTTGATCGACTTACAAACAACCACAAAGCTGTCGGAAGTCATAGACTTATTCGCGCGGCAAAGGTCTGACAGGCGTGTTTTACGAAGACGTTTCCAATAAATATATATGGGGCAGTTAAAGTTATGATTGCCAATTTAGGCTATAAGAGGTAAAGGAAGGTTAAGTCTGCATACAAGCCAAATGGGACATCACGCCGCAGCTTATCGCCGGTTTCTGTAGCATGAAGCGAGTAAGAGTATTTCTACTCTCCCCTGGATGAGATGCTAGTCTATCACAGGGTTACCTCCAGAATAAAATTCGCCAATATCCATTTATACACCTGGATGGAGAGAGGCACTGCAAGAGTAAAGTGTCTTGCCCAAGAACACAACACAATGTCCCCGGGCAGGGCTCGAACCCAGACCACTCGATCTGCCACCGAGCCTAAATCTAAAGCTACAACAGAAAGCTTATTTTTATCAGCACCCTTACCTGATCACATCCAGCACACGCACTACCTTTGACTGTAACGAACTCAGCAGATCGGTACCAAGCTTGGTGAGAAGGCGTGACAACAGAACGAACAACCAATCATGAAGATCTACTTTGTTGACGACTATAAAGTCACACAACGCGTCTAAAAACAAACTATAAACCTAAACACAAATAAAAGTCAAATGATTATTATAGTCATTGATTTTTGTCCGGTAATTAAAGATTACCTCCATTGAAAAACTTAATTATTTGAATAGCAACTTCGATACAGCTAACGTATTTTACACGACGTTTTTGCTTCTTTCAATGTGAAGACCTCGGTACCGTTTACTAAAACAAAGGTTTGACATAAATTGGAAACCAATGACATTTTACCTTGTTGTGTGGATCGAAAAACAATCTTGTGAGACATTCCTTTATCCGTCCAAGTTCTATTTGGCTGTTGGGGACAAAACAAAGAAACTACGTAAGTTAACTCAATGTAACCTTCATTTACTCTACTAGTCTGTTGTGGTGTTAATTCGTGTGTCAGAGATGAAGTCTAAAACCAAAACCAAAGAAACCACTCCTGACCAATCACAAAGGCAACAGACAATTCAGTGCACCAATCAAAACTCGAATTACTTTCACGCGGGAAAACGCGTGCGAACGAGTCACGATTGGTTTTAGCCTTACCTCTGATTGGCTGAAAAGTGACGCGGGTTTTTTAAGCCAATCGTGTAGCGTGGTGATGCAAAAATATAAGAACTGACAAACTCAGAAAAATGTCCGACTAATAAAAAATGTATACAGTCTAACAGAAAAGAAAATTTATATGATGAACAAAACAAAAACATAAAAACAAACCTGAGGACGCCAGAGTTATGAAGAAAACTTTGAAGACACAAGACACCGTCCCGTCTATCGGACCACACATTACTGCTGGTTAAACGAACGATCTCTGCCACTTCCTGAAAAACAAATATGAAAAGCACAAGTCAGGGGGGTGAAGCAACTTAAACAGAAAACTTGTCCGCTGTACTTGACTAAAATAGGCTTGCAGAAACTTTGCGAGCTAGTTAAAATATTTCATTCACTTCGCTTCATTCTATTCCAGAAAGAACAATTCACAAAACACATCACAAACAAGCGGAATTATTTAGACGAATTCATCTTTTTAAAAGAAACTTTAAAACCGAAACAAAAATGGTGATCACAAGGTCTAAAAGGTACTGCTACTGTCAACTGGTGACGTTTGTTACGACGTTTTAACAACAAAAAACGTTAATTAACTCCTCGTCATTTCACTGCTAATGTTGGTTGTGGTTTTACAGCTTTTTTCAGCAAAATACATAGTAGATAGTAGATACAATTGAGTCGTTGTATTTGTCTGAGAAACTGTTGCTTAAATACTTAATACCATGCCAAAGAAAATACAATGCAGCGAACGAATATTTAAACTTAACCAAGCCTAAAAGCGGAGCTCCTGGGCCAGATCGTTCAAAGCACGCGTAAGCTAACCCAGGATGAGCGGAAATTGTGCTTTTCAGTAACTTGATACGGTGAGGTTTTCTGCTTATTGTTTGGCCTTCTGTTTTGAGTTTGAATAATCCCAAAATAGCAAAGAAATCATTTGTGTACAAGAAAAATTTATTCTTCTGTTAACAGTTAATCTTGGGTTTAGCGTTAACCACCTTCTGAACAACCCGGCTCAGTTTACAACAAGTTAACCTGACATGAGCCGATCTGATCGAAAACCAGCATTTGGTCAGCGGCCAACTTCAATTCTTAACTTGAGATAGACAACTAGTAGTCCTTTTTTCGCCCACTACGTCGTTCGTGATACAGAAAAAAAAACAACGGCGATAAAATCCATTATTTTACGGGGCTATTTTTTTCCCGCAATTCTCTTTAACGTAACGCGGCGGACTACGCGAAAGAGAGACTCCTCGTAGTCTTCGTTCTAGAAAATATCCCGGCTATAAAAGACGTTAATAATGGGTCAATAATCTAGGCCTAACTGCTCAGAAAGTTCATTTGCAATATGTTTTTGCCTCCCGCTGTTTACAGTAGCATTGACGGCAATATATGACCCTCTCAAACTCAAACAATTACTGTATAACTAATGAGAAGTCAAACTGTGGAATTAGTATCCCGGTTTGACGCACCGCACAGCAAGTTAGTAGATGAGTAATTAAAAATAATATCCCTAACTCTGTGCATCCATCTCATCTTCTCTTTTCTGTACTAAAAACATGACTTGAACAAGAAATAATCTACTCAAAATACCTTATCTGCCATTGAATTACTCGTGGCAACAAAGAATGCAGGAACATGAATCTAATGTGTTTCCAAATATAGCATAAATTGCACGAGGGAAAAGACCTTCTGACAAATAAACAAACGCAAAAAGTGAACATATGGCATATTTTTAATAACATTGAGCTCCAGGATATGCAAACCAAACATTGATTCACTCTGGGAAGAAACTCGAAACAATAATAGTAATAATATAGAAAATGGAAAAAAATATGTGACGAACGAAGAAAATAAATATTCTCCTGTTTTGCAACATGACAGCGGTTAAATTCTTAATGACGCAAATTGTGTTCATGAGGGAATAACATGCAAAATTTTGGCTAAATATTGTGGCATGGAAAAGGAAAAACTTGATTTTGCCTTGTTATGAATAAAAACATCCTTGACTGGATAAGAAAAGACTTTTCGAATCTTTAGGAAAAGAAAAGAATTAATACATACATTTTACATAATTATGAAGCACCAGTGAACAACAAAACGACATTTTCAGGAAAAGATGTTAGTAAACCAAGTTACAGTTGCATTGTGCAAAGAACTAAGGAAATTTTAAGCTGAAATTCGAGTTTCCTTGTAGGGATACTTGCTGTTACAGGTGACACAATAAGCTCCTTATAAAATTAACATACTTCATGATATTGCAAGCCGCTACAAATCTGCTGCACAACTGTATTTTCATAAATTTCATCAGAACAGAGATTGTTTCGTTCTTCGAAGTTCAACGAAAAACAACAACATCAATGGCGGTTCGCCCACAACGGCGTAATTAATCATCGCTATTAAACGAATTTTGACATCGAAGGATCATGAAACTCCGTTGTTTCCGCTAGCGTGTAACGCTAATTTTGTACTTTTTGCCCCGAATAACAGTACTATGGGCTAAGATACTAACATCTACGACTTCGAAAACGTTCAGCCGCCTTTTTCAACAATTATAAACCCGTTTCAGTATAAAAACAATAATAGTTTGAATGGGAGATCGAAAAGCCACAATTGAGTGCCCTAGTTACCTAACGTACCGTATACATACAACGAATTCACGCATTTGAACTTGTTATTCGAGGACTAGTCTAGCACTATCTCTTTCAATGCAGAATTCTAGTCGTACTTAAAATCAAACCAAACAACAAATACCATTCACGAATAAAACTGGTCGCACTTCGTACCTGTCGGAACAGTGTAACACGGCTTGGACGGATGTAGAGAAAAATCCCTTTTCTGAGGCAGTATTTAAACCACAACCATTCCTCTCTTGGATTACCGGGGAACACAGTTCTGACAACGCAGCGTCTATAAATGAAAACGTCGATTCGAAGTCGATGGCATGGAAGCATGGGCCATCTCTTTGTCTTCAAGCGCATTTTGACAGCAGCTCGGCCTGTGGTCATAATCTTATTCAGCTACTTCTCCGTCTTTTCCTTCCTTCAAACGACGTCAAGCTACGCTTTAACCTAGCCATAAGCCTTAGGTTTCCATTCAGTTTCTTTGAAGTAGAATCTCGTGCAGTTTGCCATGCATATTTGCAAGTTTTGTTTCAAATGAACGCTTCGCCGTTCAAAACTGTATCAGACTTGTTAGACTGTTGTGTTATTCATGAGCTCTCTTGCTATCCACCGCATTAGCATATACCACTGATAAACAATTGTTTTCAATCAGTCTGACTTCTCGCGGCATAAGGCAGTTAGCCGAGGTATCTAATCGGCCGCTTTAATATTTCGATTATTGGCAAAGAGTATGTACGTGTGTTTACGTGATATTATTGATAACGAAAAAAAAAACTTGGTTCAGGTTGAAAGATAAGAATGACAAAAAAATTATGAATAATTGACGAGCCAGGCTGGAACACAAAGACTGAGACAGCTGTAAGAGAGCTTTGTTTTCAATGCAATTTAAATGCATAAACCAAAGTCGAAGACAAAGTTCTGATACTCGCGCAAATGATGTTCAAAGTAACACCAGATTTGTTCGCTTACCGCCCTTCGCCCATCAATAAATTATTTGCGTTTTTTCCAAACATAAATAACAGGTACAATTTACATAACATAACAGATAAGAAGATATGGTTTATCTGAGTGTCATTTAAAACTAACATGTTTCCCGTTCAGCCATCTTAGAATTATAAGGTATTTTTTTTCCCGGCATTTCAAAACTTCAAAAAAAAAAGCGAAGATTATTCGAGACGATTCTTTAGGTCAAAAGAATCATTTATATGCTCTGATGATCTCGAAACTGTTCCTGTTTCAACCGTTAAAATCAACTTTTTGCCAGAGTGGTCACACACTACTATCAAGCAAGCTAAGTAATCGTCGAGATTCAATGGTATAGCTCATTCGAAATGCTGTATGATGCTAATGTTTTACACCCAGGCATCAAAACGACGCTTTAAACTACACTCAGGGCTTGTGGCCGAACCCTGACCTTTCCATACTTAACA
>OMLO01003065.1_pt1 | contig 13745 bp, 14 predicted proteins | sample 1674811 | NCBI WGS metagenome assembly OMLO01 (sample SAMN06265003, study PRJEB25207) | coral metagenome | isolation source: Coral host | place: Mexico:La Bocana,Puerto Morelos, Mexico | collected 2008-11-13
CTTTGTAACATTTTTCCGCTGACCGACATACACAGATGTATCAATTCAATGAATTAAGTTCGGCAGAAATTCGACGTCTGAATCAGCAGTCGCATTTCTGCCGCACTTTAATAATTGAATTGAATTCGACTCGGCAGAAATGCGACGTATGAACCGGGCCTTAGGAACTCTTTCGTCCACTAGGAATTTATTTCTTTGGGACGTGTGTATGCACGTTGTTTTTTTTCTCGTGAGTGAATCTTTGGGTAGTGGTCGTGTTCTTGGGCATGTTCATCATTTTTTTTGTGGCACAAGTACGCTTGGTCCCCCCTCTCAAATCAAATGGTCCACCCCTAAAGATGATTTTTATGTTTTAGATCTTAGGCGCTTCTTTTTAGAAGTTTTTAATGAGAATTTTCTAACCTTCTCTCAACGAATTGTTAGCTCCTTATTTGATTTAAAACAATTATTGGATGAGGTTTTCGTGTAATCCAGAATAATCAAGGCCGAGGTAGGGGTTATTAGTCGAAGCCGAATCTAATAATTGTTTTATTATACATTAAACGAAAAAAATGTCATGTTTTTGCTTCTTCGCTGTCGGCAACACAAAGCACGCGAACTTGACACGATTACCCTTAGAAATCTTGCACCGCGATCATTCATGTTCCGTGACCGAGCTTGATGACACCACAGGCTGATTTCGAAAATTCACTGTACGGTTTCGGCCAATCAGAAGAGATAGTGAGTTCAATGTATAATAATGATAGTAATAAGGTAGACTGCGGAGGATTACTCAGACTGCGCTATTTAGAAATAATAAGTCATCACTTTATTCGCTTCCACTACAACCCAAACACAGTATGAGTAGAAATGAAAGGGATCAAAGGCTCTTTCTCTGTTTTTCTTTTATTTCAACTTGCATGAAGGCGACTGACAAAAGGAAAGCGAGAAGTTGAAGAAATCCTCAATTTATACTGCTGCGCCTTTTCCCTTGTTTTCTTCTTGACCAAGAATAAGAAATGATTTCAAAAAGCATTTTTCTACGTGACTTGCCACGTGGTCCAAGGAACAAAGGACTGCTGTCAACAAACGAGTAACTTTTTTTCTAGAAAAGGTATTTTTTTTCTCCTGGTAAAAGGGAGCTTTCTTTGGCATGAAATTTTGCCTACGAGACGTCACAGAAAAGTGCTTGTAACATTTATAATGAATGGCTCTAGAATACTTGACTTAAATCGTTTCATTAACCGTGGCTAGTAAATATTTGATCTGCTAAAGAAATCACTGGCAAGAATTTCAACACACGCTTATTGTTATTTAAAACTAGGTCACCTTTTTGTATATCGTTACAAAAAGCAAAAACACCTAGCAATGGACGAGCATGCAGTGCTTAAATTGTGTAGATATCTTGATGAATAAAAATACAATTCTAAATTAAGATTAAGTCATTTTTTTTTTAAAAATAAACGATCTTGTACATAAAACTGTTTTTGCGCGTGCTATTTTGACAGAACGTTCTGCCATAAACAAACGTCCATCAAAAATCCCGCTCAAAACCTGACCAAGTCCTTGATTAACACCGTTTTTCAAAAATTTCGCTTTTTACTCCCAGTACACAGGAAGCAAAAGGATTAACGTTCCTAAAACGTGCTCACATATGTCCGATGCTACGCATTTGAGAAACAGATGAAACAATCAGATTAAATTGCAAAGTAAAGGAAAGTAGACAAATGAAATAAATTGAATGCCTTCAATGTTAGCTGAGGTCTCCTAGATGGATTGATGACCGGAAAATGGTAGCGACAGACGTTTAGAGACATCCGTTAGTAGCTGAACTGTGCTAGTTGGTGTTTCCATGGAAACAACATTGTTTACGTCCGTAACTTTAGTCAGTGGTGTCGTAAACTGTAATGAGGTGATGCTTCCCGGAATAGGTGTGACCGGGTACATTTCGGTGTGGCCTACGTCAAGCATGGTTGGAACTTGAACAGTCAAGGCCTGTTGCACGGGGCTAATTTGTTGGGATTCTCCCATTGCTACCAAAGATGACGCTGAGAGAATCGATTGTTGAAGTGATGTATCCACATGTGCGGGCTCTGGAGTAGGCGTGAGAGACCTAGGACTGTAGAGCATTGGGGTGTTGGAAGGTTGCCCGACCGCCATCTTAATGAGCTGGTTGGGTGAAGGTGTTGAGCTACCAGAAGGTGGGGTGGGTGTGGCCCAAACAACTGATGCCCCGCTACCCGCTGATGCGGGGATCTGGAAAAAGAAAGCATTGCTCGGACACACGTTATTAACATTGGACGGACGTTCTGTGGCGGGAAGAATGGGCACTGGTGACATTGCATGCACGTTCAAGGCAGACCCATTCTGAAACGGGACGGGCGAGGGCGTCGCCGAGGCCGGACTGGAGCTCTGTAAGGATTCGGAGTTCTTCCAAGGGGACTTGACCTTTCGATAGTAGCTAAGTGGCTTGAGAGGGCTCAGGTCATCGATAAGACTAGCTTGAATAGCGACGGATGACTGTTCAACAAGCGCGTCATACGGTAACGGCGATGAAGACTGATGTACCATCATAGGACGACTCGGTCCTGCTTTGGGAAACGCCTTTTCCAGCTCGTATTCAATGCGCTTCCATCGCTCGTCCTGTGAATCAAAACCTCGCTGCTCTTCTAAAAGTTTCTGTTGTTTCTGTCTCTCCAGAAGAATCTTTTGTTCAGGCGATGGCTGATCAAGCTTTCCACTAGGGCTGGCTTGTTTTGGGCAGCAAAGTGACGGGCCGTTCTTCTCTTCTTGAAATCTCTTGAACGGGGAGGTCGACGAGTGGAAAAATCCGCCATCAGTTTCCTGTTTGATCGATGCCACGTCGTCGGCACTTCGTCGTCGTTTGGGTTCCGGAGCATCTTCGAGTTCTGTTTTTCCTGACAGAAAAAGAGAACGTCGACTCTTCTTCGCATCAAAATCGTCTGAGTGTCTACAGGCAGAAAGAAGCTGAGACATACGTGAGATGAATTAAGGACAAATAGGTCGACAATTCAACCATAATATGAGAAGTTGCTTTGTTTCCGGTTGCTAATGTACTAGGACTAGTACTAGTTGTTGAAGAACAGTATTTGGTGAAGGGAAATGAATAATTAAGGAGGAGTAATATACGAGAAGAATGATCTTAGACAACAAATGATCTCAGACACAGCAAAGTTTGACTTAACTTACAGGAGTTCGAATGGAAATTTCTTTTACGATTTGCTAGCAATCAAATAGAGATACTTTAACTGGCAGGATTATTGTAAATAATAGTTCCAGACTAGGGTATTTGGAAAAATGGGCAACTGAAGAACATTACAGCAAATATCGATTGAACAAGAAACCAGGCATCAAAAGGATATGATCAGGGTATTGTTGGTGCAATTTCTTCAACTCCGCACGGAATTTGGCTTCTGTCGGACTGGCTGATGATGGGTTAGCACCTGTCAATCACAGCAAACTCCAATATTAATTAAAGAACAATTTTCTGAAGAGTCACAGATTAAAACTGCTCTTTTACAAACTGATGCAGTGCCTCTTTTATAGTGGTCGAACATAGTTTTTAACTTACATGTATGTGTCTCATTTACCATTTTTCTAAAACCCTCGTTACTTTTGTGTCCAAAAATTGCGAGATACAAGTCAATAGCACAATGTTCCCTGTCGCATGCGCCGTTGCCATGGCAATGTCAATGAAGGAAGTTTTGCTGTTTGCAACGTGCTCTATAAAGCCTGGTTCTCATATGCCCTCCAATGATAATCTGTCCCAAGCATTGACCGCCTTCTAGCCAGCGAAGAGTTCAACTTCGCAGGCAAGCTGGCAGGTGTCGGCGATGAAAATATTTTATGTGAACATCACCTTCGGTATGACGTAACTACTCGATTTTTCCCAGTATTCCATATTTACAAAAGAAATAATTCGAAATGCATTTCGCGCCAATTTGAGTACGTCGGCGATCTATCAGAGTCCTCAACGGATGAAGACTGACCCAGCGCAAAGAGTTTTATACGCTTCTCTTCCTTGCGCTCTTCTTTCTCAAGTTTTAGGCGTCGAATACACTTTCGGTTTTCACAAGTCGATTTGTGGGCAAGTCTTTAAACCAACCAAAGCAAACACGCGTCGTTTAGGTCAGGCGCGTTTTCCCGCTCCTGATTTTTCGGTGAGTCCAAATTATTTTATTGCCTTGTTTGGTTTGTTTGATTGGCTAGGGCGTTTATTTAAGTTGTAAATGACCCTGTTGTCTAAACTTACTAAAAGAAGCTGCCAGCTCTTGAACTGAAAAGCCGTCTTCATCGCAATCACGCTGACCTCTCTTCTTCGTGCTCAAAACTCTCTCAGACCGTGAACGCGGTAGCTTGCTTTTGCTTGTTTCCGTGTCTTCCGTTCTTGCCCTGAGCTGCTGTTGACTCGGTCTTCGTCTGATAAAGCGTCCTAAAGCACCTGGTAAAGTGAAACATTGTATTGCTTTTGTCACGCAATCTTCTACCGACATTTGTCATGCAAGCTTTCACTCCTCTTCTTATTGATAGCTCTTTGGAAATCATCTCTCCAGGTGAGTGAATCCAAGTTAAGTGAATAAATAATTAAATGATTTCGAGCATCTTTAAACTTACTTTCCTCTTCTTCGTCGATCTGTGTACCTGCATTGCTTTTTGCTGCACAAACTCTCTTTACAGCTGGTGGGGTTTGAGCATCATCTAGACAGTGAGGACGAATGAAAATCAATAAGCATTTACATGTATACTTAAACTTGGTATCTTAGTGTGGAAGCTCACTGCGGGGATTTGTACAAATGAGCTATGAGCCATGGGCCATTTCTATAATACCTCTAACTTCATTCACAAAATGTGCCACTAACAATTTTATTTCTGTTGTTAGGGCAACCTTTGAGAGAGAGAGAGAGAGCTGGAATAATTCAGCAAATAACATCATACCTTGGTTTGTATTGGTTACCAGTAATTCCAATTTATCAGGGTCAATTCCAATCCATCTAAAGCCGGGTTTCCGGCCAGTCTGAATGCTATGGATGTGCACTTTCTCTATCAATTGAAGGCTTGACAGAATGTTGGCAATATCGTATAGTCGTCGAACTTTGGCTGAAAGAGAAAGGAAGTTTTATCTTAAGTTACATTTCAACAACAGTTGAAAGCATTATATATTTCCTGCTATTGTCATACAGGCTCTTTCTAATGCAGCAAGAACTTGTTATTATTGTTTCAATGCCTAATATCAAGTTGTTAGTTTCTTACTTTTGTATTTTGTTTGGCCTTCTTCTTCTTCACCTATGAGTACATTTGCTGCATCCTCCAATGTAACATGTCGTGTCTGTATAGCAGACAATATTAATTTGATCAACAGTTTGTAAGGCTGGAGTTCATCTTGTGTGATCATCTGTTGAGAGTAGTTCTGAAAAGAACTGTTTTTGGTAACTGACATTTGGACAACTTAGTCAGTCAATGACGATGGTGTCAAACCTAACAGGATGATTGTCTTTTCAACACTACATCTATTGACTGACTAACACTATGGACTTGACTTTGAAGATGACTTCCACTCGGTTTGGCAAAAACGTCAGTCTCAGCAAAAGCAACAACAGTTCTTTTCAGAACTAAGCTCATCCAGACAATCACGCAAGACTAACTACTGAATGATACTCTTGGATTTAACCATTTTCTAAGTTTGTAAGGTCTTGTTGGAAAGTCGGAGGATATTGACCAAATTTTATAATAAGCATTTAGTAAGATTACTTTTTTGGTGGATGTCATGGATTGATTACCATATTGTACATACCTCAGAGACTAGAAACATCATCAAAAATTTTTGACTAAGGACTCCTAATGACTTGTCTTTTCTGCAGTATTCACTATCTACTAAAAACAATAGAACAATTTTTTACAAATCACTAATTAAAAGTAACTTAGCTTAATATATATTGTCTTGCAAGCATAAAATTCTTATTCAATGGCAAAACCAATAGTTAGATAAATATACATTGTAGCGTAGCTCCAACAAGTGTGAACATGTACCTTGATTTCTGGTAAAAATGTCTGACTGTGGACTTGCCACAAGTTCACTTCTAAAAGCAACATAGTCAAAACACTGGAAATGGACTTTGAGAAAGTCTTGTCTGACAGCTGTGCAGCAGTTCAGGGTTTAATGAGTTTGGCCATAAAATTAATCAAAGAAGACAAAGTACACAATTGCAGCTTTGTGGACTCTCGTTGCAGTAACAAAACTATCTTTATGCCAAGTGTAATCATGAGAAAAAGATTTCCTAGATTTTCCAGGACCTTGGTTCTAAGTAATTCTGTAACAGATGAATTTTGGGGGCTTTTGAGAGTGACTTTGGAGCTAGTACCAGATAATTGGTTTTCTTTGTCCCCTGCAGGTGCAGAGTTTTAAAAAGCCAGGCACCTCTCTATATACCTTTAAATTTGAGCTTTTTATTAGCATTTTCCTCTGTTGTATTGTCTTGCATGGTTGATGGTGGTGGCATGAGGCTGTTGTCCAGTTTGTGCATTTTGGGTGTCAATGCTTGGACGATGGACATGATGTTAGAATCCTTTGGTAGTATCAGTGGCAACTGAGTTGGCATAACTGGCATAACTGGAGCCTTGGCCTAAGACCAAAATTATATTACAGACTGTAAATTACTGAGTTCTACACAAAAACAATTTACACTATACATGAAAGAATAAAATTTACTAGTTATAGTAATGAGATTGCCATCTCTTGTTCTCTGTATTCACATGGATATATTACATTATACAATAGCCCAAGTTATTTTCGCATTTTGATTGGTTCTCTCCTATGATCTATTAGAGGACAGATACACGATTGATGTCATCACCACAAAGTTTTTCTTTCTGCATTTTAAAATGGCGGAAAGTTTTCAGAAATACTGAAGATAATATTTTACGTGACTGGCTGAAGAAAAAGTACAAAAACATCTTGTCAAGGCATTGAACAGGCACGAGAAGCAATAAAAAGTAAGAAAAAGCCGTTTCTTTTTTATAGAATGACTCGGAAAAAATACTTGAGCAGTCTCAGTCGGCAGTTGAGCAAGACTAAACCAAACACAAAATTGATCTTGCTATGCCTCGGATTTACCAAATCCAATAAACAAAGTGTTTGTTACATTAATTTATTTAAAAAATTCAACTTTTCTCAATCTTAAAATAGTTGTTGACACAGATTGATGTCAGGAATGAAACATAACATCATCACTTCTTAAATTCAGTTAAAATAAACATGTAACCTTACTTTACGACGCGAATGCTCCAGTCCATTTCAAGGCACAACGGGAGAGCAAAGCGTAGCTCACTACAACTCACGACCAACTCCACAGCAGCTATACATTGTCTCCGATACTTTGTCGAACTGATTTGAGAATCACCAACCACAGAGGACACAAATTTCCACCGTCACTAAACACTCCTTTCATTCAAAATTCGAATCGAATGGTGTTCAGTGTTGACTGCAGCCGCGAGTTTTTCAAGCTTATTCTTTCAACTCCAGCAGCATTCAAGGTATCATCCAAGCTTTTCGGCTTACAAGACTGCTCTGATGACAAAAACTACCTGGATTTTTCCAGCATTTTCTTTAAGATTTGTGGATTTCGCAGTACAATTCTGCTTTCGCTGTAAGTTTTCATTTCATGGGAAGCCGTTTAAGTCGAGTTGACAGTGGTGTGATTTACCTGGACCAATCACAGTTCTTTTGCTGTGCATAGCAACCAATGAGATTGCTTCATTTTCATTTTGACAACAGATTACGTCAAATGGCTTTTTTCGTGTTTGCCGAAGTGGGCAAAGGTCGGCTTTCGAGTTTTGAAATAAAAAAAGCTGTAGTAGTTTGTTTCTTTATTGTATAAAACAAATAGATTCCATGTTGCCGTGCGTCTGTTCAGTGAATAGATCACAGAGGACGTCAAAATGTGGTAAGAACATCAGTGACACACTCGGCTATCACCTCGTGTGCCACTTTTTTGTTCTTACCACATTTTGACCTCATCTGTGATCTATTACTGAACAGACACACAGCAACATGGAATCTATTTGTTAATTATATATAACATTATATTATCTATAAGCCGGTAAATTATAAGCATTTTGCACAAAAGCTCACTTGCCCACTGACATTGTATTTTACTTTGATAACAATTTGAAAAACTAATATTTTTAGACAAATTCATTTGTAGTTCTGTAAATACAATTGAAAACCTTGAAACAAGGGTTCTTCAGTGGAGGTGGGGGGCTAAAATACTAACCTTCTCCTTTTTCATTTCTTTAGTTTTGGGATTTTCCTTTCCTGAAGGTGAGGGCTTTAATTGGAGCCCTTTTGAAACAGCATAGTTCTGTTAAACAAAATTTAAAGAATAATAAATTAAACCTACATGTCGATAAATACAAGCTTCTGCTTGAAATATTAACTTGTTTTAGATGTATTTCTTTCAAGCTTGGTGCTTTCATAATTACAATCAACACCTCATAATTTCTTTTATTTTCTGTTACAAACTCAACACATGCTTAGCAGTGTAAATCCAGCTGCATTTCACTTGGCAAATAGTTTCAGTGCTCATTCAAAATGTACCCTTTTTCAGGAACAAATTTCCAGGACTTTTCCAGGTTGATTTTTCCAGGACTCTAAAATTCACATTAACCCTTTCACTCCCATCCAAGATCTCAACGCTAACTCTCTTTACTGTCTGCCATACATTTCATATTTTTTACTTGAGTTCAAAAGATTTCCAGAACTTTCCAGGACCAGTGGCCTTTTTCCAGGACATTCCAGTCCTGAAAAAATAGCCACAATAAAATTCCAGGAACCATACAGTCTTAGAGTTTACATTAAGAGATGTCATTTGTGAAAACTTTTTAACAGTTTATTAAACTGTTGTACCTTTAGTTTAATGAGAGTAGAGGGAAGTCTTGATTTGCCGTGCCAAATGTATCTGTTCTTTGCATATCTGCTGATTACTTCCACACTTTCTAAAACATTAACAATGTCATATATACGTCTTCTTTCCACACCTGCAAGATAATTATATTGTTTTAATGTAGTTAAAAAGGCCTCATCCACTAAGTGTTTGGCAAACATTTATCTATTCTCTGAACCTGCTTACATCAGATTACAGGGTCTGATGTTAATTGAACATTTTGCCTCACAATGACAGAAAAACATGATTCCTCAAACACAGCAATACTGGAAAACATTTGAGTTAGATTGGAGGAGTGTCTGGAAACTGGAATAACAAATAGTGGCAAATAATCACTGAATAGTCACTGTTGGCCTAGTGTACAGTCAGCCTGTAGTTTTCATGTTCTTACTAGGGACCAATTTGCAATCACACTTGTAGTTTTTACACATGACAAGTCTGACTTGTAAGTACTAGGAATTCATTCAATAAAAATAGCTTTCTTGCTACAGAATTTGCATATGTAGAGAAACAAGTGTTAATTAGAATAATTATAGACTTGACTTAAATGCATGTGCTTTTCTACAAATGCAAATTATTTCCTTTATATATATGTGGGCTCATTCAAAATTCCAAAAGGTGAATGAAGATGTTTACAAAAGTTTCCTTGACGTTCCCTTGCATTTTGGGTGTCTAAAAGCTGTCTTGACTCAAAATTCCTAGGTTGGCAGATAACTTGACTTCTCAGCAGCTTGTTAAGTTCCTATTCACTGGAACATGACATGCTTTGATGACCCAATATCTTTTTCAGAAGTCATACTCAATGCTAACAAGTGACATACAACTTGCACTTTGTACTTGTGTTTTACAACTTGAACACTTGAAAAAATACAAGCTGGACACTTGTAACCTGGACACTTGTAACCTGGACTTGTGGCAATGTTTATTAAACCTTTTTTTTGTCTGCACTGGTAAATACATTGGTCTGGCTCACAGACTGCAAGTGTAAATTAAAGCACTTTTTATTAAATTGACCCCAGATATATTGTTATTTAGGATAACAATGAATATTTGGTGACTATTTGCTGTTAGGTATTTGTTATACGGGTTTCCCAGACAGAAGTCTTGAAGAGGCTAAGATCATATGTTCTAAATTGGTTAAAATGATGGACCAAAGTCTACAATATTACAGAGGGACATTGGATTTCAGTCAATGGTTTATGGCCAGTGGTCAGCTTTACAGCTCGTGGAGTCAGCTTCTACACACTGACAAACTTAAAGCTGCTGGGTAGTTTTAACTGGCTGGCAGATAAGCAAGCAACAAGCACAATATAGTAATTTCTTAGGTTTAGATTTAAATATGTTAGTTAATAGGTATTCTTTTATTTAGATTAATTAAGAATTGTTTTGCTTACTTAGGTCTTTTGCCACATCATCCAGGCCAATCTCAATAAACTGATTCACCTTTGGGTATTCTGGATATTTTGACAGAAACCTGTTACAAAAAACAGAGATATCTTGTTTTAACTAACAAGTAGAACTAGCAATTGAGCATATACTAGAAATTTTACATGTGCGTGTACATGTAGAAATCTACAAGCACTAGCATTACATGAACAGAGAAAAGCACAACCATTAAGGCAGAGATTACAAAAAAAGAACAAAATGCCTTTTAGATCTGAACAAACGAAAACGTGACATTTCTGTAACGCCACATCGTGGTTGATATGCTTGTGAAAAATAATTACATCTTTACTTGATATTTGTTGAGGAAGGTTTGGAAAAATTTGTCGTAGTGTCGCCTGATCAAAAGAAAATCAATTGAACGTAATATAACTTCAATCAAACAAACTTGTAGTAGCTTTTTGGCGCGTAAACAACTTGTTTTCAATTCTCATTACAAATTCAAACATTGCCACGTCTCTCCAAATTTGGCGCTAAACGGTTAATCAGGTTACAACGCTCGTTTCACTTACTTCTGACATAGAAGGCCAAGCGACTTGTCTTTTCGGCTAATAGTGATCTTGTTCTCTCCGTAATCGACTTGACTAGGGTCTTCATGTGCGGTTTTGTCGCTCCCGAATGCTTCAGATTGTTTAGAATTTGAAATGAGCGCGTTGGCTGCCGTATGAAGTGACTCGAAGGTGTTAAAATTTTCTCCAGGAAACAGTTCTCTTTTCTTGATTTCCCTATCGCGAATTGCCGGACTAGCAGCGCTAACAAGCATTTTGAGATTAGCCGTGGGAGTCAATGGGTCTTCGCTAGTTTGATTTGTCGAGCTCTTTGCTGTACAGACGGCCTTTGGTGGGGTGGCAGGAGGTCCTTGATTCCAAATACTCTGCAGCTGAATTTTGCAATCCTCTGCAAAGAGCGCTGGCATTTGTTGTTGCTCCTGTGTTGGTAACTCATCAGCGACCATATTCGTTCCTTTACAGTTTGTAGCTATACAAGAAAGCTCCGCCAACGAAGGATATCGACGCAAAGAAAGAGGTTGAGATGAACTATTGCACTCGCTGACTGTAAGATCACAATCGTTGCCACTATGATCTGTATCTGTTATTGTATGGTCGTTATTCCAGCCTTCTGGAATCAATAGTGTTGGGTTTGATTCCATAACGTCTCTAAAACAATTTCAAACGAAGTTAGTTTAGTTACGGATGAAATGTATTCTGAATTTACAACAATTTTATTCATTTAATAGTCGTTACAAATGCCGGCGTTCAGCTGGCGCGTCCTGATAGCTAGTAACAGAAAGCTGTCATTGATTTGAAAATGAACGGATCTCCAGAATGTTATACAATAATATATCAAAATTAGGATATTACACTCATGGATTGAGTGATAAATCTTGCAAAATAACCTGTCTTTACCAGAGAGTTGTAGCAATTTGTAAGACTATGGAGTGAAGACGCGGGAAGCGTTTAAATCTCAGCGTTTGTGATCGCGTTACTACATAGAGTAACTTACCACTTGATCCAAAATATATGTCAACTTCTCCTTGAAACCAACACCGTACCGCTTCGTCGATAATTCATGTGGGTGTAAAATCACTTTAAGGGCAGCAAGAAGCTAAAGTAACTGAAATATCACCTTGCCTTTCTTTCCCACTACAATGAATCCGCGTTATAAAGCGGTTGTGACTTTTTGGCGCGTTCAATTTTACGCGGGGATTCGGCCCGTCACCCAAGCTCCCCTGTCATCCAATCAAACTCTCCAATTCTTATCATGTGACTTACATCTTTCAGTCTGGCCAGGCAGCTTAGCTAGATTTAGTCTCTTGGGAAATTTGAATAAGCCCTGGTTACCAAGCAAACACGCTTCGCGCGCTCCGACAAAATGGCGGCTGTAAGAGGAGGTATACATGGAAAAAGCCCTAGGTTTTGTGCAGTTGGGATGTCAAAACAATATGATTTACTGGCTTTATTTTATCTTTAGGAATTTGGAGACCGTATAAGGATCTTCAAGCAAGCGTGGAACGAGCTTTGTATAAGAAAAGTCCCGAAACATATCATGAACTTGAAGTTGCCCTGAAAAAGTTCAAACCGGATTTCATTTCTTTGCTGAAAAACCCGGTAAGGGTATGAGTGTGATATGAATAAGGATTGTTTTTAAAAAATCACATACACACGAAGCAAAATTTCTTTCATTTCTTTTTAAAGTTAAAAGAAATGATGAAAGAAATGTTAATATCAATGGAACATACTCGGCCTTGGCCTGGGCCGGAAGCAGGGTGGACATCTTCACGCATGCAGCCTTATATATGTAGATTGTTATACATTGAACTAACAGTCTCTCTTCCGATTGCCTGAAATCCTACAGTGAACCTTAGAAATCAGTGCCTGTGATGTCATCTAGCTACAGATTATTCAATAATCATGTCAAGGACACTCAAGGTCATGGGTAATCATGTTATCTATGACTGCAGTGCATGATTGCTAAGGGTAATCATGTCAAGTTTGTGCGTTTTGTTGCTTGCCATTGGTGAAAAAGCAAAAACAATTATTTGGAGACTGAGAAAATCTGAATTTTTTAAATAAATTAATTTTATAAACATTTTGTAAGAAAAACTAAAAACCCTGCATATACAAAAGTGTAATTCAAAATTACCTTACGCCTTCGTTTTTTTTAGTGATATTTTAGTTGGTAATAAACTCTTTATCAGCAAGCAAAATTGGATTTCATTTCCACACAACTGTATACTTGTAGGTTAAGAATGCAGACCACCGAGAACAGTTAAAGAAAGCTCCAACCATAGGTCTTCAACTTAGTGGCCACTCGGAAAAACAGAAACTTCCGGAACCATTTGTTCAAGAAGCCCTTATACTCAGTGACATCCTTGAACTAAATGAATTTGTGTGCATGGAGTTGCTGTTTGCTGGCGAACAACAGCAACCCAATTTTCCTGGTCTAACCAGGGGCTTGGTGGCAGTCCTCCTATATCATGATGGACGTAGATGTTTGGTTAGTGCTCTAAGAACCTTAATCCAGTCTCGGGAAGGAATAACATGGTTCCTAGGTCTCTATGAGGACATGACACAGTTGGTAACAAAATTTACGGATGAACTCTTAGAAGAAGGTAGGGGTAGTGGTTAGAATTAATGGTGTTAGAGTGTTGGGATTAACTATGCAGGGTAAATGCTAAGAAAATAGTGTCCTGGCAAAGGTTTTAAAGGAGCTAGACACCATCACCATTTTTTTTCCTGAGACCTGGAACAAAACCTTTGTCTCCAATCTATCACAACGCCTTTGCATTTTCAGCCAAATTGATCAAAATAAAATTCAAAGCCACCCGCCAATTGGTAACTTCCTTTTTACCTTTCCGTTGCT
>OMLO01003066.1_pt1 | contig 13745 bp, 6 predicted proteins | sample 1674811 | NCBI WGS metagenome assembly OMLO01 (sample SAMN06265003, study PRJEB25207) | coral metagenome | isolation source: Coral host | place: Mexico:La Bocana,Puerto Morelos, Mexico | collected 2008-11-13
GGTAGTGGTAGTGGTAGTGGTAGTGGTAGTGGTAGTGGTAGTGGTAGTGGTAGTGGTAGTGGTAGTGGTAGTGGTAGGTCCATTGGTACTAACAGTGGTTGAGGTGGTGTTTGCCATCTCGGCAACTTGGAAACTAGCTCTGATGATTCTGTCGTAAAGTGGCTGTACAGGGCGGAAATTTCCGACACTTGTCGTGGTGTAAGTCTTCCTGAGTTGGCGAAGAAGGTTCATCTGAGAAAAAGAAACCCAAAGTTAGGGACCCATCAATCGAGGCAATCATTATTTTTATCACAGAACTGGATCGTCTTTATGGTAAATACAACACAAGGTATAAAGAAGCTTTTAAATTACACATGCTCAGAAGTCAATAGTACCACTGAGTAGCCTACCTGATACTGCGATACGTTGACAGCGTCTCTAAAAACTGTCCACGTGACACTCTCTTTGCATGAGGGAGTGGTCAGTGATCCACTGTACCGGAAGTATTTGGTCTTATTGGCAGGCAACATTCTGTCAAATCTGAACGCTGGAATGTCGTTGATAGAAGTATCTGTAAAAAATGATAAAACCAGCCGGTGTATTAATATTACTTCATAGAGTAAATAGTATAATATGTAAAGTAGTTAAAAATAACTCTTATATTACGGAGAAAACGTCACTTACAACTCGAAGTCAGGTTTCGAGCACTTTCCAGAAATGAAAAGGCTGTGTTATTTTTGCCTCCAACCTGAAATAGAGTGAAAAAAAGAAAAACAAAAGCAGTATATGTTAATTTAAATAATGTCAAAAACAGAGAGAGTGGTCGTCGAAATTCCCGCAATAAGGAATCATAATAAAAGTGTTTGAGAATACAGCTTCACTGCATTTTACTTTATCTTTACGGTCTTTTGAGTACACCACAAACTTTTGTATTCTGAGGAGTAGAATGCAAGATGTGCTGTAAAAAGCTTCAGATGCCGGTTATCGGGATCGAAGAAGTGCTTGCTTATTCGTATTTATTTTGAATTAATTAGTACAATAAATCTTTAAATCTGCGTTACCTGTATAAAGACACCAAGAACAGCGAGGCCATCTTCGTGATTGAGAGCGTCCAAAATATCGGCATATTTCGTATTGTAGCTAACAAAGTGCAACTGTCAAGGTTAAAACATAACAGCTTTTAACATTAATTTTAGTGAGAATGTTAAATACTACAAAATAAGCATTTTGCTGTTGTTTTATCGGTTTTCAGATGGTCCCAAGTATGACAGCAAGTAATTAAAATCCAGGTTAAAGATTGGGAAGAAAGATCTCTTAATAGTCATCATCAATATCATCATTGAGCTGCTGGCGGTATAGATGTCAATTTGTCTCGCAAAATTTCCATTTTCCTTACTCATCAAAAATTATCCCAGCACCTTGACAGAGGTTGTATACAGAGGTACTAAACAGAACTAAAATGCCTGGCAATAGAAAGTGCACAAACTGCGATCTAAAAGTACTTTTAGAAGAACCAGTGGATTTCTATCTTAATAACTCGTAAATATCAGCTCACATAAACAGTTTCGTTGGATTTCTTTTCATGAAAACGCTGTTGTAAATCAAGTATTTGCTTACTTACCTCAGCGGCATAATGTTCTCCATCCACAATGTGCTCCGATCCCACCGTGTCGTTTGGTCCATAGTGAAAGTGAAACTGAACAGTGGTGTAAACATCGTTCAGACCTCCTCCACTAACATTGTAGATTCCTGCAGGGAATGAGATTCCCAAGGAGTGGCCATTGTTTGAGCCGGTAAAGGTTTTGTTGAGTTTCCTGTCGTAGTTTTTCAGTGTGAACGCACCTAGGCCTTTGTCAAGAGTTGTCTCGGAGCTTTTGATGTCAATCGGTGATTGCCTTTTTCCTGTGCTGCATATACCTGCCCAGTTAGCTGGACCTTAGATGAAAAAAATCAAGTATTTGATTTAAATAATAATGCAAACACTAATAAGAAACAAACTTTTTTTTTAAAAAAATTACAAATTACTTGGATATGTAGCTTGAGTAAATTCCTACCTTGTAAGGCATTTGGAAGATAGGTCCATGGTAAAGCTCCTAAAGAAAACATAATACAAAATAATAAGGATTATTATTCATACCTAAGTCTAATCTACCCTCAAGTCGTTTCTGTTTTTTTATCGCACAAAGCACATATCTTACTGGAACAAACTGAGGACCATCATTTTGTTGAATGCTTGTGCTCACTAATTTTTCACCTGTTGCTAAATGGCTTCGTTGCAATGCACTCCAAGACGTAAGCTGTCGGCTTACTACATCCTAAACATGATTTTAACGCCACTATATTGCTAATTACATCTCAGTGCACCTACCCTGACTGAAGGCAAGATGTGACCAGTTGACACAAAGAAATGCGATTAAAAGAAATCGGTCCATAATAACTTACTACTGTAAAATTAAAAAGAAAGAACGAAAATAAGATTAAAATTACGTGAAAGATAAGTAACTTATACAAATATAAATATGTTTCTTTTTTGTTCAGGTTCTATCATTGATGGTTATTAATCAAGTGCTTATTTCCAGAATTTACTAGAAGCTGGCTATATATACTAGTATATATAATATATTTGTCAAAAGGTCTTAATTTCAAATCAGTAATTGAGAAATTGTAACAATAAGCCATTTCCCAGATACCTCGTGTCTCTGTTTGAAAGCGAGTCCACGTGCAAAACGTTTCACATGCGAAAACATTTCAAGCTAATAAACAAATATCGAAGAAGGACAATGAAGGCAGCAGGCTCACGTTTTAAGTTGTAATATTTGCCTTGCCGATCATTTCGGTTACTATCCTCTCACGTAAGGGTACCGTTTTACTTTGATTCATGAACATCATGAGGCAAACAGACGAAGTAAGATTCTCTTTTTGTGTTTTAAAATTTAGGCCAAACGTTTCCGGACTTTTCATCACGTTTTCCTTATTTCTAGAGGATATATGTAATCAAGAGCCATAGTGTGTCGTTCTTATGTAACCTTAGGCGCCGCTCAATATAATCTGCGACTCCTTTTCAGTTTATTTCGAGAACGTCTTCCTACATTTCTTTAATTATTTACGAGCCGGCAAAAAAGAAGCACCGGCTTATTTGCCCTTTTTATAATCTGTCGATAGCAAAAGGTGCTTTTAGGTGGAGCGTTTTGAGTTGAAATGAATAAATCGCGAGAGCCACTAACGCTGTTCAGTTATCATCAATTTTGTGGCCGTTATCCTAGACCTAGATTTTTACTTTTAAAGTGTGTAGATTATTCTTACGAGTTATGCTTTCTGGAAACGCTTCGAAGGCAAATTAAGGCTAGAAAAGTCTAGTTTTAATTACAAATTGCGTCCATGCGATCCACTCGCAAATGTTTATATACCTATTGAATTTATTCTACCCGTAATCACTACTCCCTATATATTTGAGATCAATTACTAAGAAGGTGTACGCAAGTAATAAACATCACATTTTATCTGGGACTTTCTTAAACCTTTATCATAAAGACAATGAGATACCATATATTTATACTTTACCTTAAAAATGAGGTAAGGCCGCAAAAGTTCCAGCTGCTTGTATCAGGTTAGGAATGACTGCAGAAAACCAGCCAAATGTTTCACGATAATTTTTTTAAACAAGAGATCTTAAAAGAAAAATCAGTTTTTTTTTATGAGGCTTTGATCGCGTCGATCACCAAAGCAAATAATTAATTTTACGGCTTAATCAGCGTTCGAAGCGATCAAGGTAAACACTGAGAAGAAGTCAGATTTCACGCCTTTTTATACCGTCAGAAAAGCTAATTAAAATCAAAATTATTTCAAATATTCCAATATTTCAAGAAAGGAATATCTTAATATTTATAGCTCACTTCGCCTGTCATTTAAGAGTGATTTTTAATATAGTTTTGGGTTTGTTTTCTCATCCACTTTACTACTTTCTCATTACTTGCAATTCGTGCAATTAAAAAGAAAACAATTTCTTATTGACAAACACGTGGCATCAACCACATGTAATAATCCACAAAAGGGTAACTTGTTAAGTGAAAAAAAGTAAAAGAAGTCAAAGGCAAATATCAGCAATCGAAATATTGGCAAACAATAATGCATAATTACGTTAAAACCGCTATATTGCAAATCAATGCCAAATATACAACTGTCAACTTTAAGTCTGTTTTGATAAATAATTCAAAGTGCACTTTACACCCTTGACTGTAGTCACAAAATGACCGTCTCTAATATACGTTTCCAGGAGGGGTAAATAATCGCCTCTCTGTGGAGGATTTGAAAACCTAGAGGTTGGTAATCACTTCAAATGAAGGAAGTGATGACGAGAAAGTTTCTATTGCACAGATCATAATAACACTCAAATCGTTTGAGGTTTTAGGAAGCTAAAACATTGCAATTCAGTTAAACACAGCCCTCCCACGTCCACCCCCTGACGCTATCTATGTTCGCAATTATCTAAAGGATTTTAAAAATATTGTTTAAGTTTAGGCAATATACGTTGTAAACACGCTTGATTACAGAGCCTGTGTCTTTACCGAGAACAAAATAGTACTGGAAATTACTCGCATCATCATTGATGGCTTGGTTTCAAAACAGCTTTGTAACAAAGTTTGTCTCTCTCAAAAAAAAAAGATTCGATAGTCAACTTACAACTGTTCAAGTTACCAAGCAACAGAGTCATGGAGACAGACATGCAGATTGTAAATATAAATCTTGACTGTCATAAGTATATTTAGACCAATTAAGTTTGTACACTCTAAAGTAGAGGATTAAGTGTATTACATAAGTCAATTGAACATATTAAAATCTTTAAGGTCATTTTTTAAGACAACAAAGAAAAAGCCAGACATAAGCACGAGACCCTTCAACAGATACGATACTGGATTATTTACTGCACGAGACATTTACGTGGGTGACACGTGGTAGTTTTTCAGGTACCTGATTGCCAAGGTGACTAGCATTCTGCGTCTTTACACATTTCTACGGCAGCCGCCGTCGCTGTGATTTATAGGTGAATCATTCCTCAAGATAACAGAACCCTGACGACAGAACCGTAATCTCAAATGCTCAAGGAAAAGAAAAAAAAGCTGGTGTTTACGAGAATCACTAGTGAATTCGAAGCTTGACGTCATTACCGATGAAAAAAACCGAAGTTTTCAACTGCGGATTGAAGGAACTCAAGCAAGGCAGGTTGGTAATGAGTGATAAATTTACAGATTAATATTGGTATTAATATTTATCTCTGTTCTCCTCGACACACTGAAAATATTGCACTCGATGCCTAGATCTCACGAGTTGGAATGTTTGTACGATGAAGTCCCAAAAATGTATGCCCTCACGTGCTGATGCACGTGAATGGATATGAAAGTCAATGACCCACACATGCAACGGTGAATAGGCGATATCTAAGTATTTGTAAACCTTACTGATACAATGTAGTGCAACTACGTTGATGCTTAGATATAATAACTATGCAAAATTTAAAAATGCCAATTCTTAGCCTGTTCGGTCATTTTTTTTTTTTTTTTAAAGTAAACTGTACTCCCTTTTAAATGCAGCCATAAGTGTATAAAATGGACGTTTATAATACACCTTTCTAGAAAGAGTAAATACTCGCTTCTCTTCAGCGGGTTTAATCATTTGAACTAGCTTTTGTGAAACGCGAGGTTATAAATCGAGTCACGTATTCTCAGTTGCAAAGTGCGATGAAGATAAACCATAAGTCTGGGATGCTGCGCTGCCCATACCAATAAAGAATTGAATATTGTGTAAGTTAAGGCTATATACGTTATAAATACACTTTATTACAGAACCGGTGTCTTTACTGTGCAACAAAAATATCAATAGAAATTTCGTTCAGAATATTGAAATTGTTATAATTAAATACTTGAGTTTTAAAAGAGTGTACATGGGAATTGAAACCACTGAGGTAGGAGGTCATACACCTCAAATCACCGATGTCGCTTAAGCTTGGAATAAATGTTACGGATAGTGGGTGAATGCAGATTATGGTGAAAAAAAAAATAGGTTAAAATATTTATTCTTTTCAAGTAAAGGCGACCCGCTGCAAAATTGACCATTTGATACCTGTTTATGCACATTTAATTACCTGTCTTCGGTTTAGTATTTAGCCATGCGAAAATAATGAAATTCACTGGATCATGTTCAATAATTATCAGTCTCAAAGCGCTGTAACTCAAGTAGACAAAACGTCTTAAATAAGGTGCATATTTCATAGTGCTGTTCACACACGAAAATAAACCCTATTTATTAGCAAATTCGTTTGTTCTGTCTTAACGTAACTGGGAAATATAATTATAAAGCTAAGCATTTTCCAACCATTTAGAAGTATAAATTCAGCAAAAAAGCACATTTTTGGAGCCATTTTTTTGTGTCATCCGTTTGGTTGTTTCTATCGAGTCTTTAAAGAGACTTCTCGCTCTCATCATTACATATACTAACGGCTTGTCGACATCTCTACTTGATAGGCCGTTCAAAATCAACAGAGAGCCATCACCACTGTTAAAACATGCAGATTTCTTTCAAAACCCTCCATAAATTGCGCCACCATCTTTGACAACGTTGAGCCACCATTGACAAGTCGGCAGCTATCTTCCTTAAGAAGTTACGTCATACATTGTGATACAAATTGTATGCGCATAAGATCGTTGGAAAATTGTTTTTTTTAAAGAATTGTCTAGCAGCAGTGATAGCCTTTAGTATCACCTCCTGTCTGTTTCTGCTTGGTTTTCCCATGGACATTCTTAAATAACAATTCTTTCTTTCGCGAAGTTTAGAAAACACAGTTACCAAAATGTACTGTTCAAAGATTTTAATTTTCAGTTCGTGAGTAAAAATATAAACTTTCCGAGTACAGTATTGCATAAGACGTTTGTACGAGTTTTGGTGATTATTATTTATTACTTTTTGGGAAAAGAAGAAAATCTTCTTAGGTTTGAGTCATACAATTTGTAGATGTATAGGTTTGCAAAGCCATCTTATGTCAAAACAGGCAAGCAAAACCCAAGCATAGGCATGCAATGTACGCGTGATACGATACTGAATTATTGGTTCACGTGCTAGACACGTGGTAGTTTGTCAGCTGAATGATGACCATGTTCCATGCCATTTTTGCAATTCAATGATTGTGTTTTTTAAGATTATATCATTTCATTGAAGAGAAAGAGAACAAGGATCTTATGCAATACACGCACTCAATCTCTCTAAAACCCAAGGATCAGTAGAGAGATAGAGCATTCACAAAATCTCAATGAAAACTTGGAGTTTTCAATTGTAGATTGAAGGAATTCAAGCAAGGATAATTGCCGTTGAAAGATAAATTCAAATACTAATATCAGTCCTTATGATTATGTCATTTTAATACTTATGATCTCGACAACACACTGGAAATATTGCACTCGATCGATGCCTGGATTTCGCGAGACTGGAGTGACGCATGATAAATGCCCAAACATTTTGTGCCCTCACGTGCATATGCACGTGAAAGGAACCTACGTGGACGTGTCAAGAAAAAGTGAAACTGCAAAAAAAAGTTAGCTAAAGCTACTGAAACGAATGGTTTAGCAGAGATTGCTAACAATCTCTTGTCGCCACTATATGAAAGAATGCTGAACGAGCAATATGTATGATCAAGGCGCTGAAAAATGAAAACTAGAACTAGATCATGCTAGCTAGGTATTACATATTGGAGGAGGTTGCCTAGAATGCTTGAGAGGCACAAACATGTACCGATTGAGTTTCTGGATCCATGTTATAGAAGTTGAATGCGACGTATAAAAACAAAAAATTCGTAAGCTATTGTTTTATGCCACATAACATGACTGAATACTCGATCAGTTCTTTATAATTTTGTTGTTGTATTGAATTGCATTGCAACAGATTTGAAGTGATGTAGTCTCGGAATCATAGCCCAACGTTTAGCGCACCATTCTGTGCATTGATTCTCCGCCTGAGTGGCGTCTAGCGTGGCTGGTCTCATTTACTGGATGACAGAACTGAAATAAAGATGCAGATAGCGGACTGATAAAACAAAGAAACAGGCTGGAGGCAGTTGAATTTAACTCGGCCAATCCGGACACAACAGCTACAGTAAAACCCCGCTTGTAAGAACCTAGTGGTTTAACAACCTACTGGGAAAAATATTCTATTATAACACTTAAAATTATAAGGACATGATTAAAAGAAAGAGCAAGCAAGTTCTTATATGTAAGTAAAAACATTTTAGACAAGGAGTGTGACATTGCAAATTTATTTACATAAGGAAAATACATACACAGTTCTGAATAAATACTGTCTATATAAGGACCAAACCCTCGTTCATTTATTTTTCTGGTATTTAACAACCCCAAAACCCCAAACCGACAAAAATTGTAGGCTCCTACACCTGGGATTTAACGCCTAGGGTTCGGCCCAAATAAAACTCTATATATTTTAGGTTAAGGTAAAAGAAAGATGTAAAACGGCTCTTATCAGAGCAACCGCAAAAACAAATATATTCGTACGCGTTGCTTTTTCATTGCCTTGTTAATAGGAAATTCGGAATGGAAATAATGTTGTTATTGTGAAAAGTCTGTTTTGGCAAGGAAAGCGCCGGGGAAAGAATTCTACAAGTCTCGAGACCTTTTCGAATTTTTTACTGTCAAGTACTGTTGTCCGTATCATGAACGTTTTGCCCTAAAACATCCAGAGTTCCAAAGCCACAACAGCCCTCACACGCTAATGGTAGAGTTCCACTGATGTAGAAAAAGAAACTTCTCATGGTTTGTATTTTTGTATCTTTTTGTTTTTATATTGCAGCGAAAAAGAACGTAAGACAAAAACATAATTTACATGAGACAGAATTGCAATGGAGAAACATGACACTCTCTGTTGCATTATATAGCGAATAATTATCTCCAATCCGTCCCCATATATTACTTCTATCAACTATATAACTATATATTACTTCGAGCTGGCTAAGTCGATTGATTTGATTAACCAGGCAACTTTTGTTCGGCTGACCGCAATTAAATTCAAACCCAAATTCTACAGTCAGCCCTTTCAACCGAGGAGAACTAATTGGGGCAAAATAACGCATCCTAGAGCGGGCCTGGGTACAATGGAATCAAGATAGGATTGGAATCAACGCCCACTCCAGTATCAACCGAGATTCCGGTGCATTAGATGTAAGAAGAATGACAGTCGGTAGAACTGACATGACATCTTGAGCAACAAAAGCGCGTTTCTTAGCAAAATTCCTCAGTTGCGTTTCAAGTTTCAACATTGACAAAAGTGTCTGTCGGTTTGTTACTTTCTCGTGCAACTGCCTGTCCCAATTCCAGTGTCATGGTAACTTTACTAGTTCAGATGAAGCTGCTTTGGTTGCATGCTCTGAACAATTTTAGACTGTGAACTAACGTCACGGTTTAAGCGTTACCAAGCGAAGTAGTTAAAGAACTTTAAGAACTGAGTTTATCTTGGTACATTAAATTGGGCGCATTTCATTGTTTGTATCTTCCTTAAATGACAGGATTGCGTATAGTTTGATATTAAAATCATATGGTCGACTACTTTTTTCCTTACACTTTTCATTTCGATCCTTTTCCTTAGTCCCTAGAATGCCAAAACTTCCCCACATATTACCTTCTTTGAAATGCTGTAATGAATCTGGGGAAACAGCAAATTGCAAAGCTACCCTTAACCTATGATATCTCAACAGTTTCCTCGGGAAAACAATCCAGCCTCATTGCTGGAGAATCATTGTATTGGTAGTACTTGCGCATTGGTCCTGTCTGTTTGACTGTCGGTTTGAGGGAGGGAAGGCTTGAAGGCTTTTTTTTTATTTGAAAGCCTGTAAAATACATATTTGTATTGAAAAATACAACCTGTAATATGAACTAAACTGACGACGAAATATTTGGCACTTAAGGTTAACTCAACTGACGTTAATCTATATAAAACGAAATTCGCTGATTCAGAATTTTCTTATGCTAAGGAAGCGACATAAAACGTAAATTTAAAGTCAAGGTTTGGAATTGGTTACATTCTGGTATGCGTAAACTTTAACACGAAAAGGCTGTTTAAAAGACAAATTCATAAACTGCTCCTCACAGTGTTTGGGGTTGAGGATGTCTATATTGACGGCCCATTCACTAGTCCTAAAATGATTGTATCCTCATGGCTGTATTTGTTATAACAGTTCCTTTTCATGATTTCTTTCATCATTATTTCTATTTATCACTAGTTGGATTCATTGCACTTGCTTATGTTTTAATTTGTAAATTTAATTTTATTCTTTTCTTTTTATTTCCTTCCCTTATTGTGACTTAATGGCCGTTTTTATTCTAGACGACGCATTATCCGTCTGGACGAACGTGGGAAAACATTTGTAGTTCGTCCGGTTATGCGTTGCTAGTATAAAGACGGGCACAAGATGCATTATCCGTCTAGACGGACTATGTTTCGAAGTGCGTCATTCAAGACGCATAACCACGGATAGCTCGTCCAGACGGATAGTGCGTCCTCTAGTATAAAAACGGCCAATTTATTACCTATTACAACGCCCGCCTCGATCAGCAAACGCTATACGCGGATAGTGTAAGTTGTAATTTGTTTTTTGTAATGGAAATAAAATAACTGTTAACTGTTAACTGTCTCGAAGTCCTTTTCTGAAATGCGTGTGACTCCGAACAGGGGTGACTGCGAGGAACACACGCAGGCAACCACCAAAATCCCCAAAGACCTTCCTTAACCCAATCCCAGTGAGGTACTCTATAAGAACGTGTCGCGCGTCCGTCCTCAGACTTTCCAAATTTACTTTTCAAACATTGAATGATGTTTGAACCGGCAAATGTATGCAGAGCCAGTGCATAGCATAAAAGAAAAAGCGAGGTTTCCGTCCGAGCGTGAACCGAGAACTAGGGTGTAAAGGCGGGGTTTTCCCTGAAAAAAGCACACTTTTTATATCTCCAAGCTATGACAAACTCTATATCACTGGAAAGCTTATAAACCAAAGATTCTAGTAATCGTTATTTTGTGCAGTATCAGCAAAATTAACTTGACACCACGCTGTCAAAGATGAAAGCCTCGCTTGTCACAAGTACCATCACGATGTCTGGTAGCCTCTAACCTGCACTTATGAGCTCTTCCTTCGTGTGATCCTGTGAATGTTGACTACCTGTTTTTAGTAGGACCTTGTTCAGATACAAGGCATGTTTATGATTGCACAGAAGGATGCAAGCCCTTTATGACCAGTCCCTTTTTCTAGAGAGTGAAAAACAGCTCTTTTGTTTACATCAAAGGACTTTCCTCTTTTTGTGATGTTGGCAGATGTCTGGAGTTAAGTGCTTTCGTCACAAGCACTACAAACGAGAGAAAGGTCAGACTTTAACCCCCTGGGGGGTACTCCCAGAAAAATTTGTTAGGGGTGTGCGGCCCGCTTCCCAAAACCCTTACCCTATTTATGACCAAAATCTGCAATTTTCTCTACTCTATTTATGACTTGATACCTTATTTATGACCTGGCTCTTAGATCATTAGGGGAGGGCTTTTTTTGCTGGCTTTGTCTAGCATGCGTAGCAAGCGTTAAACGGGGTAGAGGAAGGCAAAGCGCGGGACTTTAACCCTGCCCGACCACTTTCAGTTTCTTGAAGAATGATGTTTGCTGAAGAAACAAAAAAGATGTGCAGCATGAGATGCTGTTTATTTGAAATGTCTAGTGTGGCATCTGTCGATCGCGAATGCCATTTGGAAACAAAATTCATAGTTCAATAATGGAAATACAAGTGCCAAAATATTTATGCACAAACAACAAAATCAAAGCATCAAAATCACTGAATAAATCATATACTAAAACTGGTTTGTCTTTCAGCCCGGAAGAACTATCGTTACGTTTGGTAAAATCAGTCAAGGCAATTTTCTCACCTAGTTCACATTTATATGCTGCAGACAGCACTGAAGATAGACTTTGTAAATTGATTAGTCTCTAACATGGTTGCTTCACATTGCCAAGTTAATTCTTTATCCGAGTTATTCATTGATTATTCTATAGAATGGAACAGCTTTGTCTTCTTCGCTGATGAACTAAGTGGCTGGCCAGAGTTCTCAGAGTCTGACACGTCAGCTCCGTCGTGAGAGGTACTCGGTTTTGCTGGATCGATTTCATCTTCTCCTGACTAGCTTTTTTCCCGAGGTTTTCCCTTTCTTTCACAGCAGCCAATCCCTCCTCCTTTCTGTTTTGGTCTGTAGCGGCTTCTTTGCCTTTTTCCACCCATTTACAACTACTCTTGAGCACGTGGATTTCGAACTTTCGATTGTGATGGTAGATGTAAGGTGCAGATCGCAGTATTTATATCATGTATGCGTCACCACGTATCACATTCGTGTTTTCCAGAGGCCGAAAAGGCCGTAAACAACTGAGAAAAACAAAACATGCAATACTCGTTGCCATGGTAACGCACACTCAAATTTTCACCGCGTGTAAACAGACGGTTAAGTTACAGCGAAATCATGAGAAAAATACAAAAAAATGTTAAGTTAAGAAGTTAAGATTTTGAGAAAAAAAAAAGCAAAAACTGATTCATTTTTTTCACCAAAATTAAGGTATATACACTCTGACGTCAGACATTTTGCTATAGTATCCGCTTAGTTGGACCCGGGAGCAGTTCAGTTTGCTGTAGACGCGATCGCAGGCGAGTTCATTATTGCTTTTGTTATTTTCAAATTACGCTCACCTTTGCTGCTGTCCTTTGTTCTAAAGACCTGAAGAGAGGGTGAAGAAATGTTATTATTTAAGAAATATAGAAATACAAGTATAAGTTAGGGGGAGAGAAAAATGCTGTGGAGACATTTACATGTTCTGCATAGAGCATTACATTTCTCTTTAAAAACGTTCAGCTGCTGCAAAAGAAAAATCAACGCGGGACAAAAATAGCATTTTCAGTGACCTTTATCTAAAGAACTTGCTTAGGAACATGCCTCTGGGCTTCCAGAGATGTGGTCTGGCTAGTCTGTTCACAGCCGCTCGGGCCGGAGTCACGCAGCGGAGCGTTCCGTGACTTCGGCACGAGCGGCCGCGAAGGACACTACGGTCTAGCAGGCCTGCAACTCATGGCTGGCTACACGCATGGCTGGATGAGCCCGGGTGACTTATTGCATATAATCTCGCTCCGTGTTCTAATAGACTGCATGCAGTAATTCTCACAGTGGGTTACAAAATCATAACTGAGTTTATTGTTTTCTTTGCTGAGGAAAAAGTTGTTACATTCTCTCATCAAAGTTTTACTTAGCCCCTTCTACTTCGTAAAAAAAAAAAAATTTTCTCTGCTCTCCGGACGAAAAGTCAACATTACAACTGAGCAAAGTGTGGAAAAAAGGCCATCTTTTCTACAAACATTTTACCGCGCGTTGTAAATTTAGTCGTAAACGTGAGATGCACTGTTATTTTTAGTTGTCATTACCTTTATTTTATTTAATGTTCTTTGAATATTTTATTGTTTTTTTATAGATATATAATAATATGTTATGTTTATAAAACAAAGAAGGTATTTTTCGTGGGCCCGAACTACGAACGGTTTCTTCTGCTTAAAGTGCACCTAACCCCAAAATTTTTTTTTCGCTAAAACGAATCCACTTCCTGTTTAAACTAATTCGGTGAAAAAATTTTGAATTTGGTTGAATCCTCAATTTTCTATGGCTCGCCGAAAACGCGAAAATCGCCATAAATCGGCGCCATTTTG
>OMLO01003067.1_pt1:0-12500 | contig 13745 bp, 7 predicted proteins | sample 1674811 | NCBI WGS metagenome assembly OMLO01 (sample SAMN06265003, study PRJEB25207) | coral metagenome | isolation source: Coral host | place: Mexico:La Bocana,Puerto Morelos, Mexico | collected 2008-11-13
TATAACCAAATTACCTTGTTACCCCCACCGACGCAGCACCACAGTTTCTTTAGAAACTTTCACCCTTTATTCATTAGACTCGTATCTTAGTTACGTAGATAAAAAACAGATTCCGTTGCTATGGTAACCTTACGCGCCTCAATCTTGGGACATTTGAGCATCAAGTGAAAGAGGGTGGCAGGATTGATTCATCAAAGATATGCGACAATGCCTCAAGAGACTGATCATCTGTCTTTATTTAAACACGATGAAATTTTGAGTGACAAGTTACAATAAAAAAGAAGCTCAATTATAACTACACTCTTTTACAACATTGCCGTTTCTATGTTTGTTTCGAGCTGGTTACACCAACAAATAATGGCGGTAAAAGAGTACAACGCTAGATAACTCAGCTCTACTCGCCAATTTTCGTTATCCTCTTTAACCGTGCAGTAGCCCTTTACCGCGTTGCCGATGGCAAGGGAGGAAAGCTTAAACTTTAAGTGGGGATTTGTCGCTTCTTATGCAATTTCAGACCAACAAATATTACGCACGATTTTGAGAAGTTAAAATTAATGCTTTTCTCACTTCCGGTGTGAATTTTTTTTAGGATTTCTTTATTCATTTACTCCTTTACTCACTCATTGATTCTTGATTGATTTCGAATTAAAAAATACTCAATAAAAACGAAATGTTTGTTCAAATTTAGCACTCATATTCCCAAATGCGCGGCTCGTTCTATCACAGCTCTTGATAAAACAACAAGGTAAAGCTCTCATGGAGTCTACAGTTTTCGCATAGTTTCCGGGTAAATATATAAGAAAAAAGATAACGAAAGAAGAAAAGGAGGCCCATCATTTTTTTCTGCTTTGAATTTATTTCCGATCCGCGAATTTACTTTCATAATTAACGTTCTACTGTCACGGTCACGTAGCACCACGTGCCTTGCGTTACTTGCCTTGTCTGATACTGGATTGGTCAGAGAGTGGATAAATATTTTTAATACAGACAAAAGCTGTTTACTTAAAGTATTGTCAGAGACAATAGCGACGAGCGATTTGGTTGGTCGAGGACGACGTCATTGTAAATATATTAGATTCTGCATTCTCTTCATAATTCCCTCGGGAGGTTAATCACTACATATTCTGCTGTCCTTTGGGAGTTGAAAATTTCACAAACTCTTCACGACAACAAAGAAACCTACGACTTGTGACCGCGACCCGCGTTGAAGCCAAAAGACCGGCAAACCAGCGAATGTAGAGTTAAATCGACTTTCACTCCGACAGCAAAAGAGAACTCGAGGCACTCTCGAGTGAAAATATTTGTCGAATTCGGCAGGCAACGCAAGACAAATTTTGCACGTAGCCAACTAACTTTTACATTCATGCAAGAACATAGCGTTACTTCACCGCTTAAAGAAGAAAGCGTTGGCTGGATGCAACCAGCTACCATGGATAGCAATCAAGTGGCCAGGTTGGGCGCATTTAGACATAAGTGCGTACGATTTCCTCCTAGATAGCGTCGAATGCACAAGCCACGTGATTTTCGCATTCTCGAATACTTTGTCAAATAAGCTTGTATTTTTTATCGTCCACGGAAAAACTTTACGATACTTTTTTAAACCTGCCCATTTCTATTTTCCAGCGGATGTGGCTTGGCCAGAGCACATTTTGAGAAGCAGCCTCCGTCAAATCTCCGGAAAAGCAACTTTTTCCACTTCGTCTTGGCATTCTATGATCGCACAGGGCAAGCTGTCGAGATCGAGCGCGCAGTTTTTACGGGATTCGTCGAGCACCTGCCGGTAAGTTGTTCTAAATATTGTCCTGGTTAATGTAATAAGCTACTGTTTTTAAACTTCACTGTCCAGATGTAAGCAGTTCGATTCGCTTTTCCTTCCCGCAGGATCAGAAAAATATCCGAAACGGCGCTTCGTACAGACTTCAAGTTCTCTACAGTAATGGTGAGTTGGTCCTGTTCACTTGCCCATGTGTGTGTACATTTGACGGTCGATGAAGTGTGTATGAGTGAGCTCGTTATCAAATTAAGAAGGACCCCAGTGGGAATATGAAATTCACTTGCGGAAAATAACCGTCGACAGGGGAAAAGTGATCCGAGGTCTACAGAGACACATTTTGGTTCCGGTGTCTAACCAGGTTTCATCACGTTAACCCCAATTGGCCGTCTAACGGAATGCGACAATTGTTGGTGCCTTACTGTATTTACTCAAGTTGCCTAGGGAGTTTCTTCTTCAAACAAACTGTACAAATTGTTTGCTCAGGCTTGAAAGATCAGTTTCAATTGATGATAAATGTATATGAAAAACAAAAAACAGCGTTCATAGGTAGACAGCTGAAAAAATAAAAATTCCAAAAAGCAAATTGTAGTCTTCGGTGTAGAAATTTAACAATTCACGCGCGCGGTGCAAGTAACGTGGAACTTAACAGGCTTCTAAAGTTTTAATTTCTCTGCTCATCCTCTAGGTATTCGAAGTGAGCAAGACATCTTTATTCGCCTTGTTAACTCGACGACGAAGCAGGTATAAAGCTCTACATTTTCTTCTTGCGTTGGTGCTTGAAAAAAGAAATTACCATATTTTCCTTCCCATCAGTTCAACAGTAATTAACATTCTTTTCCAGTTACACTGATGAGTTTTATGATCCTGGCAAATTTAACGCTTACAATAGAGATCTTGAAAGTTCAATTACCTTTTGACCTATTTTAAAAAAACCAAGATATTTACGATCTGATTACTACTGTGTGAAATCTCGATATTTGGTAAGTTATTTCAAAATTTTTGAACGTTTTTTTAAGTTGCAAATATTTGCCAAAAAGTTTTCAATAAGTTTAATTATTGTTCTTATTACAATAGAAGCTTGCTTTTAGTTCATTTGAACGATAAAAACACATTTTGTTGGGAAGATTTGTAAAACCCATACTTTACTGCTTTGCTTATGATTAGAAGTAAATAAGACAAGTACAGCTGGAAAGAAAACAAGATGTTTATATTATTTTGCTTATAAAATTTACACTGAGCCGTTTTGTTTACTTCAGCCTATTGTGTATGAAGGCCAAGACAAAAACCCTGAAATGTGTCGTGTTCTCATGACTCATGAAGTGATGTGCAGGTAAAGTTTTGTTTCATTTTGGTAAATCAATATTAACAAATTAGTTGTGGAGGGTCTATGGTGAAATACTTTTCTTGGTCATTGGCCAAAAATACCTGAGCATGGTGTTGAATACTAATATTTTAATCTTTTGTCTCTTTCTGATCACAGCCGATGCTGTGAAAAGAAATCATGCGGGAACAAAAATGAGACTCCATCAGACCCTGTTGTAGTGGACAGGTAAAAAATGTAACATTGTCATATCCTAAGACATGTTCCCATGTGGTGTTTTGGGTTAAAAACTTCCCTAAGGGAAAAGTATGCCATATCTTGCTGAAGGAATGTATTTTATTCTGCCATTGTTTGCCCAGTGAATGCAAGAGATTACATTAAGAGGTGTCAAGTATGCTTTAATTGTTTCTTGCTTTTGTTTATCTTAACAATACCTATGCAAAACATGATTTGTGACATAAATATATTTTGCATACTATTAAACATAGTGATAATGACATTTCTAATGTTTTGACACTGTGCTATAAGTTACAAAATGTGGCTAGTTGATACAGTCAAAGTTATTCGCCTAAATAAAGTGCCTGAAAAAAGCATTTGCTTATTATTTAGTCAGTTGAACTGTAGTTTATTGGTTCACCATATCTAAAGCTTAATGACATTTTTAGATTTGCATCTGAAAAGAAATGCCAAAGTTAATTTGAGTTTTTGTCACTGTAGAAACAGTCAGGTGTTGTTTTCATTTCAGTAACGGAAAGTCTGAAAGTATAAATAAATTTTTGTTTAATTAATATACTTGCGATTGTTTTTTTTTACATTTTATGAGTAGTAAATTGATAGTTAAAAAGAATTGTTATAGACAGTGTTGTTACATTTTTTATCAGCGATTATACTTCTCAGAAAAATCTGTTAGTTTGAAAGATGTTAGCTCTGTGGCTATTAGCAGACCCCACCCATGAGCCAACAAGAGCTTTGGGTGTGGGGCAGTAATTGAAAAAGAAAATAAATTAAGTTGATTAAAGCTTATAAACTTTTGGGTGTATCTATGCACAATATATAGCATTGTTAATACTTCGACTAAGGCAACTGTACATTTCCTTTTTACTACAATAGTGTGCATTCCTGGTACATACCAAGCATAAACTCAGTCCTATTCAGTCAAATTGTTTGAACCTTACTCAGGTCTTTGTTCTAAGAGAGTAGATCAAACTTGAAAAATGCTTCTAATTATCTAAAGAAAAAAGTTATAAAAAGTTGTTTTATGTCATGTGGTAGATTCAATTTTGAGGAATACGGCTTTTATACATTACTAAATTTTAAGAACCTTCAGATTAATAAATATATTATTAGTAAATATAATTATAAAGAGAAAAAGAGACATTGATCAGTGTCAAATACTTTTCTGATGCTTTGCAGATTCTATCTGAAATTCTTTCTCAAGTGCAATCAAAACTGTTTGAAAAATGCAGGAAATCCAAGGGATATGAGACGATTTCAGGTAGAACATTACTTTATTAGTCAGTATTAATATTGTAACTATAATTTTTTGATATTTAAAACCTTAATTTATCCACAGTACAATTTTCTTCTTTTTAACTACACATGTTGCTATTATTTCTATTCCCCATCTCTACCCCACACTTCTTTTCCCCTTGGTTTCTCTTATTTCTATCAGTTTTGTTATGTAGAGGGAGACAGAGACCTGGAACCTGGGAAAGTTTACAGGATGTGGGAGAGGAGAGGGTGGGAGGCAAAATTTCCAGGGGGTTGAAACAATTAGAAACATTCAGAGTCAGAGTTATTTGGAAGGCTTCATGTAATACTTACAATAGATCACATACCACAAATTGGGAGCCACTAAGGAACAGCAAGTAAAAGTTATAGAAAGTAGGAAATTCAGAGTGCAATCCCCTTCCTGACAATTTAAAAAGAGGGGGCCAGTAACAAGTGAAAAAAGATGTGCTATAGGAAATTGTACCTTATCCTTGTGCAAAGGGGATAGGTAGTCCTTTGGACAAGACTGGGACCAGGAGAGTTGAGTACATGTATATAAAAGTGGGAGGCTTAAAGAGCATTGTATGGCACATGGCTTAACAATTTTTGTTGTTTTGATTTTTGGCTAATTTTTCTTTTCTTTTATTTCCTTGAAGGTGCATGTTTCTTCATCACCTGATCCTGTTGCTGGAATGTTGGCTTGCTCAGATAACATGTTTGTGCATAACAATTCCAAGCATGGAAGAAAAAGCCGCAAAGTAGAATCAGCGTGTGGTGAGTCTCTTTGTCTTGTACAAGGTAAAAGTAAGCGAGGGTTACATTAAGAGCCATACACCATACAAATTGACTGGCTGTGAAGAAGATTTTCCCTAGCTAGTTTGACTGCTTGGTGGAAAGTGATTTTTATAAAAAATGTGAGATCAAATAGTTTTGATTGCCTGTGAAAAGCAGTTGCCCTAGTGCTGAAGAGAGTTATGCGTCTTACCCAAAAACACAACACACTGTCCCCAGCCAGGGCTGGAGCCCAGACACCTCAAATATTATCCAGATTTGAGGGCACTAACCATGAGGCCACCACAGCTCCTCAAGGATATGTTAAGTCGCACTCAAACCACTGACCCATATTCAGAGCTTAGTCTGCTTCTAGCATAAAGCAAATAGGACTATTGTTACTCGCCCAGGATGGGAATTTAGTCCAACTCCAAGTCACACCCCAGCATTTTACCATGTGGCCCTACTAGGTAACAGTTTGCTGGGTGGTACCTATATATACTTGAATGTAGTTTCCTTGTTCAGTGGGGCAATATGAATTGGATAGATTTAGTTGGGTATCAACTGTGGCATGATAGATTATTCACTAATCTGAAGTATGGCAAACAGTAATTAATACAAAGTTGGAGAAGAGCTTGCATGGAAGTGTGTTCACACAGCAGAGCTGCCTTCTATTCTACAACAAGGAAGACGCAAATGTCTATAACTTCTTAATGTTTTGTTTTACAGCTTATCCAAGTATCAAGGCTATTTGTCCCAATGAGGGATGGACATCAGGTGGAACTAATGTTGTGGTGATTGGAGATAACTTTTTTGATGGGCTGCAAGTAGTGTTTGGCGCACTGATTGTGTGGAGTGAGGTAATGAATTAATCACTTATCTTTTGATTAGAATGTAAGTAGTTATATAATTATACATTATACTCCAGGTTTTGTTGAGCTCACCAAGTTGGGCGTACTGTACATGTACAGCCCTATTTAAAAATAGAAGAAACAGGAAGCTGAGGGAATTCTTTCAAAATTAGGCTTTGAACAACTTAATGTTCTTGTGACATTTTATGATATAGAGATTTTGTTAAAAAAAAAAATTAAATTGGCCTCATGACTGAACACATGATGCGATAGTGTTCATCCTTGGAGATGCACTATCAGCCCACAATACAGGTCTGAGCAGGTCTGTTTACATAGAAACATTAAGCTCACTGTATACTAATTAAATTGGATTCCTGTTGCTAGGTCACCTTCTTGCAAGAATTTACTTTAAATTTGTTATCAGTGGTCTCTTAGAAGAATTCCATTCTAAGACTTGTTTTTTCTGTTGTCCCCCTTAGGATTTGTTAGCATATTAATTAAATGAATTTTTTGCTACCAATTTGCAGTTTATCACCCCCAATGCTATCTGTGTCCAAGCTCCACCTAGACACATCCCAGGTATGGTGGAGGTAACGCTGATGTACAGGAATAAACAGTTCTGTAAGACTGCTCCTGGACGATTCATATATTCTGGTAAGCCACTGGAAAATGCATAAATTTAATAGTCAGCGCTTTTTCAGTAAACCACCAAATTGTTACTTCCTATTGATTCTGTTCTTTTCTTTTCTATTTCCGATTCAATAAAAATTAATTATTAGACAAGTCAGATTTTGTTTCTGCAATCAGTAATTATGTTGTTGTACATTAAATGTTTTCACAGCACTTTGTGAGCCGACCATTGACTATGGTTTTCAGAGACTGACAAAGTTAATTCCACGACACCCTGGCGATCCTGAAAAGTTACCCAAGGTGAGTTCATCTATTTGGCTTTATAGCAGAAGGTAGCTACAAAGTTGACATTGCTCTCATGCCTTTCAAGTAGTGCTATAGCAGAAGGACTTTTTCCTCAGAGAATATTGTATCTAGTAGTTCAGAAGAAAAAGAACCAAAATGACCCTACTCTGTAATTTTCAGGATTCAAGTCAGAACAGTTCATTTCCAAATGTAAATCATTCTGTCTTCCTCATGTAATATGACTGCTGTGTTTTCTTTTTGTTCTTGAACACATATCAAGATCCTCCCTGTTTCTAAATCAGTATACTAAATAGTTTTTATTGTAATGTTGTAAGTTAATGTTTTATATTCATGTATGGCGGAAAAGCCCCCAAGGGAGAGCTATGCAATTAAGTCTAAGTCTGTAGATTGCTGGGTATCTGCTGAGAATAATCTAATATCACTAACTTGATCAGTGAATGTCATAAGTAGAACTGGTCATACATTATCCTGTAAGTTGTTGATTTAACCAAGGTATTTTTCTTTCAGGTCTATTTTACTAGCTGGGTGTACTTTACTTTCAAGCCTGAAAAGTGTATCATGTTGGAAATGATACTGTCCATCTCATAGTAACTAATATTTGCAATTTCTTTTCAGGAAATAATATTAAAGAGAGCAGCAGATCTTGCTGAAGCTATATGCTATAACATTCCTCGCACTCCGACTCAAATTCATGGGTCACAATATCCACCCCCTGGAGGTCCTCCCCCCACCACTGCTAGTGGTGCTCATTCAATGATGATAGGACAGCACTTAACAGCCATTTCACCTGATACAATCACCAATGGAGGAACATATGTTTCTATTGGTAATCCAGACGCTCCATCTGTTGTTTATGGCAGTGCAAACACTGGCAGTCAACAGCAGAGAGTAGGAAGTTCCAGTGCACAGAATGACGTCAACAATAATGAAGTTAGTGTGACATCAGGTAATACCATGATTGATGGAAGTTGTCAAAACTTAATTTGTTTATTTTTTACTGAACATCACTGAAAGGGGAAGGTATGTTCTTGTGATTCTTGTAACCCTGCTAAAACAAAGGACAATGAGTGTTCAAAGTAAAACAAATAAATAATTAGTATATAAAAAAGTATTGTGCACTGCATTTTCAGCTGGAAAATGCAAGAGTTAATTGAGAAAGGACTCTATGAATTAGCCCTACATTTACTCCTGAAGACAAGTGTTAGCAGTTTGTTTGAGCAGGTTTTTTCATTGGTTATTGATTGATCATGTTATAATTAAACAAAAGAGAACTGGAACTGAGCCATGTTTTTTGTGATTTAGGAAGCAGTACACTCACCACGCGACATGTAAATATGCTGCCAGGATATCCACATAGTGCTTCTCTATCAAGCGAAGGACATGTATCCTCCTCTCCTGCTAACTCTGATGTGCCAGTGCCTCTATCAGCTGCAATTAGCATGACTAGTGCACCCAATGGTATCAATGGTTACTCAGGAGGGCTTCCACCAGCAATAACGTTACACAATATGGCTGTACCTTCATCGCCTGGTTTTCTCAATGGTGCCACATGTAAGCTATGATTTAAGATCACTGACTCGGGTTTCATTTCACTTTGCAATCAGTTTTTCTATTTTCTGATCTTGTTTTCCTGTTTATGGATATCTTATTCTTGCCTCATGAGCTACTGATGATTTTTAATTGGAAAATATATTTTGTTTTACATTCCCTGTCTTTAAATGTAGCTATTCTTCTAAGAACTAGGAGTATAAATTGTTTTACAATTCAAGCTAATGATTACTGTAAGAATAAGTTTGTAATTATGCCCAGAAAAGCTGATAAACAGCACAAGCCTTCTTTTGATGCTGCCCAAAAAAGGCGGTGTCTCCATTTAAATGCAAATTTTTTAGCTTAAGATATGTTGGTAAAGTCTCTGTTCAAGCTTAGTTTCACATCATCGCTGTGCTTAGCTTTGTTTTCCTTGACATCATTCTCTAGTGACTAAGTATATTTTTACTTCCCGTCCTAGATGAGATACTAGTCTTACCACCCCTATCACAAAATCCAGCAGTACTTGTACTTCTGGGTGGAGAGATTTACTCTGAGATTAAAGTCTCTTGTCTAAGAAAACACCACATTAAAGTTCTTTGGCCACTGTAACTCTTGTCTTTCTGTGTTTTAGGTAGTTCTTTGTATGTTAAATTAATGTTTGCTTTCATTTGTTGTTGTTGTAGTTGTGCCACAGTCCCCATCACTGCCGCCAACACCTAGCAGTGTGCCACCAAATGGAAATGCAGGGATGTTTGCTTTCCCACCAAACATGATTCAAGCTGTGAAACAGAAGAGTGCATTCAATCCAGTGATGAGGCCACCTGTTGTGTCTGAAGGAGGTTCACCTTCTGTCTCTCATACAAACTCTGCTGCTCTAGTGCCAGGTTAGTGAACGTTGTCTAAACGCATTTATTATTGATGTAAAGGGCATTTCCTTTGATAAGGTTCTTGAAGTCAGATGTGGAAGAAAGTATATCTGAGTACAGAACATAATTCTAAATAACATATATTAGGCTTTAATAGACTAAAGTGTTAACAGTGTTTAAAATGTTAAAACTTCAGCTTTGGGAAGTGGAATTGTTTCGTGGTGTCATTTTGATTGATTACAGTGCTATGATGACAAAGGGTTCAGTGTAACTGCAATTGCCCAAAACACCTCTCCCAAAACGTGAGAGAGGTGTAGCCTCTCCCCAAAAAATCCATGCCTTAATTGTTAGCATTCAGCAAATTGTCCTGGCTAGGATATACGAAATTTGCCAAAGTTCTTCTGGCGCCGTACAAAGTATGCCTAGCTGTCAGCCAAAGATAACCCTGAGCAGCCGGCAATTTGTCCTTCTACAGGAAATTATTTGCTGCCTACTTTGCTATGGGGTTCATTTATCCACTGATCCTGACAATTCATATATACCTACCTCTCCGGTCTTTGCTTCTTGCAAGTTTCGTTATCCTGCCTGAAAGGGCTGGGCTGTAAAAACACGCTTTGTCAACATTTGTTTCACGTAAGGATAATAAGTGATGTTTGATTTTAGTCTGCCTTTGCCCTTGTCTACTAAGTATGAAAGCACTTTTCCTCGTCTTCCTTGGCGGCTTCGCAGAATACTGTAACTTGACTATTAGGTGTAGTAGAGCAGACTGAGAAAGTATTTTGAGATTCTGGTGCAGTGAAATGATGTGCCGTGGCCTGATTTTCACAGGTATGGTTTCGTCCTCGTTTGGTAACACCTTCGCAATCCCAGTAAGTGCAGCGATCCAGCCCAAATCAACAAACCATGTGGGAGCTGGTAATTCGTAGGGAGATAGTTAAGACAACCACTGGAATTAATGTGAGACTTACAGACGACGCAGTGAGCACACCTACAGAACCAAAATTAGGACTGCACAGGAGAGAGAGGAGACAAAAGCTTGGGAAAGTTGGCTTCCAAGGATGCATCAGATTTACTGGTTTTTATTTGAGCTAAGTGCAAGTGGTTTTCCACTGTTGGACACGAACTAGTTCCAATCTGAGTACAGCTACACATTACATAGCGACAGAAGTAAATATAGTTCTAACAGTTTTTATACACTAAAGTACGTTGTCGCTGAATTACGTCTCGGAAAATTGACGAAAGAACTTTCCTCGAATTCTTGAAATCTGCGAAGTTATTAGAAAAAATCTTTAGCCAACGTTGGCTATGAAATATTCGATAATTTTGATGCAACACTGCGTTCTAACATGGATCGAAAGTCATCTGTTAAACCCTTCATGCGCCAGGCATCAATAATAAGACTACGATTTTTCAGAAAGTCTCTTTTGCTTTCACAAATTGAGTCCTGCTGTACTTAACTTGAGCAATGGTAATATATAAGGCTGAACAGCTTTTTCAATGCAGAAGAAGCAGTGGCATATGTGGTCCCTATACAATTTTAATCGCTGCACGGAAACGCATTGAAACGCATGTTCTCATCTTTAACTTAGTTTACTTAAGTTTTGTACAGAAATGCTCTATTTGGGGGTTGGTTAAATCTGACTTATTTTTTTACCTAGAAAATATTAATATTTTTTTTCAGTTTAGTCTCTCCTGGAATAAATTTATAAATAGTCAAAATGCTCAAATTAATGGGCAGGCGTAAAGTTATCCAAGAAGTTAATATATTCTAGTACTATATTTTTCAAGTAACATTGAACAGTCGCAAGCATTTTTGTGAAAAAAATTAATGAGCAATTTAAATAACGATGAAGTCGTAACTTATTTTTCTATGCAATGGATATGAGCTATTTTGTAATACCCGCGAACTAGAATTTATAATATTACACCTACTGTGAATGATATTTATTTTTTTCCGTTTGTACGATAATATACAGAAAGAGTTTGCTGTAAGTATTTGTTGTTACATTTAGTAACTATAAGATTTTCAGTCGCTTTATTATCAGTGCGTAAAAATTGAACAAATTGCGGTTGGAGCGCTATTGCAAGGAGACGTCGAATACAGTAGTTTCATTTTAAAAACTAATTGTTTTAGAACTGGTTTCCATTCCAAGCCCTCATACATTTGTAGTTATTTCTCTTTGTCACAAATATTGCACATGCCAGAATGGTTCCATAGAGAACAAATTCACTGTAAATGTTTCTTGGTGTGAAGTATTTTTTATAACCAATGATGTGAAAGAAAACACATTTTTCAAGAAATTCTGTGGTGACGTGATTGCCTCGCTGCTATTGATTAAGAAACTTATGGGATTGCGCAAAGCAAAGGGAAGACTAGCAGGCACTAGTCGGACGTCCTTGGATTATCACTGTAAAGCCCCCCGGGGGATACCTATCTATACGGTCTATACGGTAAGGTTCCGTCCGAAAGGGATACCCTTCGGCTTCAGGTATATAAAAGGTAGGGAAATCTTTCATTTGGCTCTCTCCAATGGCCTTCAATTAAAATGTTTCGATCAGGCGCACCTTATGGCTGTATCATTTCATTTATTAGGCACTACATGAAAATGACAAAATGATTTATTTTTTGGCGATTGTTGTAAAAGCATGTGAAAGGGGTACTTTTTTTTCCAATTATAGGTAGAGAAAACGGGGCACCTTTTCTGTTTATAACGGTGTAAAAAAGGGTAAGGGGATGTACCTTTAGACGGAGTCTCCCCGTATAGAACTTTGTGGAGGACCCTACCCCCCTCCCCCCGCCGCTGGGTTGTAGGGTTTGAAGTTGGGTGGGTGCAGCGCTTGCTGTGGCTTAACACCGAATCCGAAGTTAAGACTTGAGTTATTGAGTTGAGACATGGTCACAGTTCGGCAGACGAAATCTGCCTCTTGTAGGGTTACTGGCGGGTCTCGCAACTGACCTT